>Ga0075418_10000045_pt1 | contig 97379 bp, 74 predicted proteins | sample SoiMetdeltSBSDD2_FD_81776 | JGI IMG/M metagenome (GOLD analysis project Ga0075418, IMG submission 81776) | Bulk soil microbial communities from a Populus tree surrounding site in Tennessee, USA - Soil MetaG P. deltoides SBSDD2 | ecosystem: Environmental > Terrestrial > Soil > Tree plantation...
ATTGTGGGCGCAGGTCCGCTTGGCGACGATCCCGATACGGTGAGGGCGCTTGAAGATGCGGGTGCGGCGATGCTCGTGCTGCGCTCGCTCTATGAGGAAGAGATCACGCAGGAGCAGATGAGCACCTTCGTCAACGTCGACGCGTTCAGCGAGTCGTTCCCGGAGGCGACCAGCTTTGCGCCCGATCCGCTGCTGTCGCTGGGACCGGACGAGTACCTCGAGCACCTCAGGTTGATCAAGGACGCCGTCGACATTCCGGTGATCGCGTCGCTGAACGGAATGACCCGCGGCGGCTGGCTCGAATACGCGCGACTCCTCGAGGAGGCTGGCGCGGACGGACTCGAACTGCACATTTATCACGCCGCGAGCGACATGACCACGAGCGCCGCCGATGTCGAACGTCACGCGATCGACATCGTGAAGGAGGTCAAGGGTCGCCTGCGCATCCCGGTCGCGGTCAAGCTCGCACCGCTGCTCACGGCCTTTGCCCATTTTGCCAAGTCGCTCGACGATGCCGGCGCTGACGCACTGGTGTTGTTTACACGGTTTCATCGAATCGATATCGATGTCGACGAGCTCGAAGTGGTTCGCACGCTCCCGCTCTCGGATTCGTCGGAGCTGCCGCTTCGTCTCCGCGGGACGGCAGCGCTTGCGGGTCGCATCGATGCTTCGATCGCGATTACCGGCGGCGTGCACACCGGGCTCGATGTCATCAAGGCGACGATGGCCGGAGCGCATGCGACGCAGATGGTATCGGCCCTCCTCCGCCACGGGGCCGACCACCTCCGCACCGTTCGGCGCGAGGTCGAATCGTGGATGCGCGAGCACGAATGGGAGTCGCTCAACGAGATGCGCGGCAACATGAGCCTCGAGCGGCTGCCTGATCCGGCTGCATACGAGCGCGCGAATTTCAGGATGGCACTGCGATAAGCCGACAACGAGAACAGACGAAGGAGCCCACAGCATGCGACGCCTATTCAGCCTGTCCCTTTGGATAGCCACCATCTCGACGACTCTCATTGTCCAGGCGCAAAAGGACATCCAGCCGCCCGAGACTTTCACCGCCAACGCCCAGGCGCTCGGCAGGAACGCAGGCGCATCGGCCGAGGTGACGATCCAAATCGACCAGTACACCAGCGAGAGCGATCGCGCGACTATCCAGGAAGCGTTGCGAGTGGGTGGATTCCCGGGCTTCCTTCCCGCGCTGCGCAGTGCTCCCGAGGTCGGTTGGGTCGAGATGAACGGACGGAAGACCAAGGTGCGATGGGCTCGGCAGCAGCCCACGGATAAAGGACGAACGATCACCATCGTGACCGAATCACCGCTCGCGTTCGTCGGCGGCGCAGCGGTCGATGCCAAGCCACGCAAAGGATATGAGGTGGCCGTCATTCAGCTCGAGGTCGATCAAATCGGCCTGGGCACGGGTTCGATGGCCGCAGCGGCGCGCGTCAGGCCTGGGGGTGCGACCGGCGTCCAGATCGACGACTACGCGGAGAACCCGATCAAGCTCGTCACCGTGCGGAAGTCGTTCGCAAAGCCGGGGCAGGCGAAGTAGTGCTCCCGCCCGCGCGAGGCCGTCTGAGTCTCGCAGTCTGGTCGGTGATTCTTCTCGCGGTGAGCGCGCGAGCACTGCTCGCGCAAACCACCGGCCCCGTAACTCCACCGGATGTGGCCGAGACGTCGCCACCCGGTGCGCCCGACGAACTGGGCCTCCGATTTCACGGCTACCTTCGGTCGGGATTCGGCGTCGATGGCACTGGCAAGGGGCAGCAGCCGTTCATCGCTCCACTTGCCGGCGCGAAATACCGGTTAGGCAACGAGGCGGAAACGTACCTCGAAACGACGTTTGCCTACGGCACGAATTCCGAAGACAAGGACCCCGCCTACTTCGACACGCGAATCACGCTCGCCTATGTCGCGCCGACGTCGCAGAGCAACACGTTTGCGACGACGTTCTCGCTGCGCGAGGCGTACGCGCTCGGACGCCGGCTGTGGGAGGCCCAGCCGAATGCGACATTCTGGGCCGGCGCGAGGTTCTACGATCGCCACGACCTCCACATACTCGACTTCTGGTATCGCGATCCGAGCGGCTTCGGTGGCGGCATCGAGGACATCGCGCTCGGGGAGCAGGTCAAGTTCGCGTTCTCGTGGATCGGCGGCTCACAGGATCAACTCGATTCAAACGGCACGGTACCGCGGGATGAACTGTACCGCTTCAACAAGAACACGCTCGAAGCGCGGGTCTACGGGCTTGATGTCGCCAGGACTCGCGTTTCTTTCGCATTTGACCTGTCTCACTTCAATGGCGACGAGGTGGCGACAGGTGGCGCACCCATCGTCGTGGATGACAGTGTCGGCGTCTCGGGCGCAGCCATCGTCGAGTTGCCATTCACCGGAGGGCGCAACAAGCTTGCCCTGCTGTACGGCACTGGGGCCGCGTATGACTTCCGATCGATTCTCGGCCCGCCGGCCGGCCGGACGTTCGTGCCCGGCGAATTCGTCGAGCCAGATGATCTCTGGCAATTCCGTCTTGTGAATGATCTGCTTTTCGAACAGCGAGGGCGATGGCAATTGCAGGGAGCGGTGATTTATCAGGAGCTCGATAACGGCGCGGCCGCGAACCATCGGGTTCGCTGGGTCTCCCTGGGCGCCCGGCCTGTGTATGCGCTCGGCCGCTTCTTCTCGCTGGCGACCGAAGCCGGTTGGGACCACACGAGCCAGTCCGATCTGCCCGGCGGGTCACTGTTCAAGCTGACCGTGGCGCCGCAGATTACGCCGAACCTGAAGTTCTTCAGCCGGCCGTCGCTGCGTGCGTTCGCGACATGGGCGCACTGGTCCGACAGCTTTCGCGGTCAGATCGCGCCGGCGGCGTATGCCAATGCCGTCCATGGAAGCGCGTTCGGCGTGCAGCTGGAGTCGTGGTGGTAGTCCATGGAGCGAGATGCGTCATGGCTCCCGCATCCCGGCAAGGAGATCGAGGACTACGCCGTTGGTCCAGCCGAATCCGACCTGATTGGCGCTATAGCCGAACTTGATGTCGGCGGCAACGTCGGACTCGCGCCTTCGGACGTCGTACTTCTCGACAATCGTTCCATGCTCGTCGAATTCTTTCGCCACCAGCGAGACGAACTTCGCCGCGATCCGGTTCGCGTCGTCGTGAAATCCGTAACGCCGCAGGCCATCGACGGCGATCATCTGCAGCGGCGCCCAGCCGAAAGGCGCATCCCACTGGTTTCCTGTCACCTCGGTGCTCGTCAGCAGACCACCAGGCGCCTCGAAGTGCGACAGGCTCTCGCGAACCCGAGCGGCCTGGGCGGGCGATGCAATTCCCGCCCACAACGGAAAGAACGTCGTCGCGAAGTCGTAGCGACGGCGCTGGCGGGTCCGGAAGTTGTAGTCGTAGTAGAGCCCCGCCTGCTCGTCCCACATCAGCGTGTTGATCAGATCGCGCCGCGATGCCGCGCGCGTGCGCCACTGTGCAGCCGCAGCGGCGTCGCCCAGCAGCTCCATGATTCGGCCGGCGTCGTCTTCCATGATGTACAGCAGCGTGTTCAGGCACACCGGTGCGTAGTGGATGATGTCTACGTTCAAGGCACCAAACCGGTTCGAGGGATCGAATCCCGACTCGCGCATCGACCGGTCGCCCTTGTAGAAAAGGTCGGTCAGGCGATCGCGCCGGCCGTCGTAGTAGAGCGACTCGTCGTAGTCGGTGACTTCGTGCGTGCGATAGTACTCACGTGCTCGATCATAGTGGGTGCGCCCCTGTTCGTCCTTCTCGTCAGCCGTCACTTCCGGCGCCGGACCCTCGCCGCGATCGAAGTAGCGCGACAGTCCCACGTCGGGCACGGCGTGCGGCTCCGTGGTCCAGAACCGGTAGTAGCGATCGATTGCGGGCAGCGTGCTCCGCAGCCAGGCGTTGTCGCGGGTCTTTTCATACACGCCCAAGACCATCCGCGTCAGAAACGGCGGCTGCGATCGCGAGAGAAAGTAGCTGCGGTTGGCGTTGAGAATAGTGCCGTAGTGCACGATCTCGTAGAGGAAGTTTTCGACCAGGTCGCGCCCCCGTCCCAGTTCGCCATCACGCAGCAGGCCCGCCTGGATGAAATAGCTGTCCCAGCCATACATCTCGTTGAAACGCCCACCGGGCACGACATAGGGCCGTGGCAGGTAGAGCAATCCATGCTCACGGACCGACAGTACGTTGCGCGGCAGCGTCCGGATTTCGATCTCCTTCATCACACTGGCGTCGAGCAGACCCGTCAGCTCACGCTGGACGCGCGTGAGCGATTCCTGTGGCGACACGTACAGCAACCAGGGTTCGCCGGGTTTGCGCGGTATCTTTGGATCCGGCAGCGCCTGCGGCAGATCGCGGTTCGAACGCGACAATGTCGTCCAACTCATCTTGATGTAGGCTCGCAGCCGTTCGAGTTGCGTGGCGTCCGGCAGCGCCTGCGAGGAGCCAGCGACGATGGTGCATGCGAGCTCAACCGCGCAGACAGCAGCAATGAATCGGCGTCGCGTGAGTGAAAGACCCGTGCGCATGGTCGCATCATACGCGTCTGCTGCGGTGGAGAAACTCATCCCACACCGGGAGAACTGACATGAGCGAAACGACGCATCTGGTGTTGCGGGCGCCGCTGTCGGGCATCGTCGTGCCGCTGGAAAACGTGCCGGATCCGGTCTTCGCGCAGCGAATGGTCGGTGACGGCGTGTCGATCGATCCGATCACGACCTCACTCGTCGCGCCGTGCGACGGCCGCGTCGTCCAGATTCATTCGGCGGGGCACGCCGTCACGCTGGCGTCGAACGACGGCATCGAAGTGCTCATGCACATTGGCCTCGACACGGTGCAGCTCAAAGGCCGCGGTTTCACTGCACGCGTCAAGACTGGTGACGTTGTCCGCGCCGGCGATGTCCTCATCGACTTCGACGCCGACTACGTCGCGACGCACGCGCGGAGCCTGATGACCGAGGTCATCATCACGTCCACCGACCGCATCGCTGCGCTGCAGCCGGCGTCGGGATCGGTGAAAGCAGGGACGGACACGATTCTGAACGTGACGCTGACCAACGGCCGCGGGGTGGCGAGTCAGGCGACAGCGGGCGAGGTCCGGTCAGGGCTGTTGGCGGTGTCCAATCCGTCCGGGCTGCATGCCCGCCCGGCCGCAGTGCTCACCAGCCGCGCGAAGCAATTCGCGTCGGATATCCGGCTGCGCCGCGGACAGGACGAGGTGAACGCCCGCAGCGTCGTCGGGATCATGGGACTCGAGATCGCGCACGATGATCGCATCGAGCTTGTTGCGTCGGGATCGGATGCCGACGAAGCGGTGCGAGCGTTGTCACAGCTGGTGCTCGAAGGGCTCGGCGAAGAGGGCGCCGCGCCGGCGAGCAATGCGGTCGCGGTCGTCGACGTTGCGCGTCGCGCCCAATCAGACGATCCAAATGTTCTCGCTGGCGTTTCTGCATCGCCCGGCATTGCCGTGGGGAACGTCGTGCAGGTGCGCCACGAGCAGCTGCGTGTGGTGGAGAATGCCAACGATGTCAGGGCCGAGCGACAGGCGCTCGACACCGCCCTCGAGCGTGCGAAGGCGGAGTTGGATGCGCTTCACGGGCGCCTTCAGAAGGAAGGCGCCGGCGGCAAGGCAGCGATTTTCGCCGCGCATCGCGAGCTGCTCGACGATCCTGACCTGTTGAAGATTGCCGGCGACGCGGTGTCGCACGGTAAGACCGCGGCTTTCGGCTGGCAACTCGCCTTTACCCGTCACGCCGACCGGCTGGCGAGCCTCAAGAACGAACTGCTGGCGGCGCGCGCGAACGATCTGCGAGACGTAGGGCGACGGGTGCTGCAGAAGCTGACGGGCGTCGAGGACGAACCCGTGAGCTACGGAGCGGACACGATCCTGGTGGCCGAAGAACTCACGCCGTCCGACACAGCATCATTGAATCGTTCACGCGTGCTCGGTTTGTGCACCACCCTGGGCGGAGCGTCGTCGCACGTGGCGATCCTCGCGCGCGCACTCGATCTTCCGCTCGTGGTGGGCGCCGATCCGCGGGTGCTCGATCTGCCAAACGGCACGCCAGCCATCCTCGACGGGACACAGGGCACCCTTCGCGTGAATCCCACGACGGCTGAAATTGCCCGGATTCGTGGGCGGCAGGAGGAACTCGCGCGCGAACGGCAGGCCCAGCACGCACAGGCACACGAGCCGGCCACCACTGTGGATGGGCACCGCGTTGCCATCGAAGCGAACATCGGAGGACTCGCCGATGCGCAACAGGCGCTGACCCTCGGCGCCGATGGAGTGGGGCTCTTCCGCTCGGAATTCCTGTTTCTTCATCGCGCGACCGCGCCGACCGACGAGGAGCAGCGCGCCGCCTACGCCGATGTGGCTCGCGCGCTGGGAGGCGACCGGCGACTTGTCATCCGCACGCTCGACGTCGGCGGCGACAAGCCGCTGTCCTACCTCCCGCTTCCGCGCGAAGACAATCCCTTTCTCGGCGAACGCGGTGTGCGCGTGATGTTGAACCGGCCCGAGCTTCTCCGGGCGCAGTTGCGCGCCATCCTGCTCGCGGCCCGCGAGGGCCGCGTCGCGGTCATGTTTCCAATGATTGCCTCGATCGACGAGTGGCACGCCGTGCGCGATGTTCTGGAGAGCGAACGTCAGAAGCTGGATGCGCCTCGCATCGAGGCCGGCATCATGATCGAGGTCCCCTCGGCGGCGCTCATCGCCGATCAGTTCGCTGCGGAAGTGGATTTCTTTTCGATCGGCACGAACGATCTGACCCAGTACACGCTGGCCATGGACCGTGGTCATCCTCGGCTCGCGGCGCAAGTAGACGGGTTGTCTCCCGCTGTGCTCCGCCTCATCGACCAGACGGCTCGCGCCGCACGTCAACACGGCCGGCGGACGGCTGTGTGCGGCGGGATCGCTGGTGATCCACAAGCTGTCCCATTGCTCGTGGGTCTCGGGATCGATGAATTGAGCGTGACGGTCCCGGCCATACCAGTCGTCAAGGCGCAAATCCGCCAATTGCGGCTCGAAGAGTGCCGCGCGCTCGCGCAGAAAGCGCTCGCCTGCGCGACGGCCGCGCAGGTGCGCGCGCTGGTCCCGCTGGAGGTGCACTCATGAGCGGTCAGAGCGCCGTATTCGCGCTGTTGCAAAAGACCGGCAAGGCGCTGATGCTGCCGGTGTCGGTCCTGCCCGTCGCGGGTCTGCTCCTCGGTCTTGGCAGCGCGCACTTCACGTGGCTGCCGCCGGCGCTCTCCGACGTGATGGCGCAGGCGGGTGGCGCCATCTTCGGCAACCTGCCGTTGATCTTTGCCATCGGCGTGGCGCTCGGCGTCACCCAGAACGACGGCGTGGCGGCGCTTGCCGCAGTCGTCGGCTACGCTGTGCTGCTGGCAACGATGGGGGTGATGGCGACGCTCTTCGGCTACGAGTCGAAGTCGATCATGGGGATCTCATCGATCGAAACCGGCGTCTTCGGCGGCATCGTCGTCGGCGCCATCGCCGGGTGGCTGTTCAACAAGTACTACCGAATCCAACTCCCGTCTTACCTTGGTTTCTTCGCGGGCAAGCGATTCGTTCCGATCGTGACCGCGCTGGCGAGCATCGTCGCAGGCATCATCCTCAGCATCGTGTGGCCCCCAATCGGAACTCAGATCGACAACTTTTCGCGCTGGGCCGCATCGGGAAATCCCGCTGCCGCGTTCGCGCTCTACGGTGTCGTCGAACGCTCGCTGATTCCGTTTGGCCTCCATCACATCTGGAACGTGCCCTTCTTCTTCGAGGTGGGCCAGTATCTCGATCCGACGACCGGAGCGGAAATCCGCGGGGAGATCCATCGATTCACGGCCGGCGACCCGACGGCCGGAAACATGGCGGGTGGGTATCTTTTCAAGATGTGGGGACTGCCAGCCGCTGCCATTGCCATCTGGCAGAGCGCGCGAGCGGAGAACCGCACGAAGGTCGGCGCCTTCATGATCTCCGCGGCGCTGACATCGTTCCTGACCGGGATCACCGAGCCGATCGAGTTTTCCTTCCTGTTCGTGGCGCCGGTGCTCTACGCGATTCATGCCGTTCTCGCGGGGGTCGCGTATTTCGTCTGCATCGAGCTTGGCATCAAGCACGGCATGACGTTCTCGCATGGCCTGATCGATTTCATCGTGTTGTTCAATCGGTCGTCGAATGCGTTGTGGTTTCTCGTACTGGGCCCGGCGTGGGCGCTCATGTACTACGGCTTGTTCCGCTTGATGATTCAAAAGTTCGACCTGAAGACTCCTGGCCGCGAACTGGAGGATGAGGCCGAGGGCGCGGCTGCACCAGTGGTGGCTGCGGGAGGAATGGCGGGCGAGCTCGTGGCCGCCTTCGGCGGTCGCGCCAATATCCGGAGCCTCGACGCCTGCATCACCCGGCTGCGGGTGGAGCTTGTCGATCCGGCAAAAGCGAGTCGCGACCGTTTGAAAGCACTCGGCGCCGCAGGCGTGGTTGAAGTGGGCACCAACCTGCAGGCGATTTTCGGCACGCGCTCCGAGAACCTGAAGAGTGACATGGAGGAGTACCTTCGCAGCGGCGCGGAGCCGGCAGCGCCCGCACCCGCGGCTCCCGCTCCGGCGACTCCGGCCGTGCCGATGCGGGCAAGCGCACCCGATGCGGACGCGTTGCGCGCGGCGTCCTCGATTGCCGTGGCCCTCGGCGGTTTTCGCAACATTGCGTCCTCGGAGGCATGCGCCCTCACGCGTGTGCGCGTGAAGGTCGTTGACCCGGCACTGGTCAACGATGCGGCATTACGACAGACTGCCGTTGCCGGCGTCATGCACGTTGGTGGCAACGTGCTGCATCTGATCGTCGGCTCGAAAGCCGATTCGATCGCCGCAGCGATGAAATCTGATGTCCAAGTCGTTGCACCGCGCTGACTCGGCTCACGTGAACGGAGGCGACGGAGGCCGCGTGGTGAGCCGTTACCTCCGGAAGACTCCGTTGGCGGACTAGTCGGACAGCAGGAAGATCAGCGGGCGCACGTCTTCCTCTGGCGTCCACTCCCAGTAGCGCAGCAGGATGGCGTAGACCATGAGCCCGGTCTCGCCTTCGCCGAACAGCAGATAACGGACCGCCTGGCCCATCAGGCCGCGCCGAGTGAGGCTGATGAAGATGGAGATCGGATCGATGGCCTCGCTGACGAAGGCAATCGTGTTGGCGATGGCGACGGCGCCGTAGATCTCCGCCACGTAGTCGGCATCTTCTTTCCAGACTTTGACGTCGAGCGGGGCCGAGAACTCACTGCGGTTGTCGAGCAGGTTGACGTGCAGAAACAGGAACGGCCCGCCCACCTTGAAGTGTTGAATGATCTCTGCCCGTTTCCTGCGCCGATGAGCCGCGTCGGAAGTCGTGATAGGTACGAGGTGCACTTTCTTCCCGCGGACCTCCGTGGTGAGAGTCCGGCTCTCGGCGTCGAGGAAAAAACCGTAGGGGATGCGGAACTCCATTGACCGCAGCGATCGGCTGATCCCGCACGCGAGCATCAACAGCAGCGTGAACACGGTACCGATGATCAGGCCGTCGGGCCTCTCGATGCAGTTGTCGGCGAGCGTGTAGGCGAACACGAGCGTGAGAAATCCCGTGTACACCGCCAGCAAGTAACGCCGCTCGTGCCAGAGCGCGAGCGTGGCCGCAAGCGCCGCCGACAGGATCAACACGAGGACCCCGGTGGCATACGCGCCGCTCTGCGCCTCCACGTCTGCCTGGAAGATCAGCGTGATGACGACATTCACGAACAGCAGCACCAGGATCAGCGGGCGCGAGAGGGTTGCCCAGCGCGGCGCCATTCCATATCGCGGCAGGTAGCGCGGTATCAGGTGCAGCAGCCCGGCCATCGCCGACGCACCGGCCAGGCCGAGGATGAAGATCGTCGACAGGTCATAGATGGTTCCGAACGCCGATCCGAGGTACTGATGTGCCAGGAACGCGATTGCGCGCCCAGCGGCCTTGCCTCCCTCCTGGTAGTCGGCTGGCTTGATGAGCAGCGTCGTGACCAGGCTGGATGCAATCAGCATCACGCTCATGATCGCGGCCGCCGTCAACAACAGCTTCCGCGTGTTCGTGACGCGTCCCTTCGGAGCTTTGCCGCCCCGAGGGTTGTAATCCTGGTCCTCCAGTCCACCATCGATCAGCGGCATCACGGAGACGCCGGTCTCGAAGCCGCTCAGCCCGAGCGCGAGCTTGGGGAATACGAGGATGGCGGCAGTGGCAATCAACGCCGGATCGCCTTGCGCAGCGAGCGCCGCTCGCCAGTCCGGGATGACCGTGGGGTGAGTCAGTATTTCGAAGGCGCCACGCGCGAGGACGATCACATTGAGCGCCAGGTAGGGCAGGGCGGCGGCCGTTGCCAGCCCAATGGCTTCAGAGAAACCCTTGAGGAAGACGGCCGCGAGTACGAAGAGGATTGCGAGCGTGACGAGAATCTGATGTTCGCCGAGGGCGTCGTGGAGGAACGGATTCTCGACCGCGTGCTTGGCGGCGTCGGCCGCGGATAACGTCATGGTGATGACGAAGTCAGTGGCCGCGAATCCAAGGAGCACCAGGACCAGCGTCTTTCCCTTCCAACCGGTCAGCAGGTTTTCGAGCAGGGCGATCGATCCTTGCCCCGCGTAGCTGCGCCTTGCCACCTGCGCGTAGACGGGCAGTGCGCCAAACAGCGTCACCAGCACGAGGATGACGGTTGCGATTGGCGCGATGGCGCCGGCGGCCAGCAACGCGATGCCGGGCTGGTACCCGAGCGTGGAGAAGTAGTCCACGCCCGTCAGCCAGATGACTTTCGACCAGGGATGGGTCCCTATCGTCGCGCCTTTGTGGTCTTCCAGCGGTTCGCCGCGCGCGCACCATCGACCGATGAGGGATCGGTACTCATGCGCCTCACGTGCGGCTTCGGCAGGCTGCTCGCGAAACGGGATGCGCTGCGGGCGCCGAGCCGGCGCCTCTCTAGTGGTCCCCCCAGAGATCATGGTGCGCGGCCTGTCGATGATAGAGGTCGGCGTTGAAGTACTTGTCGTAGAACTCCAACTCCAGGTGCGAGAACTGCAGCCAGATACCCGGCAGATGGAAAGCATTCACATGCGCGGGGAAGCGGCCGTAGGTGTCGTAGATGTAGTTGCAGATTTCCTTCGTGTACTCCACGACCTGCGGTGTGGGCCGCTTGTTCGCCATCTTCAGGAACGCGTCACCGTACTCGTCCTTCTTATATGCCCGATCGAAGATGGTGCTGTCGCCGTAGGTGCCGACTGGCCCGTACTTCTCCTCGATCACTTTATCCACCGCCGCATTCATCGACGGGACGTAGGGCGGTGTCAGCGACTCGAGCAGGCCGTCTATGCCGATCGGATTATCGAGCGGCGTCGGCAGCGGAGGCCAGCGCCGCCACTTCTTTGGCTTCTGCATCCGGAACTCGATGCCGAACTTCCCCTTGGCGGGGTCGCGTTCGAACACATAGGGTGAGCCAACGGCTGCGTGGAGCCACGCCCCCAGGCCCATGCCTTGCGCGATGAGCATCAGGTTCTGCAATTGAAAGAACGTTTCGTAATCGGTGCGCAGCGTCCCGGCAAAGCCAATGGGTGCCGGGAATTCGCTATTGAGCCAGTTACCGCGGGCGCGTCGTGCACCGCCGATGATCTGATACGAGATGTTTGGGACGATGCCGACGAGACTGGCGAACCACGCCCCCCAATCGAGCAGCGTCCGCGGACGGAATCGCTGCCAGTCGTCGACGAAGAGTGGACGCTGGCCGTCTTCCTCGGACAACAGGCTGATGACGACGTTGATGAACTGCCGGGTCAGATCGACGATCGGCAGCAGGATCGTCGTGCCCGGACGGTTCGAAATCTGCCGGTTCCAGATGAAGTAGTACGGCCAGTGACGGGGGAAGTCGAGCCGCTCCTTGTAAAGACGATGCTTCACGCTCGCGGCAGCAGCGAGCCAGTCGGCTTCGCTCCAGTCTTCCCAGCGCGGCGGCAGTTTGCTCAGGAGCGCGAGGGCATCCTGATTGCGGAACTGCCGGATGAGCCACGTCCCCTCGTCGTTGATCAGGAAGAACGAGACGGCATGCGCGTTGTCGATGCTGCTCGCCGACCGGGCAAGGATGTTGATGAGCGGTGCCGAGAATCGATCGGTGCCGTCGTCATTCTTGGCCGGCACGTCGTGCATCGTTGTCTTGCCGGTCAATCCCGTCGAGACCACCAGCACGGCTTCTTCGAGCGGTGTGAGCGGCTCCGGTTTGTTCGGACTGGTGTAGCCGATCGAGCCAGAGACGATCGAGGTGCCACGGGCCACCCTGCGCGTCCGCCGGTCGAAGATGGCGGACATCAGCGGATACGTGAACAGCGCTTGCAATCCCTTGTGGGATGGGGGCATGGTGGCTCCTCGGTTACGAGACGTGAGCAGCGATGCGCTCGGCGAGCGCGGCGATCGTGTGTGAGGGGTTGCGAACCGTCGGTGTCGGCACGATCGCGCCATCAGCGACAATCAAATTTCGATAGCCGATCACTCGGCCCAGGTGATCGACGACACCGTTGTCGGCGGAGACCCCCATGGGACAGCCACCGAGCGGATGCAACGTCACCAAACTCTTGAACACGCTCCAGGTAGGAAGGGCGCGAGGTCGGCCACCGCTTGCCTCAGTGAGGTTCTGGTGCATGGCCTCCATGGCGTGGAGAACTCCCATAGAGCCCTCGACCTCCCAGTTCAAGTTCAGGTCATGCTTCCACGGCATGAACCATCGCCGTTTCAGGAGGAGCTGGCCATCGCCCGCATCCTTGCCCGCGCCCAGCCAGAGCAGCAGGTTGCGGAACGGAGTGTCATCGCGCAGATGATCCTCCAGTTCCTTGAGGAGATGCCGGCCCGGAGGAGTTTTCACACCACCATCGAGATACGCCTTGATCGCGTTGAGCAGGAGATTCGGGAAGCCGTCGTCTTCGACGACGAAGCGCTCGTTCCTGAAACCGCCGTCGGCGAAATCCAGGATGCTGGCAATGGTGGGTCCAGTGGACTGCCTGACGCGCTCTTCCTTCGAGTACGTCGCCATCGAGATGAAGTTGGCGTTGGCGCTCCACCGCGTGCCGAGGGTTGGGCTGAGCGAGCGCAGGGTCTTGTACTGGTCGCGGCAGCGGAGCAGGAGCTCGGTGGTCCCGAGACTTCCCGCGGCCAGCACGACGCGCTCCGCGGTCTCTTCGCCGCGGATCAACCGTCCGTTGTCGAGACGATCGAAGACGACGCGGTACTTGCCGCCATGTGGCTCGATATAGCGCACAAGGTGGAGCGGGCGCACTTCCGCACCTCGCTGCTCGGCCCTCGGAATGTAGTTGACGTCGAGACCGTTCTTCGCGCGGACATCGCAGCCGATGTCGCAGTTACCCAGATGGATGCACGTCCCCTGCCGTTGCCCGTGTGCATTGATGAACTGACGGGAGTGCTTCGGATTGAATGGATCCTCGAGCTGATAGTTCCAGTCTTCGGAGAAACTGACCGACAGCGGCGCCTTCGAAAAGCGATCGGCGTAACCGAGGTTCCGCGCCGCATCACGGGCGATCTCGAAGCGGCGGGTCAGCTGGCCGTCAGGAATGACCTGCAGGCTCATTTCCCGAGCGACCGTGTCGTAGTGGGGTTTCAGCTCGGCGTAGGTGATCTCCTTCGGCCAACCCTGCGTGAAGACGTCAGGATTGGCCTCCACCGCGACGCTGCTATAGGTGAGCGAGCCGCCGCCAACGCCGGCGGCCTGCGCAACGGTCATGCGCCTGAAGAAACGCATATCCAGCCAGCCGTTGTGGCGGGCGGGGTGATCGGCATTGAAGATCCAGGGGTCGCCAGGCTTCCTGGGATACTGCGCCGGCTCCCATCGTCTCCCGCGCTCGAGCACGAGCACACGCATGCCCTTTTCGGCGAGCCGCCTCGCCGAGATCGCTCCGCCAAAGCCGCTGCCGATGACGATGACGTCGAAAGGTGAGGGCATGCTGACGCTCAGTCGATTCGTTGCGGCTCAGCGGCGCACGCGTTCTTCATTGGCTCGAATGTACGTGGACGGATCGTTGCGATCGTCGCGCCAGCCAGGATGATGGAACTGAACGACGTGGTCGGCGTTGTAGGAGGCAACGGCTTCGGTGAACCTCAGTTTGCCGATGCGCTGCCAATCGGTGACGGTCACGCTCGACAAGCCCTGGACGCCCCTCTTGCGGCCATAGCTCGATACCGAGATATCGAACTCCATGACGCCGGTGGGATTCGCATCGCCTGGCTTGAAGATGTGGCTGTAGATCTCGTCTCTGAAGTCGAGGTGGCGTCCTTCGATTCGACGTTGACCGGACGTCATCTTGAGCAGCATGTGCTCGGGCGCGTTGGTTACATCGCCCGGCGGCTTGCCGAGCTCGGCAACCTCGTGGAGCTGGCGACTGTCTCCAACCTTGTCGAGTTGCTGAAAGATCGGGCCAGCGCGCAGCATGATGAGGAAGTAGATCCCTCGACGGTAGGCATGGACGCTCGGCGCGTTGACCAGTTCGGCATCGTTCACGTAGTCGGTGCGCATGCCGCCGAGATCTTCCTGCACGATCACGCTCGCTGGAATCAACGGCGTCGCATGCTCGGGATCCATCGTCGGATAGATCTTCATGCCCAGGCTGATCGATCGCCGCTGCCCGCGCCTGGTTTCATTCCCGTCCGACGAGAACCGGCCAATCGTCAGCCCCTTTGAGCCTTTCCTGTAGTAGCCGGTATAAGGATTGTCCTCGGTGATCTCCCAGTTGCCGAGGACGCAGATGCCGTTGGGTGCGATGATTCTTCGCCATCCCTTTCCGTCAGTGCCCCAGCGCAAGTCGGCTCGTGAATCTATCGCTCGCGCCGAAGCCTGGCGAAATTTGTTCTCACCAAACAGCGTGCCCCTCCACGCGTTGCGAATCGTCGACTTGAACATCGGCAGCGGCCCTGGCTGTTGACCGCTGGTGCCGCCTCGATAGGGATTCGCGTAGATCGCTTTGCGGACGTCCGCAAAGCGCGAGCCACGATACCCACGGTCCTCGGCCGTCATCTCCTGCGAACCGTGGAGGGCGACGAGATCGAAGTCCCACTGCGTCATCGCGAGGCCCTCAAGACTTCTTTCTCTGCGCGCGTTTTGATGTTCTTCATGGCTGAGCTCATGTAGCGATGCCACATGATTCTTATGACCGGAATGAGGATCGGCATTGCCAGAATGGACCTGCCCTCGGCGGTGTATGTCCATTTCGCCCGCGTGCCAGAGCCATCATCGGTGAACCACCATTGACCGTTGGCCTCCCTGACGAGCATGCTGATCACGCGGCTCGAAAACTCCGTGAGACGGTATGCGAAATAGTCGGGAGCTGTCGCGGTCCTCACTGTCTCGCGGCACGTCGTGCCATCCGACAGATGAACGATGCGGGTCGACCCTGCGACGTCCCAGGGCCCGGTCGTACCCGTAGTCTTGGTCACTCCGGGAAGTCCCGCCTCATCGCGCAGCACCGTATCGAGTTCGTTGAGGAACACACCCGGTACAAGCCAGGCGTAGAACGCCCGGCGCGGCGCAGCAATCGTCGAGATCACAGTTGTGGCCACCTTCGCCATGCGGTTCCACCTCTGAATGTTTTTGCGGGGCAGTCATGATACGAGTACGCGCACACGTCTGCGCAAGCTCATCCGTGCGCACTTGTGTCTCGTGTCGCTGTCTTTAACGTGCGTGTGTTCAGATCAGTACGGGCCTTATCGCTGGCGAAGTTGAATCGAGGAAATGCAATCGTCCCAGTCGTTGCCGCACGGACCGGTTACCTGTTCGAGGTCGGGTACGTCTGCGGTGAACGTCATGCTCGCGCCACTGTAGTTGTCGTGCTCGAAGACGGTGACCTCCCAGCCAGTGGGGATACGGATCGAAGAGATGCAGTCATCCCAATCAGCGCCGGCGCCGCCGCACCCAGGCAGATCGTCGAGATCGCCCACGTTGCCCAGCATCGCCCGGCTATTCCCCCTGAAGTTGGTATCCGCGTAAACGACAACCGTGTTGGACGGCGCGGTGGGGTTGTCCTCGTCGCTGCATGACGCGCCGGCGACGGCAAGCAAAACCGCGATGATGCAACTCGTTCTCGTCATGATGCGACCTCGAATCACACTCGATGCAGGCACATCCCGTGCCGACATGTGGCGCCTGCAACTGAAGAGGCCGTCCGTCCGTTGCTCCCACGGAATATCGTGAGATAGATGAGCAGTCGCGGGGCTGAGTTGAGCGGGCATATGTCCAAACGCACATTGAGTGAAACCCGGCTGCAACATCAGCCCTAGAATGTGCGCGGCAAAAGGGAGCCTATGAACCCCATGACCGATCCGATCTTTCAGCCGTTGACCGTCAACGGGCTCACGCTCAAGAACCGAGTTGTGCGATCGAGCCTGGGAGGGCGAGTCGATTACTACGACGGGTCGATGTCCAATGCGCGGATCGCGTGGGACCGCCGTTTCGCACGCGGCGGCATCGGCGCAATCATTTCGTCCAACGCCGGCATCCGGACCGATGGGATCGCCGTCCCGGGATATGCGAGCATCGACAACGATCGCACGATCCCTTCGTGGCGGCGGCTCATCGAGGAAATCCACGAGCACGACTGCCGCTACATCATTCAGCTTCATTTTTCAGGACGGCAGCGCGACCTTCCGCGCAAGGAGTTCATGGGCGTGTTGGCCCCGAGCGCGACCGATCGACCAGATTTGCTGTACGGATTACGCGCCCGCCGCATGACCATCTCCGAGATTCGCGATCTCGTCGAGGACTACGGGCAAGCGGCACGGCGCGCGCGCGAAGCTGGCGCCGATGGCATTGAAATCGTCGCGTGTAACGGTTACGTCCTTCATCAATTCCTGTCGAGCGCCATCAACGATCGCACCGATGAGTACAACGGCGATCTGCGCACGCGCACGCGGATCCTTCTGGAGGTCCTTGGCGCGGTGCGCGCCGCCGTCGGGCGCGACTTCTTTGTGTCGATGAAGCTGAGCGGCAGGGACGAGCACAACGCGTACACGGCGCCGCTGAATCGACGAGTCGGAAACACGATTGACGACACGATGCAGGTCGCGCGCTGGCTCGCCGACGCTGGGCTCGATGCCGTCCATGTCTCTCAGGGAGACTCCTTTCCTCACCCGCTCGTTCCGGCCGGGTCACTCCCAATGGATGACTCGAGATACTCGCTGGCGGCGATGTTCTACGAGGGAACGCGCGTGCCGATGCGGTTTTTTCTGATGCAGTTGTCGCTGTTTCGCCGGTTCACCGAGTGGAACTGGGGAAGACGGATGGCATTCAAACGCCACGGCAGGATTCTGCCCGAGAAGATCGAGGGCATGAACCAGGATGATGCCGCGAAGATCAAAGCGGCCTCAGGCCTGCCAGTGATCTGCGTCGGCGGGTGGCAGACGGCCAGCCGTATCCGCGACGCGCTGCTTGCCGGCCACTGCGATGTCGTCTCAATCGCGCGCGGTCTGCTCGCGAATCCCGATCTGGTGCACCGGTTCGCGGCGGGGCAGAACTCCCCACCCAAGCCGTGCACGTACTGCAACAAGTGCCTCGTCAATGCATTGTTACAACCGCTCGCCTGCTGGGAAGAGGGCCGGTTCGCGAATCGCGAGCAGATGTTCGAGGAAGCGTACCGCGTCTATAAGGAAGCGGCTGTCGGACATGAGGCCGCTGTTGACGTGGATGTTCCGCTCGGCTCATGACGACGTTCTCCCTGCGTGGAGCTGCGTGACGCGTCGAACAATCCGACGCGTCCGGGCTCCATGCAAGGAGAAAGTCGATCATGCGATACCCCACGACGCTAGTCTTGTCTTCATGTCTTCTGGCTGTCACGACCCTACCCGTGGCGGCGGACCCGATCGTCAACTGCGGCGTCAGGTCTCTCGCCGACGCTGTTGAGCACGCCCAGGGAACCAATCCCGTCATCACCTTCTCAGGCGTCTGCGGTCCCATCGTCATCACGAAGGATGGCGTCACACTACAGGGCGTTAGTACAGCTGTGATCGATGGCGGGGGACAACAAGATGCTGTGACCGTTGCCGGAGCCAGCCGCGTGACACTGGCAGGAATCGACGTCCGCAACGGCGTGAACGGCATTGTCGCGGTGAACGGCGCTCACCTCTCCATCTTCGACGTGAGCGTGCATCAGAACAGCGCGACTGGAATCACGCTGCAGACGGGATCGAGCGCGGTGCTCGCGGATGTGACGATTTCCGCAAACCGCGTGCACGGCCTGGATGTGCGGTCCGGATCCGCGGCGACCATTAGCGGCACAGAGCAAGCGAACACTACGCTGACCGCGGAAGGCAACGGTGTGTTCGGCATCAACGTCAACGCCGGCTCGTTCACGCTGTCCAACGCGACGGTGACCGCCACGGGGAACGCGCTGGGTGTGCAGATCGCGACGGGGGGCAACGCGTTCATCAACGATGTCCGGAGCGTCATCCGTGCGACCGGCAATCGCGCCACCGGCCTGACGGTTGTGTCCGGCGCTCAATTGGTTTCGTTTGGCGGCTCCATCATTGCATCCGGCAATGTGGTGGGTGTGACTGTGAACTCGAAAGCCGGCATGGATCTCGACGCCGCAACGCTGCTCGAGAGTTTCAACAACACCAGCGACGGGCTTCGCATTCAGCAGGATTCGGTGATGACGGTGTTCAACACGCCGACGAATACCGGTCAGATGGGCCTCAGCACGATCAACACGCACCACAACGGCGGAGACGGGGTGAGGGTCTTGACCGGCTCGACGCTCACGCTCGTGAATCAGGCCCGCGTTCTCAGTGACCACAACACGATGAACGGATTCGTTGCGGATAACGGAGCCGGCGTCGTTTTGGTGAACTCCGTCATCACCGACAACGCAATCGACGTTCGATTGACTTTTGGTACGCGTGCCGATTTGCAAACGCTGACATTCGGCAGTTACTCGTGCGACCCGACAGTGCTGGTGCGGGGAACGAGCGGCATCGTGTGTCCACACTAAGCCACTTCTCCTTACGACGTCGAGCGGGGGCTTTCCTTGTCCACCGTAGCCTTGGCGACGGTGGAAGCCCCCGTCTCAAGATGGCCCTTCCGCAAATTGCTCGACGCTGATATCGTCAGGGCCGCTGATAATCACGGGATTAAGGTTGAAACGGAGGCCCATGATGACGTGCTCACCTTTGGTCCGAACGTTGCTGACGTTCCTCGGCATCATTGCCCTGTCGTCATCTGTCACAACCCAGGGAGTACCCCGGCTCGATTCTTATAATGGCGTCGCCGTGCGGATCCTCCAGAGCAATAATGCTGGCAATATCCATCACATCATCGATCCCGCGACCAACCGGGTGACGGGACTCATCAGGGGCTGTCCGAACCCGCACAATTTGACCACTCACCCGGATGGCCTCTACTACTACTGCTCGAACGAGTCGGAAGATACCGTCGACGTGTTCGACACGAAGACGCTGAAGCTGGTGACGCAGATCCCGCTCTCCGGCAATCCCAACAAGATCGTGGTGAACAAGAAGCACAAGAAGATCTATGCAGGCATCCGCGCCTGGACGGCTGACAAGCGCGCGGTGGTAGACGTGATTGACATCGCCACCAACAAGCGTGTTCGCAGCATCGCCGTTCATCACCCGGTGCACAACACCTACGTGACGCCGGATGACAACTTCGTCATCGCCGGTCTCTCCGGCGAGGTCGAGCCGGGGGAGCCGACGATCCAGGTGATCGATCCCGTCAAGGACCAAGTGGTATGGGGGATGGAATTGACGGGATATCAGCAGTACGGCCGCAACAACCACGAGGTGCGGCCGATGGCATTCGAGGCCAACGCCGATGGCTCGACCAAGCGGATGTTCGCGCAGGCGACCGGCATCAACGCCGTCTGGGTCATTGATTGGAACACGCGCAAGGTCGTGCAGATGCTGTGGCCTCCCAAGCTTCCACTCTGGAAGCAGAACGCCGACGGCATTCAGACGGGTGACATGCACGGTCTCGAGGTGCTGCCGGACCGCTCGGCACTATGGGCCTCGAGCCGCCTTGACAGCCGGATCTACGGCTGGACGTTGCCGGATTTGAAATACATCGGCGCCGTCGAAGTCGGCCCGACTGCGAACTGGATGACGCCGACACCGGACAGCAAGTTCATGTACGTCGCGATCTCCGGAGCCGATTACACCGTCGCGGTCGATCTGAAGAAGCTGGCGGTTGTCGCGAAGATCAAGACCGGTGCACGGCCGGCCCGCATCAGCACGGCGATCCTGCCGCCCGATCGCGTCAACGCGACGCTAACCACGACGTCGACACAGGGTGGGGAGTAATGCCATGACGACGCCTACGCGAGTCTTGCAGCAGTGGCGGATGTGGTCAACGATCGCGGCGGGGGCGCTCCTCGTGGCCGTCAGCCTGACGGCTTCTCCATCGGCGGAATCAGGGTTCGCTCAGACGTCCGGTGCGGCGCCGTCAACACGGCCCGCCGATGTCGATTCGTTCCGCAAAACCATCGAACCGATCTTCATGCGCGATCGCGGTGGCACGATGCCCGGGTATGCCGCCTGCGTGATGTGTCACACGTGGCAGACGAGTCTGCGCTTCGATCTCGAGACGCCGGAAACCGACGCCGGCTGGACGGCGGAACAGTCGCGTCGTAACTTCCAGATGATTACGCAGCTCGTGAACACGCGCACGCCCGAGAACAGCCGGTTGCTCGTCAAACCGCTCGAGCCCAAGGCCGGCGGAATGGGGCATACGGGCGGAACGTACTGGAGCTCTCGCGAAGACCCTGAATTTCAGACAGTGCTGAAATGGATTCGCAGTTTGCCGGCTGACGCGTATGTGCCGAAGCCGGAGCCGGCGGTCGACTTCGAGTTCTTCCGCGCCTGCGTCCAGAACGTTTTCGCGACTCCTCGCGAAGGCCACATCCGGTGCAGCAATTGCCACGGCGCTGGACAGATGGGATTCGCTCCAGTCCCCGGCGGAGGCCGCACCACGTGGAACGAGGAAGAGGCGCGTCAGGCGTTCCGCGTGATCGCGCGCTTGATCGTTGCCGGCAACCCGGTGCAGAGCCGTTTTCTGCTCAAGCCGCTTCACCCGGACGGCGGGGGATCCTACGCCCACAACGGGGTTCGCCGCTGGCAGACTCGGGACGATCCCGAATGGCAGATGCTGGCCGCCTGGGTCCGTGGCGAGCGCAAAGGCAGTAACTGCTCGTGAGGTGAGACAATCGAGTGGTGAGACTGCTGATGCGACGATTGTTGGTGTGCATACTGTTCCTCCTGACGTGGCCGTCATTCGCGGTGGCAGAGGCGCCGCGGCGGCAGGTGTTGCTGCTGTATTCGTACGAACGCGACTTCGCCCCGCATTTCACCTTTGCCAAGGAGTTCCTCCCGGAGTTGAGCCGCACTTCGATCGAACCGGTCGATTTCATCGAGCTGGCGCTGCAGCCGGTCCGTGTAAGTCGCAGCGCGCCGGAAGACTCGATGGTGCAGCACGTGCAGTCGGTGCTGGCGGGACGTCAGGTAGATCTGGTCGTGCCTATCGGCGGACCGGCGGCGGAGTTTGCGCAGCGCAATCGTCGGCAGCTCTTTCCCCGGGCGCCGATGTTGCTCGCCGCCGTCGATCGGCGTTTCGTTCAGGGTAACCCGAGCAGCTCGAATGACACTGCCGTGGCCGTGGACCATGAACCGGCGCGGCTGGTCGACAACATCCTGAAGGTCCTTCCTGATACGAAGCACGTGTTCGTCGTAGTGGGAGCATCACACCTCGAGCAGGTCTGGCTTGCCGAGATGAAGCGCACGTTTCACCGCTTCGAGGGGCGGGTGACATTTCTCTGGGCAAACGAACTTTCGTTTGCCGAGATGATGGCTCGCTGTGCCAGTCTCCCGCCGCATTCCGCCATCCTCTTTGCCATCCTGTCGCTCGATGCGAAGGGAGTTCCTCAGGTCGAGGAACACGCGCTGGCCGAGCTGCACCGTGCCGCCAACGCACCCGTCTTTGGCTTGCGCAGCACGCAGCTGGGCCTCGGCATCGTCGGCGGACCGTTGCTGTCCATCGAGGACTTGAGCCGCAATACCGCCGCGGTGGCCCGTCGTCTGCTCGGTGGCGAAGCGCCGCAATCGATTCACACGGCCATCCAGGCTCTCGCGTCCCCTGTCTTCGACTGGCGTGAGCTTCAGCGCTGGGGCATCGACCAGGAGCACTTGCCGCCAGGAAGCTCGGTCCTGTTTCGCGAGCCGACAACGTGGGACCTCTACCAACGCTTGATCGTGGCAACGCTAAGCGTCGTCGGTGTTCAGGCCGTGATCGTCGTTGCGCTCGTCGCGAATCTGGCGCGCCGGCGGCGCGCGGAGCGTACGCTGCGCGAAAGCGAAGGGCGTTTACGCCTGTTGTCGAATGCGGCTCCGATGATGCTGTGGGTCGCCGGCCCGGACAGACTGTGTACCGATGTCAATCATGCGTGGCTCGATTTCACCGGTCGCTCAATCGAGGCGGAACAGGGAAATGGCTGGGTCGATTCCGTTCATCCCGACGACCTTTCTGGATGGCTCGAGATCTACAACCGGGCGTTTGCGCGGCGTGAGGGCTTCCGGAGAGAGTATCGCCTTCGCCGATGCGACGGTGAATACCGGTGGGTCCTCGACACCGGTGCGCCTCGCGTGCTCGAAGATGGCAGCTTTGCCGGCTACGTCGGCTCGGCGATCGACGTCACTGAACTGAAGCTCGGACGGCTCGCGCTCTCGAGCCTGAGCCAGCGGCTGATGCAGGCCCAGGAGCACGAACGAGCCTGGGTCGCGAGGGAGCTTCAGGATGATCTGTGCCAGCGCATGATCGTGCTCACGGCGCAGCTGCATGGCCTGAGTGAGTCGACGATCGGAGACGACAAGCAGATGCGAAGCCGCGTCGAGGAATTGAGCGGCCAGTTCGGTGAGGTGGCGACCGAGATCTTTGCCATTTCTGACCAGTTGCACTCGTCGAACCTTGCGCGGCTCGGATTGCCGGCCGCAACCAGCATCTTCTGCAAGGAGTTGTCCACGCAGCATGACGTGGAATTCCATTTGGACGACGAGGGCATGCCGACGGAAGTGCCGAACGACGTCGCCCTGGCGTTGTTCCGGGTCATGCAGGAGGCGGTGCGCAACGCGGTGAGACACTCAGGCGCTCGCAGCGTGACGGTCGCGCTTCGTGGACGTCCCGGTGAGATCGAGCTCGAGGTCGCCGACATTGGCGTCGGTTTCGATCCCGATGCGGTATCGACACGCCAAGGCCTCGGACTGATCGGCATGCGGGAAAGGCTCCGGCTGGTCGATGGTGAGTGTGCGATCGACGCGCGGCCTGGGAGCGGAACCCGGATTCGGGCTCGCGTTCCGTTTCGTCAGGATCCGGCCGCGCTCAGGACTGAAAGCAGCGCGTTGTGGCGCGTCCGCGACCACGGCTACCACATTCACCGGTCCTGATCTCACCGGTTTCGTCAACCTGTCAGCGAATTAAGCCCTGGCATGAACATCCGAGCAATCCAGGTCAGCGAACTGCGTGTCGCAGTCCTCGCGATCGAATAACGCGTGCCTCCACGCCGCGGCGGGCGGGCGTCTGATCCTGCGAGCTCGATAGCGGTAGACGTATCTTCGCGACGATGTCTCCATCAGGCTCGACCTTCATCCACAGATGGCCGCCGCATTCACTCACCAGCCGCTGAAGCGTTCCGAAGTCTGCCCCCGGACGTGTTGCCGATCTCCCGTTTGAGCGCTGCGACTCGTCACGAAGATTGGACGCTCCGTCTCGTGCGGCCGCCCGTCTCCCTGTGAGCGTGATCAGCGCATGGAGGCCAAGCCGGACGTTATGGTGCTTGGCGGCGAAGTGGCGATCCACTACCTCCGTGCCGAGATCGATGCGCAATCGGCCGCCGGACGGCATGCGCTCACGTCCGTAACTGGCCAGGTTCACCAGCAACCTCTCGACGCGTTCGTTCGGGACGTCGACCGTCAGCGGGGACGACGACTCTCGTATTTCGAGGTCGACCTGGTTGCCAGCCAGACGTTTCAAGACGGGTTCGAGATCGCGGATGAGGGTGTTCAGGTGGACGAGCATCGGCGTGCGCGCCTGTTCGTCGCCAAACGCGGCAAGTTGCTGGAGCAGATCGGCCGCCCGCTTTACTTCCTCGATGAGCAGTTCACCCTGTTGCCGGAGGTCGACGTGGTCGGCGGCCGCGGTCAGCCACTGCTCGCCGTTGTGATGAATGTCGCTCAGCAGGTTGCCGCAGGTGACGGCTACCTCCGACGCGAATCGGCCGACGGCCTCCATGCGGTGAGCCCGATCGAGTCGCTCCTCGAGGACGCGCAGGCGGGTGAGGTCTTCGACGACGATTTCGATCGCGTCAGAGGGCACCAGCCGCGCCAACAGGCGAACGTGCAGGCGCCCACCATCGTTCCGCAGCCATGTGGTCTCGATCGACTCCTTGGTACGCGTGCTCAGGCAACGCTCGATGAGCCAGGTCAGCGCGTCTGGAGCTTCGAAGACCGCGGCGACGAAGTGTTCGGGAGGTTGCTCAATCGCGCGCCGCCCGACAAGCGTCGCACATGCTCGATTGGCGTGAATCAGTGCTCCGTACGAGGTGCATCGGAACATCGCCGACCCCGCCTGTTCGAACAAGCGATTGTTCTCCGCGCGGATTTCGTCGGCTTGCGCGCGCAGCCGCGGGAGTTGGTCGGCTTCGGCCTGCAGCGCCTCAGCGCGGTGTATCGCCTCCTCCAGCCGCCGGGCCGTTGCCGCCAAGGTCTCTTGCAGTTGTCGTGACGAGACCTGCGCCGTCGTGAGCGAGTGCTGAAGCGCGTCGCGTTCAAGCCCCAGCTTGCGGGCGCACTCGTGCATCTCGGCCAGGCGGCTTTCACGTTCGAGCTGCTCCTGGGCGAGCAAGACGTCGAATTGCGCCTGTTGTTCGAGTCCGTGAGCACGAAGGGCGTCGGCCTCCGCGCGGAAGGAGCGACCGGCCTCGGCCGCTGCGGCGCGTTCGTCGGCTAGCGTCTGCTCGACGCTGTTTCGCGACTCTGTTTCCTGGGCGAGGCGCGCCGCCAGGTCCTTCTCTCGTTCGGCTGCGACGGCCAGTTCGCGACTTGCACGCTGGTTCGTTTCTTCGATCGATCGCGTGGCGTCGGCCAGTTGCGCGCTGAGGGTATCGCGGGCGGCCCCGGTGTCCCGCAACGTTTGCGAGAGGTCGTCACGCTCGGCCACGATTTGCGACAACGCACGAGCGGACTCCGCACGCTGCTCGGCGAGCTCGCTGGCCGCTGTCGACAGGGCGATTTCGTGTCGCTGTTCCGCATCGCGCAGCGCGGCTTCGCCGTCTGCGATCGACGTCGTTGCCCCAGCGAGTTGAAGGGTCAAGGCATCGCGAGCGGCCTGGACGTCGTCGAGATGCGACGTCAGCTCGCCTTCGCGTTGCGTCAGGCTCGCAACGGCGGCGGTCGCCGACTCATGGTCGCGCCGCAGCTGTTCGAGAAGGGTCGCGGTTTCGCTCAACCTCCCGGCGAACTGGTCGCGATCCGCTGCCGTGTTCGACAGGTCATGTTCGAACTGTGACTGGCGCTCTGATAGTTCGTCAGCTGCAGCGGCGAGCGCGTCCTCGTGGCGTTGTTGCGCCTCGCGGTGGGCTGTGTTCGCGTCTACGAGTGCCTGCTCCAGGCTGACGCGTGTCGCGTGCTCCTGCCTGAGTCGCGCTTCGAGTTCGGCTTCACGGTTGGCGGCGACCGCCCGTTCACGACTGCCGCGCGCTTCCAGGTCCGCGATGGCGTTCGCGGCGTCACTGAGCTGACCCTCGAGCGCGTGATTTGAAGCCTGGACAGTCGTGAGTTCTGACGTGAGCTTGGCTGCGTCCTGAGTCAGTCGCTCGACATCCCTCGTCTTTGACTCGTAGTTCCGCTCTACGTGCGCGAGAGCGATTTCGGCGTTGCTCAGGCAATGAGCAAGTCGTTCGCGCTCGGCCGCAGCAATCGAAAGCTCGCGAGCGAAGTGCGCCTGGCGACTGGTGAGCTCGAGGTCAGCCGCTGCTAACACTTCCTCGTGACGCCGTTGCGCCTCGCGTCGGGCAACCTCCGCGTCGGCAACTGCCTGCCCCAGGACGGCGCGTGCCTCGCGCTCATCAAGAAGGTTTCGGTCGAGTTCCGTTTCGCGTGCCGCGCCCTGCGCGATCGCGCTCGTCGCCTCGGCCAATTGACGCTCGAGGCCCTCACGCGCTTCCTGCACTGCGGCGAGCCGTGTATTGATGTCTGCCTCACGTGCCGTGAGTTGCTCGAGGATAGCGGTAAGCGACTCGCGGTCTCTTCGAAGCTGCGCGAGCGTGAGCTCCGTTTCGTTCAGCCGCTGCGCAAGATCGTTGCGATCGGATGCCGCGTACGAAAGCGCGCGATCGAAGTTTGCTTGGCGCTCGGCGAGGTCGCTGGCTGCCTGGGCTAATGCCGAATCGTGCCGCTGCTGTGTCTGGCGCTGCGCAACCTCAGCATCCGCGATGGCTTGCTCGAGCGTCGCGCGTACCGCCCGTTCTTGCCGCAGCTGTCCATCGAGCTCCGCTTCGCGGTCAGCCGCTTTCTTGCTGGCGACGAGGCGATCACGCGTTGCACGTGTCGTCGCGTCGTCGAACGCCGCCTCGGTCGCGGCCAGGCGACGTTCCACGTCGTTGCGACTGGCCGTGAGGTCGGCGACTGCCGCGGAGAGATCGTTCTCGCGCGTCGTCAGGCGCTCGATGTCGGCGGCTTTTGACTCGACGTCCAGACGAGTCAGACGCAGGTTCGCTTCCAATTGGCGAGACTGCGCTTCCGTGTCCGCGATCGCTTCGGCGTGTTGCTTCTGCGCGTTGTCCAACGCGTTGACCGCTTGCGCGAGCGAGTCCTGGACGCCGCAACGCCTCTCGTGTTCCTGCTCGAACAGTAGCTGAAACTCGCGCCGCTGTTCAGCCAATTCCTCTGCTGCGGCAAGCCGTTCCCGTTCGATGCGTGACTGTGCTGCTTCGACGGCGGTTTCTGCTTCGGTGACTTTGCGCTCCAACGCGCTTTGTGTCGCGGCGGCATCGGCCAACTGCGACCTGAGCTCCGCTTCCCGTTGCGATAGCCGATCGACGGCAGCCGCGGCAGCAGCCTGGTTTTGCCGCGCACGCTCCACTTCGATCGCGGCCGCACGCAACTGCTCGTCAACCATCTCCCAGTTTGCGGCCGCCCTCGCCATCCCGATCTCGTACTGGACCTGACGTTCGGCAAGTCGTTGTTCCGCGGCGTCGATTGCCGCTTGATGGCGGCGCTCTGCGTCGTGGAGGGCAGTCGTGGCGGCGGCGAGCTTCTGTTCCAGATCGGCCCGCGCGGTCCGTTCGATGAGCAGGTCCTCCGCCTGTGACGTGGCAGCGGCCGGTTGCGCGCGCTCCTGTGTGCGCGCGAGCGCGCGCGTTAGAACCACAGGCAGATCGCGGAAGAGGGCATCACTCTTGACGATGTAGTCGTCAACCGCCGGGTGAAGCGAGTCGAACGCCGGACCCGCCCCATCCGGTACGACCACTACGACCGCGGGCCGTTGCGAGCCGTTCAGCACGGGCTCCAGGATCGTTGGCCAGCTTTCGCCGTTAGTCTGTGCTTCGACGATGACGGCCTGGAGGTCCTGGTTGTCGCGCAGCCACCGGACGGCGTGCTCGACGCGCGGCGCCCACGAGACATTGACACTGTGATCGACACCGCGTAGAGCGGCGGCGATAGCCTGTGCGTCTCTCCGTTCGTTGCCGATATAGAGGACCTTCATGCACTCCTAAGAAGCGGCGGGACAGTGTGCGCTATTTCTATCGGTCGGTTGCCGATCGGGCTGCACAGGAGTCGCCGTGGGGGGCGATTTGGCAGAAATGATGAGGCTGGCGGCCGTTTCCGGCAAGCCCCGGGACGTTACCTACTGCAGAGGTAGCCGCCCGGGGGTGGGAAATCTTTAGAACTCGTAACGCAAACCGATTCGGAGCTGACGCGGGGTCGCGAGTTGCTGACCCGAGATGACGCCGGACATGCCCGCCAGGCCGAAATCCGGATTCGGGACGCCGAATCGCAGTTCGGAGAAGGTGTTGTATTCGAGCACCGTCTGCGTATTGAAGGCGTTGAACACGTCCGCAATCAGCAGCAGGCTTCGGCCGCCGACCTTCGCGTTATACGACACGCCTGCATTGACCAGTTTCGTCCACGGCGTCCGCGACCGGAAACCGTCTGACGTTTCGAATCCTTCGGCGCGTGAGGTCAGTGGAATCTCGCCGCCAGAGTCGTACACCGGATGCGCGGCGAGGGCCGTCATCGGCGCTCCCGATTGCAGATCCACGCCGACGGACACGTTCAGTCCACTGTTGAAGGCGTATGTGCCATACAGTTTCACGCTATGCGTACGGTCGAGCGGCAGCGGTCCGTTGCCGGTTGTGCCGAGGAAACGGATGTCGCCGCTGTAGCCGAACTCGGGCACACCGATCGCCGCGTATGTAGGATCGTTCGTCGGATAGTCGTACAACGACGAGATGCCAGGGTCGGACTGACCGTTGTCGTTGCGGTAGAACCCCTCGAAATTGCCCGTCAGCCGCGACCATCGATACGAGGAAATCAGCGACCAGTTGTTCGCCAGCCGCTTGTTGGCGGTGAACTCGACGGCGTTGTAATCGTGAACCGGCGATTCGAAGCTGACCGTGGCGCCCGGAATGGCCTGGACCACCGGGGTGCTCGGACCAGGATTCGTCAGCAGGTAGTTTGCTGTTCCGGCGCCCGGCACGCCCAGCGAGATCGCGACGAGCGGGTATGGCTGCACGTCTTCGAGCACGCGGCCGATGTCGCGGTGCACGTACCGGACGCCAACGTCGACTCCCCGCGCCACGCTGGACTCCGTTCCAACGACCCATTCGTTGTAGTAGCTCAGCCTGGCATCCGGATCGATGTCGTCTGCGCCTCCACCGAGCAGCGTGAAGTGAGTCGTCGTTACATCACCGGTCAACGCGTTGGTCGTCACGACGCCGTTCGGCACCGGGCTCGTCAGGCCCTGGTCGAAGTAGTCAGCCGTGATCGATGCGTCAGATGACAGCGCCCGGGCGGCGAGGTCGTTCGGCACGCGGGCATAGTAGCGGCCGTAGTTCGCGAAGACCTTTCCCTTGCCACTCCCGCTCGGATCCCAGACACCACCAATCCGTGGCGCCCAGTTGTTCTTCAGCGAGAAGTCCTGCACGATCGAGCCCGACAAGGTCTCCTGTTCGTATCGCACTCCCGGACGAATCGTGATCGAGCTGCCGACCTTCCATTCGTCCTCGACGAACAAGGCGGCGTAGTGCTGCGTCGTCTCGCGCGCCGCGGTCAGGCTGGCGCGGCTCACGTGATAGATCTGACCGAACGCCTGGTCGGGGATGATGTCCACCACTGCCCCGGTGGCCGTCTGCTGGCCGTTCGGTGCCGTGAAGGTCGGCCCCGAGTACTGCTGAAGCTGGTTGAAGTCGAGATTCTCGTAATCGAAGCCGTAGCGGATCTGATGCTGGCCCCGTCCGGCAACCATGTTCGTGGCCGTGGCCTGGAACTGCCAACTGTTGCTGCGGTTGCCGGCCTCGTAGAACCCGAGGCCGCCGCTGATGACACGCGGCGTGACGCGGAAATCGCTGACCCGCCACTCGTTCACCGACGGTTCCTCGAGAATGCGATTGAGCGCGCGGCTGAGTGAGCCGTCCACGAGGAAGTGCGGCGTCAGAACGCCGTCGTAGCGAACTGTCTGGTTGTGGCCTCCGTACTCCAACCCGCTGTAAGCGGAGGTCGTCTGGCTCAGGAGCGACGAGGCGCGCTGCGGGCCCATGTCGCCGCGCGCCGGATCGCCAAAGAAGGACGCATCGAAGCGATGCACGCTCGAGAGCTGCCAGGTCCCCTTCGCCGCGTAGTTCGTGATACGTCGATCGCGTTCGACGTTGCCAAGAGCCTGCAGTGGGAACCCCTCCGGCGCGTTGAAGGTGTCAGCCTGCCATTGCGGATCGATCGCGCCGAAGAAGAAGAGGCGATTGCGCAGGATGGGTCCGCCCACAGCCGCGCCGACGTCACTGAGCCTCGACCCTGCCCTGTTGACGGTACCCTCCACGCTCTGGACCGTGTCGTAATCCGATTCGAGGCCATGGGGCCGTGAGTAGGCGAACGCGCTTCCCTTGAGCGCGTTCGAACCACTCCTGGTCACGACGTTGATGACGCCGCCGGTTGCCTGCCCGAATTCCGCTTCGTAGCCACCGGTCTTCACCTGGACTTCCTGAATGAAGTCGTACGGCGTGCCGTTGCCCAGCGAGCCGAACACGATCGAGTACGAGCCCAGCGCGCCATATCCGCCGTTGGTGATGTTCACGCCGTCCACGATGTACTGGTTCTCGAGGCCGCTCGAGCCTTGGACCGACGGATTTGCGGCGCCAATGTTGCCGCCGGTACTGACCCCGGGCGCGAGATAGAGCGTGTCGCTGAATCGACGACCAACCGGCAGGCGCGACAGCGTGGCGCTTTCGAGATTTGCGCCGATCGTCGCGCTGGTCGTGTCGATGGTCGGCGTAGTGACGGTGATCTGGATGGCCTCTCTTACCGCACCGACTTGCAATGTCAGTGGTATTTCTGCGGTTTGTCCGAGGCGAACCTGAATATCAGCTCGATCGATCGCGTTGAACCCTTGCAATTCGGCCCGCAGGGCATAGAGCCCCGGTGTGAGGAACGGAACCGTGAATCTTCCTTCCCCGTCGGTTGTCGTTGCCTTTGTGCCTTGCGAACCAATCGCTGTGACGACGACGCCGGGGACAGCAAGGCCTTGCTCATCAACGATCCGACCCGAAATCGTGCCCGTCGTCTCCTGAGCGCTTGCGCGAGTTGCCATCGAACCTGCGATGCACGCGATGACCACGACCGCGCGCGCGCACGCACGCAGCGTGCTCAGGAACCTTCTTGTCCACTTCCGCATATCAGCCCTCCGTGAACGCTGCGCTCTTCAGCCACTCCGACATCACGGAGGTCCAGCGGTCAACTGATATGCAGGACTTTGTGCAAAGGCAAATTATTCCAGGCGCGCCCTGCGGAAGCAGCGGAATAAACGGATGGTCCACTGAATCTAGCAGGGCATGAGAGTGATCGGCCTCACCACTGTGTTGTTCCTGTCAGCGACGTTGTATACCAATGCGGGCGAGCCGCTCGCGATCGTGGTGTCGCCGGTGCTGTCTATCGCGCCCGCGAATGTCGTGATTCGCGTCCGCATCGCCCCGGACGCGGCCAACAGGACTCTCGAGGTTGTGACCGAATCAGACACGTACTATCGAAGAAGTCGCGTTCAACTCGAGGGCCACGAGGCACCGCGAATGATTCCACTAGAGCTGCGAAATCTTCCTGGGGGCGAGTACGAGGTTCGGGCCACGCTCATCGACAGTGCCGGTCGCCCGCGAGCATTAGCACACCGGCTGGTCGTCGTCCGTCCGCCCGGTGGCGGTGACCTGGAATGATGGCGCCGCCCCTGGTCCACGCACGGATTCAACTTCGCACGTAGCGGTGGGTGTTCAGGCCCACCGCGCAGGTTCTCTCCTGGTGCCTGAGTCCTTGAGCCGGGCGTGCAGTGCACCGCGGAACGCGTGACGCGCGCGCGACAGCCTGGACATCACAGTGCCCATCGGAATACCGGTGACTCCAGCAATCTCTCGATACGAGAGCCCTTCGAGCTCACGGAGCACGAGCAACTCACGAAAATGATTCGGTACTGTGCGCATCGTCTCCGCGATCAACGTGACATCGTCGGTTTGCAGCAACAGCGTTTCAGGATCCGATGCCTGCTGGACGATGCTGTGTTGCTCTTCGTCGAATGGGTCAGTGGGCGCACGGAAGCTCGCGCCCTGCCCACAACACGTGTTGCGCACGATCCTGAGGAACCAGGCGCGCGAGTTTCCGCCAGAGAATGTGTTGAAGTATCGCAGCGCGCGCAGCGACGCCTCCTGCACGGCATCCTCGGCATCATCTTCATTGCGCATGAGCCACCGCGCCAGCCGATGGGCAGCAGCCAGATGGGGGAGCACCACTTCATCGAAAGTGTCACCGATCGGGGATGATGTCGAATTGCGTTCACTCAGAAGATTCATCGAGCGCTCCAAGGACTTGCTGGAGTCCCCGTTCCAGCGTGGGGTAGTTGAAGCGAAAGCCGATGCCGCGCAGCCGGATGTTCGAGAAGACCGCATCGGCTCGCAGGTGCTCGGCCAGGATGTGTCCGACAAGGAGTCGCGCTGCTGACTCCGGAAACGACCAACAGCGCAGCGGGCGATCGGCGAGGCGGGCGAACGTTGTCGCGAACTCGTACAACCGGATCGGGTCGGTGTTGACGACGAAATAGCGGCCGCCGACTTCGCCGTGCTTGGCAAGATGGATCAGGCCGCGAGCACAGTCCTCGACGTGAATCGGCGACACCCACGGCCCGATGCGTCCGAAGTGGAGCACGCGACCGCCTGACATGACCGGCTGGATGACGTGCCTGCGAAACCAGGAGGCATTGGCGTAGATCCACCCAGGGAATGCGGTGACGATCGGTAGCCCGGCGAGGCTATAGCCTTCGAGTCGATCGAGCGCCGGCGCGAGGCAGCGCCCCCAGGCGGACGGCTGCGGCGGGGTGTCCTCGGTGATCGCTCGCGGACCCGTGGCGCCGTAGTAGCTGGCATCCGAGACGTACACGATTCGTCGCGTCGTGCCAGCGGCCACAGCATCGAGCAGGCGTGTGTCCGTCAACACTCGGGTGCGCATGACGAACGCAGCGTGCTGTGACGTTATGCGTCCGCCGCCGAATGGGTATGGCGGGAGGTGAAAGACCCAGTCAGCCTGCGCTTCGTCCTGCCACGGCCCCGGCGATGCCAGATCGCCGATAACGGCGGTGGCGCCAGCCCGCCGCACGCGCTCCGCCCCTTCGAGGGAGTGCACCAGGCCAGAGACGTCATGGCCACCCGCGACCAGCACCTTGATCAGCTCGGTCCCGACGAAGCCGTCCGCTTCAGTGATAAACGCGGTCGCGCGTGCACCCATTTCCACGGAACCAGTGTGAAATGCGGCGTGCCGGGCGAACAGCGACAGCACCCAGACAGGACCCGTACGACGCCGTTACGGCGTCGTTTCAAATGACAGGTCCCCCGGGTTCGCGTCTTCGTGAGTTTCTGACTTGCTGCCTTCGTGGTTGGACGTTACCCCCGAAGTGCCAAATGCCTAGGCTGGGAGCTTGTATTTTCGATAGGTGACCGGGAATAGAAACTGTGAGAGCGAGGCTTACGTACCCATGACCTCCGGGGCACGAGCGCTGTCGATGTCCTTCAACAGCGAGTCGATTGAGGCAGTACGGCCCGCCGCATACGCACCACTCCAGCGCGCCGGGCCCAGCCTTTCGCGCACCTCTCGCTCGGTCCGTTCGCGTAGCTCACGCACCGTCTTGTCGACTGCGGAGGCGCCAGTACGTTCGGTCACTGCATCCCAGGTGCCGAGTACTCGTGCGGCCCACGTGTCGTCGCCCTTCAAGGCTGCGGCGGCGGCCAGCGGAGTGAGCGCGAAGACGAATGCGAATTTGTCGTGAATCTCGCGACTGCAGCAGAGGCTTTCACGGATTAGGGCAATGGCTTCGTCAGCCTTGCCCCGGCGCAGCGCAAGGTTCGCGCGGATATAGAGAGGGAGATTGAAGAACCAAGGCCCGGCATGGCGAAGCACTGAGGTCGCTTCATCAAGCACACGCTCGGCGTGATCGATATCACCGGTCGCCAGGGCAATGCCTGCCATTCCAAGCAACGAGTTGCCGATGCCCCATGAGCTCGAGATCGTCCAGGCTTGTTGAATGCCGCGCGTGAATCGTTCGCGGGACGCCTCCAGATTGCCACCGGCCTGCTCGACGTGCCCGAACAGGATCTCTGCCATCGCGAGCACATCGCGGTCGGCGACGTCGTGGCCGATGGTCAAGGCGCGCGTGAGCCAGTCCCGCGCGGGTCCCAGTTTTCCCTGTGTGTACGACATCACGGCCGCTCCTACGAGGGCCTTGGCTTCCACCGCCGGAGCGATCCCAGAGATGCTCAGCGTCTGCTTAAACCACTGAAGGGCCTCCGTCCCGCGCCCCTGAATCAGCCAGAAGAACAACAGATTCCAGGCGATGTTCGCGGCTTCGTCCGCCCGTCTGCTTTCGATCAGCCATCCCAGGGCGGTGCGGTGGTTCTCCAGATCGTCGCGCACGCGGTCGAGCCACTCGGCCTGCGCAGGCCCGGCCAGGCCTGCTCCGGCGCTCGACGCTTCACTGGTGCAATAACGCACCAACCCGTCGAGCGCATCGTCGCGTTCACCCGCAGCTGTCAGTTCGACAGCCCCGTACGCGCGCACGGTTTCGAGCATTTGATAGAGAGGCCGACTGGCCACGGACGTGTCTGCGCGCAGCAACAGGCTCTTGTCGATCAGGCCGGCCACAATGGCGAGCGCGTCGGAGCTGGTCGACGCAGCGCCATCTCGTCCGAGAACCGCCGCGGCCGCTTCGATTGGAAACCGCCCTGGCAGCGCGCCGAGCCGCCTGAACGTGCGTTGCTCGTCGGCGCCAAGCAGCTGATAGCTCCACGCAATCGTCGCGCTCATCGTCTGCTGGCGCTCGGGCAGATCGCGTGCGCCGACGGGGGAGAGCAGAACGTCGCGTTCGAGCCGGCGCAGCAGATCTTCGACCGTCAGCACCTTGATCCATGGAGCCGCCAGTTCCAACGCGAGTGGCAGGGCATCCAGGCGCCGGCAGATGGCTGTGACGATGGCGCTGTTTTCAAGGGTGAGGCGGAAGTCGGATTGGACGTCGCGAACCCGTTCCAGGAACAGCCGCACCGCGGGGACGCGCGCCAGATCGGCAGGGCCCCGCTCGATCGTAGTGGATTCCAGGTCCAGTGGGAGAGGACCCACTGCGTACTCGCGTTCCCCTCGCACTCGGAGCGGCGCGCGGCTGGTCACCAGCAGCTTGAGCGAGGGTATCGATGCCAGAAGGTCCGCCGCCAGAGGGGCGGCCTCGAGTATGTGCTCGAAGTTGTCGAGCACCAGCAGCGTGGCGCGATCTCCGCATGCGACGCGTGCGCGTGTTGGCAGATCGAGTGCAGTCACATCGGATAGCCCGATGGCCTCAGCAATTCCGAGCGCCACGAACGCGGGGTCGCGAACGGCGGCAAGTGGGACGAGTACGACTCGTGTCACACCCTCGCCCGCGATCCAACGCGCGAGCTCGAGTGCCAGGCGAGTCTTGCCGGCTCCGCCCGGGCCGGTCAGCGTGACGAGCCTTGTTGCCGGCTCCATCAGCCAGCGTCGCAGCGTCTTGAGGTCCGCTTCCCGGCCGATCAGGACCGTCGGAGCCAGCGGCAACGGGGCACCGCTCAACTCATCGACCGCGGCATCGATCGCCGGAGCGCGCGCACTTTCGAGGAGCGCGTCACGAGCTGCGCCGTTCAGGTCGAGAGCGGCAGACAGCGCGCGTACGGTTTCGGGATGCGGTCGTCGCCGATGGCCACGCTCGAGGGCGCTGACGGCATGGACGGAGAGACCAGCGATCGTCGCCAGTTCCTCCTGAGTGAACCCCGCTGTTTCGCGAAGTGCTTTGAGTTGCGCACCAAAGGATCCCGGAGCGCCAGTCTTCAAGACTCTTACCTTACTGCCACGGCGGAAGGAGATCTACTGCCACGGCTCAAGACATCTTACTGCGACCGCTGTATGAGATCGTATGCCACGCAGTACGAGCGTCGTGCGACTTCTGTGCAGCCAGTGTCGGTGGTCGAGATCCGGGCCCTCCCGCCACACTAGGCTCATGGCTGGGCACACACGAGCCACCGCGTTTGCACCATTTGTCGCCTACGTTGTGGTCTTTCATCTCGCCTGGATTGCATGGCCGTTTGTCGTTTACCCGAGGCTGACGACGCTTGGCGACGCAACTCTTGCGTACGCGCTCCTCAACATCAGCTTGCGGATCCAGTTGTGGGTCGCGCCGGTGGTTCTGTACCTGCGGCAGGTGGATGGAATCGAGCCGCTCGAGTATTTGAAGCTCCGCCACCACGTCGGGCGCGGCATTGCCGTCGCCCTCGTCGTGACCGCATTGAATCTCGCGGGATCGGTGGCGCGCTTCGGGCCGCCTCACCCGTGGACGCAGGCACTCACATGGAACAGCGTGCTCGGGACCTCCTTCTTCGTCGGGTTCATCGAAGAGATTCCGTATCGTGGTTTCATGCTGCAGAAGTTTGCGGAGCGGGTCGGCTTTTGGATGGCCACCGTACTGACGTCGTTGTTGTTTGTCGCCATCCACGTGCCGGGCTGGATTGCGTTGCACATGTTGACGATCGATCGCGCGGCGTCAATATTCATCTTCGCGGTCGTGATGGCAATCGTGTTCAGGTATTCACGGTCGTTGTGGGCGCCGATCATCGCCCACAGCGCTAATGACTGCATGTCGTTCCTGCTCTTTCACGTTTGAGTACGCCCGTACCTTCCAGGATCAGCTGCGACGCGAGGGCCGATCGATGGTGTCAGGCAGTGAATGGTGAACGACCGCGACAGGGAAGCGGAAACATCCCGCGCTATTCACGATTCACTGCCTGACACCGATGGGGATTCACGATTCACTGCCTGACACCATGGGCAAGCTCTTCAAGAGCGATGGGGTGTCGGTTGGAAATCCGCTGAGCAGCAGGTTAATATCCCGCTACTTCTGACACCACCCACTGGTCGTTCGCGAACCGGACAGGTCGCGGTGCTGGCGCTGGCGGCGTTCGTCGGTGCGATTCACACCGTGGCCGCACAGCAAGCGCCACCTGAGTCCGTCAACGGGACAGCACCTTCGGCGATCGACTACGACACGGCACATCTGCAACGACGGCTTCCCGCGGTTCGAACTGCCAGCCCGATCACGCTCGACGCCACATTTGACGAAGCCGCCTGGAACGATGCCCCCGTGGCCAGCGGCTTCATTCAGAATGAGCCGCGCGAAGGCGCGCCCGCCACCTACGACACCGAGGTCCGTGTGCTCTATGACGATGAGGCGCTGTACTTCGGCGTATTCGCACGCGACGACCAGCCGTCGCGCATCATCGTCAACGACTTGAAGGAGGACTTCAGCACGGGCAACAGCGACGGGTTCCGCATCGTGCTCGATACGTTTCATGACGAGCGGAATGCGTATCAGTTCGCGACCAATCCGGCCGGCGCCAAGTGGGATGCGCAGATGTCGAACGAGGGGCGCGAGAACAACGCCGATTGGGACGGCATCTGGGACGTGAGCGCGCGCGTGGGGGAGACCGGCTGGTACGCAGAGATCAGAATTCCGTTTCGCACGCTGAGATTCAGCAGCAGCGATGTCCAGACGTGGGGCGTCAATTTCGAACGGAAGGTGCGACGGCTGAACGAGGACAGTCACTGGGCGCCGCTTCCTCGAATCTACGACATCGAGCGCGTCTCACTGGCCGGGCGCGTCGACGACTTCCGTGGTTTGCGACAGGGACGGAACTTGCGGATCAAGCCGTACGCGGCGGGCAGCTCCAACACGATTGGGTTAACGGGGACGAGTGGCGATTTCGATGCCGGCTTCGACGTGAAGTACGGCATTACCAACGGCCTCGTTTGGGACTTCACCGTCAATACCGACTTCTCGCAGGTCGAAGCCGACGAACAACAGATCAACCTGACGCGCTTCAGTTTGTTCTTCCCCGAGAAACGGGACTTCTTCCTCGAGAACTCGGGCATTTTCCAATTTGGCGCCGGTGTCACTGGATTCGCCGCCGGCGGTGGCGGCGGTGGCGGTGGCGGCGGTGGTGGCGGCCGCCAGACCGCAGATCTGCGGATGTTCTTCAGCCGTCGCATCGGGCTGTCGGAAGACGGCGAGGCGATTCCGATTCTCTTCGGAACGCGTTTGACGGGCCGCCAGGGCGCGTACTCGATTGGCGTATTGAATGTGGAGGAAGACGAGCACGGCGCCGAGCCACGTACCAACGACACCGCGATTCGCGTGCGCCGCGACGTACTCGCCAACTCGGATATCGGGGCGATCCTGCTGCTCAGGGAGCCGGGTGGGCCTTCATACAATCGCGTCGGCGGCGTGGACGCAAACTTTCGTTTCGGCTCCTACCTCAATGTGAACGGCTATGCCGCCAAGTCCTTCTCGCCGCTGGTGAGCACGACGGGCAGCGGCAATGAGTACGCCGAGCGCGCAGGCCTCAACTATGCCGGGCGCACATGGCAGCTTCAGGCCAACTATGAAGGCATCGGCGAGCGTTTCGTGAATGACCTGGGGTTCGTGCCTCGCCGCGGCGTGAACAACTACTTTGCATTTCTCGCGCGCCGATTCCGCCCGCTCGCCGTGTCGAACTGGATCCGTGAGATCAGACCGCACTCACAATTCGACGCCTTTTATCGCCAGGACGGTGGTGCGTTGGAGTCGCGCTACCTCGACTTCCATCTCCCGATCACGTTCCAGGACAGCTCGAACATGGAGATCGGTGTCAATCCGAACGTCGAGGTGATCAGCGAGCGTTTTCTCCTCAACACCGCCCATGATGTGTGGGTGGAACCGGGTCGCTACGACTTCAACGAGTACTTCATCTTCTGGAACACCAATGCGGCGGCGCGTTTTTCGGTGAACACGCGGTATGCCATCGGGCCCTTCTACGACGGCTATCGGCGTGCCTACACCGTCTCGCCCTCGCTTCGGCTGAACGAGAATTTCAACGCGTCGGTTGGCCTGCAGATCAACGACATCTCGGCTCCGACCGACGGGTTTGTCTCAAAACTCCTGACGACACGCGTAAACTACAACTTCAACACGAAGATGTTCTTCAACGCGCTGGTGCAGTACAACAGCGACACCCGGCAGTGGACCTCGAACCTGCGCTTCAACATCATCCACCGCCCGCTCAGCGACTTCTTCCTGGTCTACAACGATCGCCGTGATGAGCGAACCGGCACGTTGCTCAGTCGCGCGGTGATTGCGAAGCTCACCTACCTGGTGGCGTTTTAGTTGGAGACAAAGAGCCTCTGATAACTCCCAACTCCGGACGTATCTGTTTACCGGGTCCGAGCCGCGATCGGGCAGCTTGGTCAACCCCGCGGTGAATAATCGGAGGTGGTGGGGGGAAACGGTCTTGTGATTGCGCGCCGCTCGACCCAACCCGCACGAAGCGCGTCGCCGGCATGGCGCTTCCGTTCGTGCTCCGGTTCTCCGTTGCTCCGTGTCGATCCGCTGCCTCCGCCAGCTCCGTTGCCAAGAGCCCTCGTGGCGCGAAGGCGGAAGCGTTGGAGATTAGGAGTTCAGGCGTTCTCAGGCGCGAATCGCTTTCAATCCGACCTCGAGCAGCGCCTGCCAGTTCGTGCCGTCCGACCCAATCGCAATCGGCTCGCGCGGTGCTGCCGTTCGCGCCGCCTGGATCGCGCACTGCCACCACCCCACATCATGCCAGCGCCCGAACTTGTGGCCGACGTTCCGGTAAACACCGATGTGCACGAAGCCCGTGCGCTCGTGCAGTCGAATACTGGCGGGGTTCGGTAATGCAATCCCGGCGAACGCATTCGCAAAGCCCTGGGCGCCGAGCACCGCGAACAACGATTGATACAAGCCGAATCCGACGCCACGTTCGCGAAATTTCTCGTGCACGTACGCAGAAGTCTCGACCGACCATCTGTACGCAGGGCGCGGGCGAAAGCGGCCGGCGTAGGCGTAGCCGGCGATCATGCCGTCGTGTTCATAGACGAGCCAGGGGTACTCAGGAACTGTCACCAGAATGCGACGCGCGATCTCCTGGTCGGTAGGTGGGTCGGTCTCGAACGAGATCGCGGTTCCGGCCATGATCGGCCGATAAATTGCGCCGATTGCCGAGGCATCGGATTCAGCGGCGAGCCGGATGCGTCCGCCGCGGTTCATGGCCATACTATGGTTCACCTCCTCGCACCAAGACCTTACGCTTGAGCAGAGACAGAATGCGTGAGAGGGAAGAGATAGTGTCAACTCCCAACTCCCAAAACCCAAGTCCCACGGCCGTCCTGGGAATTGGGAATTGGAGGTTGGGAGCTGATCCCTGTTTCAGCGGCCTGCTAGAGAGTACGCATGGCGACCGAACCGTCAGGACAGAACTCCGGACGCGATCTCGCACTCAGCCTCGACCGGGCGTGTTTACTGCGCGGTAGCGAGGAAATCCGGCTCAGAGCCAAAACGTTCGAGGTACTGCTGTACCTCCACGAACATCAAGGAACCCTCGTAACCAAAGAAGATCTGTTTCGGGCTGTGTGGACCGACACGTTCGTGTCCGATGACTCGCTGACGAAGTGCATCCACGAGATTCGCAACGCGCTGGGCGACAACGACCACCAGCTCTTGAAGACCGTGGCGCGGAGAGGTTTCATCCTTGACGTGCGGCTTGCGACCGTTGAGCGCGCCGTTCAACAGCACACGTATGGCTCGCCCGTGCACGCGCCCGACCAACGGATGCACGACCTGCCCGCGCCGCTCACCAGTTTCGTCGGTCGCAGGCGAGAGATTGCCGCGCTCATGGAGTTGTTGCCGGCGACGCGGCTGTTGACGCTGACGGGCACCGGCGGATGCGGCAAGACGCGTCTCGCACTCGAGGTCGCGCGGCGGATGCTCGATGGTTTTCCCGGCGGCGTGTGGATGGCCGATCTGTCGCCGCTCGCCGACCCGGCGCTGGTCGTTCAGACCGTCGCGTCCGCGCTCGACGTCAGGCAGGCCGCCGGTCGATCGCTCGTCGAAACACTGTCGGACCACTTGCGGCATCGCCAGATCCTGCTGGTGCTCGATAACTGCGAACACGTCATTGACGCGAGTGCCGAACTCGCCGGTACGCTGCTCCGTGCGGCGGCTGGTCTCACGATACTGGCCACGAGCCGAGAGGCACTGAGAATTGCTGGCGAGAAGACGTGGCGAGTGCCTTCTCTCACGGTGCCTGAGGCCGATCTCCCGAGCCAGGCGGACGACTTGCTGAAGTACGAAGCCGTTGATCTCTTGATCCAGCGAGCCGCGGCCGTGGGTGGCGGGTTCCCGATCACGGCGAACAACGCCGGTGCTGTCGCCGAAGTCTGCCGTCGCCTCGACGGAATCCCGCTCGCAATCGAACTGGCGGCGGCGCGTCTGAACGTACTTTCGATCGAGCAAATCCGCGCGCGCCTCGACGGTCGATTTCGATTGCTTGCTCGGACGCTCAGGACGCCTATCGAGCGGCAACGAACTCTCGAAGCCACCGTTGACTGGAGCTACGAGCTGCTTGCTGAACCCGAACGCCAGCTGCTGCGGCGGCTTTCGATTTTTGCCGGTGGGTGGACGCTCGAAGCCGCTGAGCAAGTGTGCTCCGGCGGCGGCATCGATCGCGCCGACGTGCTCGACCTGCTGTCTCATCTGGTCGACAAATCGCTCGTCATGGTGGACCAGGAAATCGATGGACAACGCCGCTTTCGATATCTCGAAACCGTGCGTCAATACGGATGGGAGCGCTTGCAGCGTTCCGGCGAGGCCGACGATGTTCGCGCTCGTCATTTGACGTTTCTTGTCGAATTGACTCGACTCGCCGAGCCACAACTCCTGAAGGCGGAGCAGCTCCATTGGCTCGACCGCCTCCGGTTGGAACACGCCAATGTTCGAGCGGCCCTCGAGTGGGGCCTCGCGTCCGACCAGGGCGGCCCCGAGAGCGTGGAGATGGCGGGACGATTGTTGTGGTTCTGGGTGAAGTTCGCTTATCTGACCGAGGGACAGCAGTGGCTCGAACGCGCGCTCGCGAGGAGTCAGGCGTCCGCGGTTGGCGTGCGGGCGCAAACCTTCCTGGCGCTCGGCAGCATTGTGTTCTTTCAAGGAGATTTCGCCCGCGCGTACGAGTTGCTTGGCGAGAGCGCAGCGCTGGCGCGTGAGGCATGCGAGCCGTCGATAGCGGCGATAGCCCTCGGCTTGCACACGATGGCTGCGATCGAGCGCGGAGAGTTCGAACTCGGCGCGCGGCTGGCCACGGAATCTGCGTCGGCCGCCCACGAGGCTGGCAACCCGCTGCTCCGAGGGTTTTCATTGACCTTTTTCGGCTACGAGGCGCTTTACGCAGGAGACATCGATCGGGCCGGTCGCCTGCACGAGGAAGCGGTTGCTCTCAATCGCGCGCAAGGCGAACTCTGGGGGCTGGCCATCGTGTTGTTCGACCTCGCCTTGTTGCGGGTCGTGCAGCATCGTCTCGCCGAGGGCAGGGTCTTGTGTGCCGAGGTGATTGCGCTCGGGCGGCAGTTCCGCGATCGGCGCGCGATCGGCTGGGCCTTAGGGGTATTGGCCGCCGCGTATTTCGGCGACGGACGTCCTGAACGCGCCGCGCGGCTTCTGGGCGCGATGCAGGTTCTACTCGAGAGCATCGGCTCGTCCACGCAGCCTTCGTACAACGCCTTGATCGGCGATCACCTGTTCAGCGCTCTGCCACAGGAGCTGGGAGAAGATGCTTACCGGCAAGCGCTGGCCGCCGGCCGCGCGATGTCGATGTCGCAAGCGATCGACTACGCGCTCGAAGAACAAATGGGTTGGCAGTTCACTGCCTGACGCCCACTCCTCCGTAATTTCCACGTATCCAACCGGCTGCCCCCGAAATGTCGGAGTTCTTTCCGAAATAGGTCAGGACATTCTGCCGGCCCGCGCGCAACATTCCTGAACGTCGAGCGGTCCATCCATTGCGGACCGCCTCACGGAGGGAACTGCCATGCGTCGTCTGCTCGGACACACTCACGGAAGACTCTGGACGATAGCGATTGCGGTTGTGGCCTTTGCCTGGTTCGGCCTGGTCGCGGCGCGAGCCGCCGGGGACGGCCAGAACACTGGAATGGCCAACCCGATTGCCCTCGTACACGCTTACGACCAGTTCGCCGGCACTGCCCCCGCGGATGTGGTCACACTGTCGCTTTCCAATCTTCGCGGTTTGAGCAGCGAAGCGCTGAACGTGGGCGGCCGGGTCGCGGTCAATCTGAACACCGGCAGCGTGGATTCCCTCGTCAACTTGCTTCCAACTGATGCGTCATTCGACCTCTGGTTGATCGATAACCAGGCCGGCTTTCGTCGAACCACACTCGCGGAGGACGGCGACAGCCTGATGAAGGTCGGCACCTACACCGCCGGATTGAACGGGCACATGCTTTCGGTGTCGATGGGCGCCGCGGCATTCGCCAGTTTCTTTCCCGATCGGGCGTTCGTTGTGAGGTCGGGGGAGAGTCCGGTGTCGGGGTTTGCGTTGACCGGCCCCAGCACGTTTTTCGCACGGCTTCGCCATCGGCAGATTCGTTTCGTTGATCAGCCGACGGCGAGGCTCGGGTTCAATCCGGCAGGCGCGGGGCGCGAAGCCGATTTTGTGAGGGTGATTGCGCAAGGGCGCCAGCTCTTTCTGAATGAGACGTTCGACGGCAACGGCCGGACGTGCGGGACGTGTCACGTCGAGGCGAACAATTTCACCGTCGATCCGGCGCTGATCGCCACGCTGCCTTCAAGCGACCCGCTCTTCGTGGCCGAGAACAATCCGGCGCTGTCAACGCTGGAGAATTCAGATCTGCTGCGTCGCTTCGGTTTGATCCTCGTCAACGCAGACGGATTCGATCCCACGAGAGGATTTGTGTTTCGCGGCGCCCAGAACGTGCAGGCGCTCGTGAATTCGATGACACCGCAGGACCCGACCTCCGGCCTCGACTTCAGCAGCAACGGACGAAATCCGGATCCGCCCGAGCGTCTTGGCTGGGGCAACGATGGCGCGCCGCTGCGCGACTTCGCGCTCGTGGCCATCGCGCAGCATGCCCCAAAGACGATGAACCGCGCGAGGGACGTCGATTTCAGAGTGCCTACTGATGAAGAGTTGGACGCGATGGCCGCGTATCAGCTTTCCCTTGGCCGTCAGGAAGACTTTGACCTTCCAGCGTTGGAACTGAAGAGCGCATTGGCCAGTGCCGGCAAGACGCTGTTCCTGGACAGCGGGACGTTCTTTGAGCCTGGCCACAAGAATTGCAATGCCTGCCACTTCAACGCTGGTGGCACAGCAGGGTTGACGTTCAACCCCTCGGATCCGGGTTTCCCGCTACTGGATGGGGGGCCACACGGATTCAATATCGGAAGCCCGACGAATGCTAACGACATTCCGTTGGCCCTGACACTGGGATTGCCACGTGACGGCGGCTTCGGGCAGATCCCAACGGTCTTTGGCTCCTTCGGCAACACCGACGATCTGCCTCCGCCTTTCGGGCACTTCGAGCTCGAGGAGTTCAACAGTCCACCCGTCGTGGAGTCGGCCGACACGGGGCCGTTCTTCCACAATCACACGGTCGCGGATCTCGAGTCGGCGGTCGCGTTCTATGGCTCGCCGGCGTTCCAGGCCAGCCTGGTTCCAACCCTCATCCCGATCACTATCAGCAGCGACCCGAACGACCCTGAGGTGCAGGCGATCGCCGCGTTCCTACGCGTCCTCAACGCGCTCGAGAATATCCGCTCTTCGATTGACCTTGCGGAGCGTGGTCGCACTAGGACGAGACTTTCCGATTTGCAGGATCAGGCGCGTCTGTCACTCGCTGAAACAGTCGATGGATTGGAAGTGTTGTCGAATGGCGCAATGGCCACGAACAGCGAGGTCACCGTTCGTGCTGCGCGGCTCAGGCTGATTGCGGCGCGTGTCGCGCTCGAAGTCGCACAGCATCTGCGCATTCGATGGGCGATCGACGATTTGCTCAGCGTGGCCGCCCAACAACTCCGACTGGCGCGGTCGGCCCTGGTCAATTCGGCAACGCTGCCGCCGACGTTCCGCAACTGATCGAGCGCTCTCGATGTCGTACGGATCGTAGAGCGCAGGCTTCAGCCTGCACGGTCGTCCCGACGCGGGGGCTTCCACTTCGCCCACGGCTACGGCGGACGCGAACGCCCTCGCTCTACGTCGTTGTGGAAAATGCGCTAATCCTCCTCCGCTGGCGGTCCGCCGGCTTTTGACACCTCGTCGGGTTTGACTCGATCGACGTTGAATTTGCCCGCGGCCGTGGTCATCTTCTGCAACACGTCGTCGAAATCGAAGCTAGTCGCCTTGGAGAAGCGGATCGGATTGATCCGCGCAACGACGAACGGCCGGAGGTAGGGACTGGTCATTCCGCGCTCTTTGAGCTTGTCGACGATCGTCGTCACACGGTCGTCGATCGCGAGGACGAGGCGTGCCCGCCGCTCTCGCTCGGCGACCGCTTTCGACAGTGGCTTGTCGAGGAATTCGTCGATACGCCGCAAGACGGATCGGTAGACGGCGCCGCTGAGACGCGGGCGTGATTCGTACGCGGCGCCCAGCGTGAGGTAGGCGGGCTCCTCGAACTGAAACGCGAACGCCCCCTCGGGATCACGCACTTCGTCCGCGAGCGACCGGGCCATTCGGATCGTCTCCAGTGACTTCTCGCGCAGGTTATGCGCCTTCTCCGTGTTGAGCGCCAGGATCTGGTAAGCAACCTCCTGTTCCGGGATCAGCAGAGCGACGATGGCTTTTGCGCCGAGCCGACGCATCGCCTGGAGCCGATGATTGCCGTTCGGTGTCCAGTAGCGGTTGTCGTGACGTACCACGATGAGCGGATCGAGAAAGCGATCGAGCGTTTCGATCACCGTCATCAGCCTCTTCACGTGCGCGTCCGAGGGGTCGCGTTGAAACGGTGTCGGCTCGACACGATCGATCGGGAGCGAGACGATCAGGACTGGCTTGCCACCAAACGGATCGCGATAGGCGCCAAGAACCGCGCCGCCATCGCGCTCGACAAGCGGCGCCATCGCATCGGCTGCGCTGGTACCGGTCCGTGTCTCTGCGGGTGCGAGGCCAATCGACGCCGCGGTCTGTTTCTTTCTGCGGACGGCTTTCTTCTTTTTGGCCATACAGGAGGGCAGGATACGTCAGCCTCAGGGCTCGATTAATTCCGCTGCTCAGGAGCCGGCCCCTCGGGAGCCGTCGGCGCTGGAGAAGCCGGTGGAGCATCGGGCGGCGTCGGTAACGCCGCCTTGCCGTCGAGTGTGAAGACGAACATCATCGGCGGGTTCTCCGCTTTTTCGTCCGTGGGTCCGTTGTTCGGTGCAGCGCGGCCCAGCCCTCCTCCGAACGCCACATACTGCTTGCCGTCTACTTCATACGTAATGGGCGGCGCCATGCCGGTTCGCCCGGTCCGCACTTCGTACAGGATCTCGCCGTTGTCGGCGCTGATCGCCCGGAAGCGGCCGTCGTTGATCGTCTGAAACACGAGGTTGCCCGCCGTGGTGGACGTACCGCCGCCGATGCCACCGCCGCCCGCGATGTTCCACCGCAGTTTCTGATTCACCGGATCCCACGCCTGCAACCCGTTTCGCGCACCCGGCACGGGCTCGGGTCCGAAAGAAGGCTCGATCGTCTTCGTCTCTCCCCGTGGGCGTTGGTATCCAGTGGAACCAGGCCTCAACTCTGCCTGCGCCTGATACGGGTAGCTCTGGTAGGACGCGGGGATATAGACCAGACCGGTGTTGGGGTTGTACGACATGGGTGACCAGTTATGCGCGCCGCCGCCGGTCGGAAACACCGAGATCGGTTCCTGATCGTAGTACGCCGCCGGATTTACCACGGGCCTGCCGTCTGTGCCCATGCGCAGCGCCCAACTCACTTTGACGAATGGCTCGGCGGAGAGAAATTCGCCGGTCAGGCGGTCCAGCACATAGAAGAATCCGTTTTTCGGCGCTTGCGTGATGACCTTTCTCATGCGGCCGTTGATGGGCAGATCGAGCAGCGTCAGTTGCTGGACGTTGTCGTAATCCCAGTTGTCGTTGGGGACCGCCTGATAGTGCCATTTGATCTGACCGGTCGTGAGATCGACTGCCAGGATCGAGCACGTATACAGATTGTCGAGACCTTGCGCCCCACGGAACTTCTCCACCCATGGCTGTGCGTTGCCAGTACCAACGTACACGAGATTCGCCTCGGGGTCGTAGGCGAAGCCATCCCAGACCGCACCGCCGCCGCCGTTTTTGAAGAAGTCGCCACCCCACGTCTTCGCGGCCGCGCGCATGGCCTCGTTTTCGAACGGCAGCGACGGATCGCCCGGCACCGTGTAGACGCGCCACGCCAGCTTGCCCGTCTGGGCATCGACGGCGACGAAGTTGCCGCGCGTGGGCTTGTCGCCACCGGACGCGCCGATGATGACCTTGCCACCCGCGATGCGCGGGGCCATCGTCAGGGTGTAGAGATCGCCTGAACTCACCACGCGCGTCTCCCACACCAGCTTGCCCGTGAGCGCGTCGAGGGCAACGAGGCGGCCGTCGATCGCGGGCGCGATGATCGTGCCGTTATAAAGAGCGATGCCGCGGTTGACGTTGCCGCAGCAGATCGCGGGGCGAGTGCTGATCTGATCGATCGACGGGTCCCATCGCCACAGTTCCTTGCCCGTGCGCGCGTCCAGCGCAAACACCACGCTCCAAGTGGTGATGCCGTAAAGCGTGTTGTTCCACATCAGCGGCGTGCCTTCCTGGTTACCGCCGCCCGCGCCCATGACGTAGGACCACGCGAGACCCAGGCGCTTGGCATTGCTGCTGTCGATCTGCTTCAGCGTGCTATAGCGCGTTTCCGACTGGTCGCGGCCGTAGCTGAGCCACGAACCGGGGAGCGCATCGTTCGCCGTGCCCGCGCGTCGCAGCACGTCATCAGTCACAGTCAGGCCGTTTGAATGCCTGTCTGCCGTGTCCCGTTGCGCATACATGACGACGCCGAGGGCCAGCATGGTCACGGTCGCGAACGCGATGGTCCTGCGCAATCGGATCACGAGATGCCCCCTTTTATAGATAGGGGCCAAAAATACCACGACGCTCAGTTCGTCCAATCGGCGACCACGTGGCGGTCCCAGGGGAACTCTTTACCGCTGAGCCCGTCCGGCCGTCTTTTGCACATTCCATTGTGAAGGCGGTTTTGACGAGATGAGGCACGTTCCCGGATTCTTTCAATCCCTCGGTGTATTCCCCCGAAGTCATTCAACACTCAACACATCCGGCAGCGACAACAGTCAGTCGGTCTGTGTTTCTTTACCCAGCCGGGCCCGGGGTTGGGTCGCCGCGCGAACGGCTTGCTGGATGGCCCTCGACTGGGTCTTGGCTATCTACGTCACCTTTGTCGCGTTCGTCGCGACCGTGTGGTCTGTTCCGGGGTGGCAATACATCTTCGGGGGCCATGCCGCGATCGTCGGAGGGCTTCTGCTGTTACCGCCTCGAGGGGCCGCGTGGGAACAGGCGCGTGCGGCGGAATCCGTCTGGCTGTCTGGTGCGAGGTCGGTTGCGCGATTCCTGCGATACACCTATCCGGCGCTGCTTTTGACCCCGTTCTTCGAGGAGGTGTCGCTCACGGTCAACGCGGCTGCTATCGACACGCCCTACTGGTTCGAGCATTACCTGTTCAACACGGACCGCGCGCTGTTCGGCGGTACGCCGGCCATCATGCTCTCGCAGGCGGGCAATCCGGCGCTCGACGAGATCATGCACGCCTTCTACTTCTCGTACTTTCTCCTGATCATTGGCGGGATCGTCATCGCCTGGAACGGCACTCGGCGCGGCCGCGGAACACCAGGATGCGGGTTTCACACGGCGATGACGTGCATGATGCTCGGTTTCTTCCTGTCGTATGTGTGGTATCCGTTCCTCCCCGCGCGAGGGCCGTGGGAACACCCGGAGGTCATGGCGGGTCTACGTCCGTTTGGCGGCTGGGTATTCACGCGCGCCATCGAATTGATCATCGCGGGGGCGGCGGTTTCAGGAGGATGTTTCCCAAGCGCTCACGTCTCGGGTGCGTGGGCGCTGACCTTTGGCCTGTATGCCACGGACCGAAGGGCGGCGCTCTACTTTGGACTCGTTGCAGTCGGACTCAGCATCGCCTGTGTGTATACGAGATACCACCACGCGGTCGACGTCATGGCCGGGCTGACTGTCGCAATCGTTGCCGCGACGATCGGCTTTAACCTGACTCGGAAGTCACTCCCCACTGCTCACCGCATGTAGTGGGTGGTCCCACCAGTTATCGGAGGCCGCGAGTGTCGTTTCCGAGCGGGACGACGACGGACGCGCAAATCTGCGGCTAAACCCAACCCTTTATTGGCCCACTCTTTGCCTCGTCGTGGTTGCCACTCGGTGGCGTCGACGTTCAATTTTGGGAGGAGAGAGAGATGGACAGCAGACGTGCACTGTTGGTGGGCTTCGTCGGGTTGATGTCGGTGTGGCCCCTTCAGACGAACGGCGATGCGCAGACCCAGGAGAAGCCGGTCGTCCAGATACCTCAAGCCGGGGTGCCGCAGATTCAGACGATGGAGGGGAAGTTCGTCCGTGCGTCGTACAACAGGGAAGGGTACGTGATCCTGGGATACCAGGCATCCAACCGCTCCGTTGGTGAAGAATGGATGCTTCTCGAGGTCGGCATGACGGTGCTCGACAACGTACCGGACTATCGGTTGACACGTGAGGCGCTATCGCTCGACACGCCTGATGGCAAAACTATTCCGCTGGCGACGGTCGAGGAGCAGCGGCAGGGCAACCCGCAGGCGATTCAGCAACGGGCGAAGGTCCAGCGCGATTCCATCAACTACTTTCCGACCCGGGCAAGCCGGCCCTGCGCGATCCTGTTCTTTCCCGAGCTGGGATCGCGGGCGCTGCCGTACGATGTTGTTGATCTCAGCAACGACCGGGCCTGTCTCGGTCGTCTCTATTTCAAGATCCCTGGCGGTATCGCATACGGCCAGCATTGGCTCAATGTGAAGTTCGAGAAGAGCCTCGTGCGCGTGCCCTTCCGGATCTTGACCAAGGACGAGGAGCAGTTACTCTCCAAGAACTACAAGAGCATCGAGAAGCAGGTCAAAGAGGCGTTCCAGCCGAAGAAGAAGTGACCTGGACACTGCGCGTCGGTCCTATTGATCTTCCGCGTTCGCGCGTAGTGTTGCGTCAGACCTATCGGCGTGCCAGTTCCTCCCATCCGGCGAGCAGCTCCTCGACGATGGTGGAGGTTTCCTTGCGCAGTCGCGGCTCGTATTTCATGACCGACGACAGCGCCCGTTCGCGTACGGCAGGAGTCTTGTTGGCGCCCAGCTGCACGCCCGAATCGAACGAGATATCGGAGAGATCCCTGACAGATCGAAGGTCGCTGAGGCGAACCTCACGATAGGACGGCTCCCAGCTGGCGACCCACCAGTCCAGCCAATGTTCTGCGCGACCAGCGGCCGCGGGGATCAGCATCGTGGGTCCGATGGCAAGGATGTCGTGTTTCAGTCGCCCGATTTGTCGCGTGCCGTTAATCACGCGAACCGCCTGTGGAGTCCCCGAAGCCTCGAGACAGCCAAGACCTCCGAGATTGGCAACTTCCTTTATCTCGATGAGCACGTCGTCGCCGCGTGCCGAGGTTGGACCCTGTACACGGATGAGGACCTTCGTCGTGGCCGCGCTACCTATGCCGATGCGCAGCCAGCCGGTTCGTACGACGGCGAAGTACCCCGCGGCGAGCTGCGGGCGCTCGCGACGAACCAGGCGATCAAACTCTTCCATGCCCTGAGTAACGGACTTCGACGTGGCCTCATCCATCGGTTGCATCAAGCTCTCGCCCCATGCGAGATAGGCTGCGCGCGTCATAGGTGCCTGCCGGCGCAGCTGACGGACGATGTCGGGTTCGCGAGGGCGATAGTCCGGATTGGACAGACCCAGACGGTACCCTTCCAGAAAGCGGTCCCATAGCTTCTCGCGATCGCCAGTCCAGCCGCGTTGACGCGTTGCGAGATCGATCGAGCCCAGAAAGCGAACGATGTCGATATAGGTGCGCCCGCGCGTGGAGTCGTCGAAGTCGCCGAGCCCCCAGGCGTTCTCCGTGAACGCGAATTGCTCCACGTGCGCGTCGCCGTGGAGACGCACCATCGGTGCGTCCGTCACGTCCGCGAAGGCTTCGCAGACGCGTGCGGTCCAAGCGCGATTGATGAACCGAAAATAGGTGAACGGGTCAGCGCGCAGTCGATCGATGAGCTCGGCAGGTGCGGCGGCCAGCGCTTCGGGAGGTGGTCGGAGCGAACGTTGAGCGGACGGCTGCGCTGTGAGAGCGACGCAGAGCATCGCGAGCACGAGGTGCCCTACGAACCGACTGCGCTGTCGGGTGCGATACATGCCGCCGTTCATCTTCTGCCGTCGGCTGATTCTATGCCAGGACCTTCGCCCTGGCCGACGAGCTGACAAATACTTCATCAGACTTCAGGGATGCTTAGCGAGGGAGTGCCACCGCTACATCGACACGCTATAGTCCTTCCCAACATAACGAGAGGGGCGCGCCATTGTCGATGCAACGGCACATGACCTTTCCGCCCGAGACCGAAGCCCTCCTGGAAACCCGCGAAATCGGACAGCCAGGGCACGGCGGCGAACGCCGCGCAGGGCTCCCCACCGATCTCGTCATCCAGTCCGTGTCTCGGCTTCGTGTGATCGCGCTGCTGTATGCCTTCGTGTTCTTCATGGTCGCAATGTTCCCGTCGTTCGTAGTCCCGCAGGGCCGGCTCCTCATGTTCAGCAGCTTCATCTCCTGGGGGCCTGCCGTGATTTCGATTGCCGTTGCATTGTTCGTTGCTGTGCTGACTCGACGCCCCCGGATACCGCTCTCCTCCAAGTTGGCCATCGGACTGGCGTTCGAGATGGCCGGCAGCTATGGCATCGCGAGCGCCGAGTTTCTCGACCCCGGATCGCTCGCCGGGAAGCCGTCCGGTTGGACAGGGCTCTCCTGGGTGGCTGTATGGACGGTGCTCTTCACAATCGTGGTACCAACGAACCCATCCCGTGCCTTGGCGGCCGCCCTCGGCTCGGTCAGCGCCGTGCCCGTCGTGATCGGGTCCGCGATGGCGGCGGGCACGGTGTCCCTCACGCTGCGCGCGTCGGAGTTCTTCTTAGGGCTCGTGTTCCCCTATCTGTTCGTGGTGGTGTTGGCTTATGTCGGCGCCCGCGTGGTCTACGCCCTCGGCTCTGAAGTGAGTCGAGCGCGCGAGTTGGGCAGCTATCGCCTGGTGGAGCGACTGGGGCAGGGCGGGATGGGGGAAGTGTGGAGCGCCAAGCACCGGCTTCTCGCGCGGCCGGCGGCGATCAAGCTCATTCGGCCCTCGTTCACGGCGGCCGCTCGCACGCGCGTTTTCGAGGATGCCCGGCGCCGGTTCGAGCGCGAGGCGCGGTCATCGCCAGCCTGCGGTCGCCGCATACGGTAGACCTCTTCGATTTTGGTGTCTCCAACGACGGCGCGTTCTACTACGTCATGGAACTACTCGATGGCCTCGACGCCGAGGCGCTCGTCCGCCGCACTGGCCCCGTCTCTGCGGGACGAGCCATCCACCTGCTCCGGCAAGTGTGCCATTCCCTCTCTGAGGCCGCGTCGTACGGCCTGGTCCACGGCGACATCAAGCCAGCCAACATCTTCCTATGCCGCTACGGTGAGGATCACGATTTCGTCAAGGTCTTGGACTTCGGCATCGTCAGGGCCACACCCGATACCGCGGAAACAGCTCCCACGTCTACGCGGGAGACCATCCTCGGGACACCGGCGTACATGGCGCCTGAGCAAGCGTTGGGCTCGGCCAACGTGGACTGCCGCGCCGACATCTACGCGACCGGGTGCGTCGCCTACTGGTTGCTGACCGGAGAGCAGGTCTTCACGGCCGACACGCCCATGGAGCTCCTGCTCCAACATGTGCGGACGCTGCCGACACCGCCATCGGCAAGAACGGAGGTACCTATCCCTTCGGCTCTTGACGCTCTGGTGCTGTCCTGCCTCGCCAAGGATCCGGCGGCGCGACCTCAGACCGCACGGGAGCTGGCGGGCCGACTCGCGAGCGTCGAAGGTGCCAACGACTGGACCGACGACAGGGCGGGAGTGGTGGGCCAGCCACCGGCCTGCTCCGTCGTAGCGACGTCCAGCACGTCAGCGCGCATCCGATCGAGCCGTCAGTCGTATCGCAAAGCTGCGATCGGATCGATTAAAGACGCGCGCCGCGCCGGTACGTAGCACGCGATCATGGCGGCGAAAAGTACCGCCACGGGTGCCACCACGAATGTCACGGGATTGGGCGCTCCGAGACCGGTCAGTCCAGCCGCGAGTAAGCGAGCGACACCGACGCTGATCAATCCGCCGATCGTGATGCCGAGCATCGACAACATCAGACCCTGTCCCAGGATCATCTTCAGAACACTGTGCCGGTCGGCTCCAATGGCCATCCGAACTCCAATGTCTCTGGTGCGCCGTGCAACCGAGTACGAAACGAGGGCGTAAATGCCGACGAGCGCCAGCACGATTCCGATGACGCCCATTGCGGCGACGGTCTGGAGAATCATCAGCGGAACCCGAACAGCGCGCTTTTCATAAAAGGACAAGAAACTTTGGACGTTGAACACGGGCTGATCAACATCGAGCGAGTGCACGAGACTTCTCAGGGGCTCGGTCAGGGCTGCGGGATCGCCATAACTCTCGGCGAGCAGGATCATCCGCGCACTCCGGTTCTGCGCAAAAGGCAGGTAGACGAAGGCAGATGGTGGCTCAGCGATGAAGAGGTACTTGCCGGTCCTGGCAATCCCCACGACATCAGCCCAAACGCCGTCCTTGCCGTTCACTCGCAATCGCTTGCCCATCGCATTCTCGCCAGGCCAGTAGCGCTTCGCGAACTCTTCGTTGACTATCGCCACGTGCCGCGAGCCCTCGTCGTCGGCGGCGGTGAACGCGCGTCCCTGAAGGATGTCGGTCTTGGTGGTGGCAAAGTAGTATTCGTCCACCACGGCTGTCATCACCTGAAGGGTCTCCTGTCCTCTCGGAAATTGAAAGCCTTCCGGAATCACGTCGCGCGCGCTCTGTAACCCGAGCGGTGTCGAGCTGGTCAGCGTGACCGAGCGAACTCCCGGTAACTCCTGACTGCGGGTCACGAGCCTGCGATAGAACTCGTCGCTCTGCGCCGAGTCGTAACGAACAAGAGACGTATCCAACTCCATCATCACCAGATGGTCGGTGCGGAAGCCGGGACTGAGCACCAACGTCCTGCGGAAGGCATCCAGCAACATGCCAGTGGCGACCAGTAGCACCATAGCGAGCGCGATTTGGCTGATGACCAGAACGTTCCGGCCAATGGTGCGCGGATAGGCACCGGTGCTCGTCTCGCCGCTCTTCAGCATCGACGCGAGGCTGGTCCGCGCGCCTCGCCACGCGGGAGCCACGCCAAAGAAGAGCGTGCTGGCCATAGCGGCGAGAAGACACACACCTAGCACGCGTCTATCGAGCTGGGGAGAAGGAGTGACGGACACTTCGCTGACCGGTGGGAAGGCCTGAAAGAATCGAATCCCAACATAGGCGAACAGAAGTCCGACGATGGCGGCAGCCAGCGACAGCACAAGGCTCTCGATCAGGAGGTGCCGGAACAAACGCACGCGCGTGATACCCAACGCGAAACGCACGGCGATTTCTCGTGACCGACCGCGCGCACGTCCGAGGAGAAGAGTGGCCACATTGGCGCAGGCGATGATGAGCACCAGACCCACGAGCGCCATCAACAACGGCACGAGGATCATATCGGGTCGGCCTCTGGCCCGCGCCTGCAGCTCGGATTGCACGGCAAGCTGTCGGCTGCGGTCTATGTCTGGAGAGCGCTGCTCGAGGTCGGTCCAGAGGGTCGCCAGTTCCGTCTGTGCCGCCGTTTGCGAGATATCGGCTTTGAGCCGCCCCTTGACCTGCCACGAATGATCCCGGTTGTCTTCGAGGGGGTCGACCCGGACTCCGCCAAGACGTTGAGACATGGTCGACGGGACATAGAACGCCGGTCGCATGCGCTCGTCGAGACTCCGGAACGACTCGGGAGTGATTCCGACGATACTGAAGTCGATACCGTTGATGCGGACGTTGGTGCCGATAATCGACGGGCTGCGGTTGAAGTGATCGTTCCAGGTGCCGTAGTCGAGGACGACGACGGCGTTTCGGCCCGATGCCTGCCCATCCTCCGGAAGGAAGCCTCGACCGACCATCGGCTGGACCCCGAGCACGCTGAAGAAGTTCTCGCTGACGATCATCCCGGCTCGTGCTTGCGGTAACTCAGCGCTCGTTTTCGTGAAGCTGAACGTCGAAGTGCGATAGGCGATCAACCCGTCGAACGACTGCGACTGAACGCGGAGTTGCCGGTATTTCGGATACGAGACTCCTCCCGCGAACCGGTCGCCGGCGGCGAACGTCGCGACGGTGACGACGCGACCAGGATCGTTCACGGGGAGAGGCCGGAACAGCATCACGTCGGCCAGGCTGAAGACCGAGGCATTCGCGCCAATGCCGAGAGCAAGGGAGAGAACAGCGACCGCGCTAAATCCGGGGTTACGGGCGATGAGGCGGAGACTCTCTCGTACCTCTTGTTGCAACATGGCGCATTGAGCCTCTTTGCTGGAAGTGAGAAAGAACCCTCAGATCGCCTAGCTGAGACGGATCATCGATCGATGATGTTCCAGACGCAGCCCCGACGCGGTCCTCCCGCCGGCACCGCGGCTCGCGGAGACTATGCGGCCTGGCGTCAGTGCTCGTTGCGTTGGGCTATTCGACCGCTGCGTTAGGCGATGGAGCCGTGCGCGCGGTGAGCGTCCGTCGGCAGCACGCGACCCATTGTGGCGAACGGTTTGCTCCCTAGCGAGCCGGCCGCGTCGCGCCGGAATTGCCTCTACGCGGATTTCGAGGTGGCGTATGCCGTGTCGAAGCCGGGGTGGAGCGGCACACGGACGCCGATGCGTGTGCCGCGGCCCGGGGACGCGTGCAGTTCCAGTTGTCCGTTCAGGAGCGCCGCCCGTTCGCGCATGCTGACGAGCCCCATCCCCGCGCGCTCGGCCTTCTCGGATTCGAATCCGATTCCCGTGTCGGCAATCTGCAGGACGAGCGACTCGTGCTCGGTGCGCAACCGTAACTCGGCGTCCCGCGCGCGGCTGTGTCGCGCGATGTTGTGCAGCGCTTCCTGCGCAATCCGGTAGAGGCACAGGGCCACGTGAGGGTCGAGCGCGGACGGCACGTGCTCGTGCACGAAAGAGACGTGCACGCCACTCTGCTTCGCGATGTCGCGGCAGAGCGATTGGAGCGCTTCGACGAGGCCGAGCGTCAGCAGCTTGGTCGGATGGAGCTCGTGCGACAGGTTGTGGATATTCGCGGCGATTTCCATGATCTGCGCGCGCAGCTCGCGAAACTGTTCGTGCTGGCTCTCCAACGAGGTGTTGAGCCGATCGAAGCTGAGGCTCAAGAGCGCAAGCTTCTGGCTCAAGTCGTCGTGCAGTTCGCGGCCGACGCGCTGGCGCTCCGCTTCCTGGCTGCCGATCAGGCGTCCAGCCAGCTCGCGGTTGCGCTCGTTGACGCGCTTCCAGTCCGTCACGTCGCGGACGATGCTGAGTACGCGGTCGTGGCCGGCGCGCACAAGCCGCGCTTCGAACTGCCGGAGACCGCCGTCCAGTGGGAGCTCGTATTCGACCACGACCGGCTCGTCGGTCCGCGACGAGCGATCCAGCGCGTTCATGAAGACATCGGCCAGGTCGGGCGCCATAATGTCGCGGATTTTGTTGCCGATGAACCCGCTCGCCGGCATGTACAACAGGTTCGGATCCTTCGCGTGGTAGTCGACGAACGTCCCGTCAAGCAGGATAACGAACATCAGATCGGGAATCGCACGTAGCATCGCGCTGTTGCGGGCTTCCAGTCCTCGAATCGCCTCCTCGGCGCGCTTCCGGTCGGTGATGTCGCGGCCCACGCCCTGCAGCTCGACGAGGCGGCCGGAGGAATCAACGATGGCATGGTTGATCCAGTGCTGCCACCCCACGGTTCCATCAGCCAGTGTGACTTCGTGCTCATGCGAGTTGATCCCGCTCCGGAGCGTGACGATCCGCTCCACAACCGCGTCCCGGACTTGCGGCGGGATGAGCTCAATGAATTTCCGTCCAAGCAGCTCACCGCGCGTCAGGTCCCAGAATCGGCAGTAGGCGTCATTGACGAACGTCAGGGTCGTGTCCGGCAGGAACCGGCAGACCAATTCGCTCTGCGTATTGACAACGCTCCGATACCGTTCATCGTTCCTCTGCGATTTCTCCTCGGCGCGCCGCCGCCTGACGCGCTCGCCGAGCAGCGCCGCGATCAAGCCGGCCTGCGCCGTAACGAGTAGCATGCCGCCGATGACGTAGGGTCGATAGCTGTCTGCCGCTGCGGCGAACCGGGCCACGGCTGGCGCGTACTGAGATGCGAGGGCATGGTCGGCAAGCATCCAGACGCCTAAGAGAATTAGCAGCCCGCCGGCGACGTGCGGCGCGTGACGGCGCCAGCCGGCCAGCTTCTCGAACGCGATGAACGCCGTGAGTGCCGCGATGACCGCGAGATTCATCACGCCGCCGACGAAGAGCAGGAGCATCAACGCCCAACAGCAGCCGACGCAGCTCAGGCCCTGTATCGCACCGATGAAGAACGTCGGCGTCCCGTCGCGCCAGCGGCCCATCAGCGATCCCAGCGGGGAGCGGCACACGCGAAGACAGGCGCGCTTGAGCGGCGTGAACTGATACGCCCCTGCGACGAACAGGAGAATCGCGCCGCCGATGGGGCTTGTCATCTCCATCATCGGGGAGATCAGCGACCGTGTCGCGAGCCATCCTTGAACCGCTGTCGCGGCGAGACTGAACAGCGTCCAGATCGCGAGGTATCCAGCGGCGAGCATCAGCACGTTCCGCGACACGGTCTCGGCGCCCGGTACGGACCGCATCAAGGCGCCGTACAGAAGCAGGACGCGTGACGCCGACGGCAGCATCATCCCGGACATCATCACGGCCCACATGATCCAGATGAGGAGCGCGTGCGTCGCATCCCATCGCGCCGCCATCATCCACGCGCCGGGACCGTACATCTGGGCCACGGCGACGATCCAGAGCCACGAGACGGCGCTGATGGCGCCGAGCAGCACAATCGCGGGCGTGTTGGGATGGCGGATGACGGTTTCTACCCACGTTGGGCGCACGGGCGCGGAATCTGTGCTCTTCATCATCGGGCCAGCTCGTCAATCATACGCTTTCGCGCATTCTCGAGGCCTTCTCAAGCGGAGGTATAGAGGGTTGTGCGGGGGGACTGTCAATGCGTGCTGAACAGGACGGCTCGATCTGGACGCGGTGAGCGGCAGGAGCGATGTCCGGTCAGTGAAGGGTGGCAGTCCTCTGGAAATCCAGGACCCAACGCGGAATGCGGTCGTTCACCGTTGCAATGGGACTTCCACTCCGTCAACCGACCGCAAATGCCGTTCGTTGAGCGGAATCATCCAATCGAGACACTCCCGTCTGGCCGGCCCAATGAAGCGTTCACAAAGGCATTCGCTTGCGGGCACGTACTGGCGTCTTCAAGACCTGTAGCGACATCGAATGGAGAGCCTGATCCATGGCTGGCGCGAAAATGCCCTCACGATCATGGACGAGGAACCGATAGCCGCAATGCAGAGGAAGCCCGTTTCAAAATTGCTGCGTCGTCCATTCCGCCGTGGAGTGGTCAGTGAGATTCCAGTGCACGGCTCGGCGTGTGCCGATGTCGAGCATCACGAGGCGTACAGCCGTTGAAAGGTGGCAGTCACAACGATGAAGAAGTCGCAGGCGAGCACGCCACCGGCATGATTGTGGAGGGACTTCAGGCGGCAGAAGAGGCGAAAGAGATCTCGGTGCCACCGCACCAGCGTGTCGGGACGCACGATCGTCAAGAGCTCACGCCATTCGACAAATCAAGACAGGAGTACGAGTGCAATGCGCGAGGCATTGTCAGTCCGACGCGATCGGACCTTGCGTTCGATGTAACACGCGAGTTGCTTGCGGAGGAAGAGGTTCTCGGTGGCCAACTGTGCGCGGGACCGGAATATGAGCCGCAGCAGGCGCACCAGGTCAGCGAGGAGGGCGAGCGCCGTTTGGAGCAAGTCGGGTCATCATATCGTCAGCAAATCACATGTGTTCGGTTACGGCTGATTATTTGCGGAGGACACCCCAAGGCAGATGTTTCTACCCCCCACCCGACAGCGTTCTGGGCCGGGCCTGAACTCGGCTACCCGTTCCGCAGTCCACGCTGCGAACCCGTGGTTTTGTCCGCGGCCGTAATCGTCAGCGGTGGCCACGGCCTTGCCAGAAACGTTCCCCATGATTCCGGGCGTAAGTGTTCCGTCCACACGGTCTGAATGACTCTCCAAGCTGACTGGGCAGTCGCTCAAAAGAGTGCACCGCGAGCTGTTCAACTTGATTTACTGCGGGGTCTTGCGATCGTGCTCGTCCTCGGACGCCACCTGGAACCATGCCCGCAAGACACGAGCGTCGTGCTCTGGGCCGTGACATCGGTCTGGGCACGCGGGGGTTGGATCGGAGTTGACCTATTCTTTGTGCTCAGCGGCTTTCTGATATCGGGTCTGCTTTTTCGCGAATACGCGGCTACCGGCCACGTCAACGTCACACGCTTCTTGATTCGGCGTGGATTCAAAATCTACCCGCCCTTCTGGGTGATGATCCTAGCGACAGTCTGGGTAAGCTGGCCGGTTCGTCGTGCGGGCCTTCTCGGAGAGGTCTTATTTCTCCAGAACTATACGGGCAGGCTATTGCAGCACACATGGTCGTTGGCGGTCGAGGAGCACTTCTACGTAGTGCTAGCCGCACTCATGTGGTGGTTGGAAGGGGCAACTGGGCGAACCACGCGGACGCGATTCGCTCGCATTCCGTTGGTATTTCTCATCGTCGCGGTCGTATGCCTGTCTCTCCGTGTTGCGATGGCGCAGTTCGCGTACTCACACGAGACTCATCTTTACCCGACGCATCTGCGGATTGATTCGCTAATGTTCGGAGTGGTCCTGTCGTACTGGTGGCACTTCACGGGGCTGGCGACGAGAGTTCGCCGTTCGCGTCCTATGGCATGGGGTTTGTGCGCGCTGGGCATTGCATGTTGTGCGCCCGCCTTTGTGTTTGCTCTTGAACAAACCCCGTGGGTCTCTGTCATTGGCCTGACCCTGTTCTACCTGGGTAGCGGGGCATTGCTGATTGGCGTTCTCTCTTTAGACGTTCCAAACACGCCCCTCGTGCGGCGTGCGGCAGTCATCGGCGTCTTCTCGTATTCGATTTATCTGTGGCATATAGCCGTGTACAACTCGGGCACTCAAGTCGTCTCCGCTCTACTCGGCCATCGTTTGAGTTGGGGAGCCTACGCCGCAGTGTCTTTAGGAGGGTCAGTACTGATCGGGATCGCCACAGCCAAGATGATTGAGTATCCCATGTTGCGTATCCGAGATCGCTGGTACCCGTCGGTAAGCGCTGAGGCGGCAACGCCGATCATGCTGAAGACGTCTGAGCACCGACTTATGCCTTCGACCACCACAGCCGGATAAAGTCGTCCGGGAACCCCAGAGACAGCCTGTTGGTCGGCCGGGAACTCCACGCGACGATTTGCTCCAGCGGCCGGAAATCACGAACGACCCGGCGATCGCCGATTCGACGCCGCGCAGATGTTTCTTGAGGTCGGCGTCGAGCGCGCTCCATTCGCGCCCGATCGGTTTGAGCGCATGCATCGCTCGAGCGACGCCTCGGAGCTCCGGATCGAGGAGCACCTCGGCCCCCTTCACGGAGAGCGGCGGATTACACGTCGCGCCGAAGGACGGACAGCGTTTGCATTCTGCCGGGTCGTCGTGAAACGCCGGCAGTGCCGGCGGTCGCATGCGCGACGGCGTTCCGCGCGTGACAAGAACGCTTCCATCCGATCGAGTTTCGTCTCGCCGAGCTCCACCGGGAGGGCAACGGGAGTCCAGAGCGGTGAGCAACAGGAACCCGATCGGTTGATTCGACCCTTACAGGTACGACAGCAATTGATAGCCGCCCGCTTGCGTCCATTGATTCGCGAACAGATCGTCGAACCTCTCGATCCGATAGGCGAGCGTCGGCGCCTAGGCCTTGACCTCGAGCGGAACGGATGGTCCGGCCGTCGCGTCCTTTGAGCTCAAACCGTTCCTGTTGATTGAGGATGTGGAACGGCGGGTCCGCGTCGCGGCCGCTCCGACTCAAATCGGCGAGGGGGTCGCGTTCGCGATCGGATCCGCGCCGGAATTTCACCAGGACGCTGCGCCACGACGTCCGGTTGCTGATCGGGCGCGATGAGCTCGAGGACCGTCCGGCGTTCGCAGGGCCGATAGGCCGACGCGTAGACATGGCATGCGGCATCCGTGGGAGTCGCCCACATTCGAGCCAGGCGGTATACGCGCATGATCGGCCAGGGTCATCGCGGCGCCAGTCGTCGTTTCGAGCGTCACGGTCGATCTTCCGCGCGCGCGGTCTCGGCGTCCTGGCGTTTCGCGTCCTCGATGTCGGCGGCTTGCGCCCGCGCGTCGGCGGCGATCTGCTGGGCGCGTGTCTGACCTCGAAGGATTCACCGCACGGACAGCGGAGCAGTCCGCCGCTCAGGAAGTACTCGACGGCTTGTTCTCGCGGCCCCGCTGCGGGCCGAACCCCGCCGCCTGCGCCGCCGCGAACCGCGCTCCGACCCGGGCCGCCAACTCCTCGGGCACGATCCGAAGCCGCTCGTCGCGCCCGGTGATCTGTTCGTGCTCGGGCGCAACGACGTACTGCGATTACCGTCGTCGTCCTTCTGCTTGAGACGACCGTAGCGGATGCTCCCCAAATGGATCGGATTCAGGAGGGTCAGGCGTCGACCGGAACGCCGAGTCGGAGGGTGCACACGTCGAGCGACGGGAGTCCTATCCGACCTGGTGAGCTCGCACCAGCGCGATCGCCCCGATCTCCCGGCTCAGCGCGATGCCGCGGTCGTGCCAACCGCGGGCTTCGCCAGGCATCGACGAGCCGAGCGCCTCGCCAGCTGCGAGGAGGGCACGGGCCAGCAATAGGCGGTCGGCGCTGCGCTCGGCATCGGCGAAAACCTGGCGGAACACGCGCGCGCCGCGCCCGATTCGGCCCTCGGCGGCGTCACGTTCGGCACGGATGATCATCGCCATGCCGTGGAATGCCGGATAGAACCGCGCCATTCCAGAGCCAAGGTGCCCGCGTCGAACGAGGGTGAAGCCAATCCGGGCACTGGGCGAACGTCGAACCTGTTTGTACAGCCGCAGGCGCACGTGATCGAGCAGCAGCCGCCCTTCCGTGATCTCCGGCCCGGCGTCGGTATAGTGCATGAAGCGCGGAACGGCGGCCAGCGCCTCGAGTTCCCTCTCGGCCACCTCCCAGTCGTGGGCATACGCGGCGCACCGCCCGCGTCCCAGTCGAACGAAGATCTCCGCGAGATGCGGATAGTAGACATCCCCGGTCTCGGTCACCAGCGAGTCGAGATACGCGGTGATGCCTTGCAGCTGTTTCCGCGCCTCGTCGAACTCACCGGCAACGGCGAGCACTTCGGCACAGCCCGAGACGGCGGGGAGGATTTCGTGATGCGTGCCCGGACCTCGAGCAAACAGCGCGAGTGCCCTTTCACACCAGACCCGGGCACGTGGCGTATCGCCGAGATGCAGCAAAGCAAACCCAAGGTGCGCAGACGTCAGCGCCCGCAGATGCACTTCGCCGATGTCTTCGAGCTCGGTGACGACGTGCCTGGCCAACTCGGCCGCACGCATCCAGGCTCCCTGCCTCACGAGAATCCTCACCTCGGTAGCACTGCACAGCGCTAGGAGATAGCGCGACCCGGTTCGGTTGGCGGCAGCCCTGGCATCGCGAAGGTTTGCGTGCGCCCCCTTGAAGTCGGTTTGCGTCAGACACGTGTAGATGCGATGGATCAGCGTCTCGCACAGGAGTGCGTCATCCCGGCACCGTGCCGCCAGATTCATGCCCCGATACAAGAACCCTCGCGCCTTGGTGTCGCAGACGAATAGATTCAGCAGTCCGAGTGACGTGTAGGCGCGGCCGACCTCGCCAGCCAAGGCCCGCGCCTCCACCGAGGTTGGCCCGAATGACCGCGGGAGCTGGGACAGCAGCCGCCACGGAAGGTCGTCGCATTGGAACAGCACCGGCAATGCCAGTCCGGGGTTGACCACCCGGCGCCCGGCACGCCTGATGGCCCGGCGCAGGATGTCGTCCGCCTGTGCCAGCCGCCCGGTCTTCGACAGCGTGTCGCCGATTCGCCGGCGCAGGCGCACTTCGTCGCCCAGGCCCTGTCCAAGCCGCAACGCCTGCTCGTATCCTGTCAATGCGCGCGAATAGCTGGCCGACAGGAACGCCAGGTCGGCAAGCCTCTCGTGCAGGGTCATCGCGAACGCCGGCTCGGCGGCTTCGTCGGTCAGCGCGATGGCGCGTTCGTAGCACACCACTGCCAGATCCGTGCTGTACCTGGCTTGGGCACGTGCCGCCGCATCGGCATTGAGGGCCCGTGCACGCAGGTCGCGGCCATGCCACGCGTGATGAGCAGACGCGTATACCGTGTCGTCATCGGTGAGGCCCGTGGCCTCGAGTGCCCGAAGGACTCGGACGTGGAGCGCCCGACGATCAGTCTCAGGAATCCGCGCATACACCCATTCGCGCATCCCATCGTGAGCGATGCGGTAGCCGCCGATCACATCCCGCCGCATGAATTGCCGGCTGATCAGCAGCCGTGCCGCCTCCTCGAAGGCCTCATCGCTCTGCTCAACCACTGCCTGCATCAAGCCGCCCACCACCGGACGCGCTGCAACCGCGGCCGCCGTCAACACCGCCATCGACGACGATGGCAGAGCCAGGACGCGCTCGGCGATAATCTCGTCGACCGAGTCGGGAATCTGCAGTTGCCCAGTTCGACGTCGCCCATCGTGGCGCCAGTCTCGACTGCCGCCACTCCCCGCTCCACCAGCGCGCGCAGGACTTCTTCGACGAAGAACGGACGACCCGACGTCGCGGCGTGTAGCCGGTCGCTCAAGACCGCCGGTAACTCGTCGACACCCAGCATCGATGCAGCAAGCGATGCAACCTCGGGCCGACTGAGCGTGCCGAGGTGCAGCAACTCGAGGTGGCCTTCAGCCTCCGCAAGATCGAGGAACCGATGGCCCGGCGCTGGCACGCCCGCCTCTGCCCGCGCCTCGCGCGCGGCGCCGACGAATGCAATCCGGACGCGTGTCGACGAGAGCTCTGCCACGAGCCGACGGAGCACTTCGAGCAGCGCCGGCCTGGCCCACTGAAGATCGCCGACCGAAAACACGAAGGGCACGCGACCTGCCGCGGCGACGAGGAATTCGACACATCGGTTCAGAAGCCGCTCTCGCTCGGCGGCCGGCGAACGTCCCGGTGGTGCCGTGGGCCACCTGCGACCGGGATCGATCGACGGGGCCACACGTACGAGATCGGGGCCGTACGCCTGCAGCAGGTCTGCCGCACCGGCGCCGTCCAGAAGGTACACGAGCTGCCGAAGGGCCTCACCCAGAGGCCCAAGCTCGGCTTCGTCCGTTTCGTAACAGTCGCACTCGACGAAAGCGATGCCGGCAAACTGCACGCGATGTCTCAGCTCGCGAAGGATCCGCGACTTGCCCGCGCCGGCGTCGCCCACGACGCAGATGCCGCCGAAACCCACGGCCTTCTCGACGACGCGTCGCCTGACAAACGATCGAAGCCGATCGAGTTCCGTCCCCCTGCCAACGAACGCGCTCGAAAGAACGTAACTCTGCCGTGTCTCGTCGGTCTGCAGGGCGAATTGCAGGCCACTGCCCGCGTTGATGGCGTCGATGAAGGCATTCGCACCAGAGAATCGCGCCGCCGGGGACGGATCGGTCAGGCGCAACACGATGGCGTTGAGCCACGACGGCACCCGGTCGTCCACCGCCAGGTCCACACCACGTCCGGAATCGGACTGCAGGCCAGGCGTGGCCGAGGCGCCGGGCATCCGACCGTAGAGAAGGCGGTACAAGGTGATGCCGAGCGAATAGAGGTCGGCTCGCCGGTCGACGGCCGGACTGCCCTGCAGCAATTCCGGCGCGATGAATCCTGGCGTGCCGCACAGATCGAGCCCGCCAACGGCCTGGACCAGCTCGGCGATGCCGAAATCCAGCAGTTTGGCGGTGCCGTCGGCCGTCACCATGATGTTCGACGGCTTCACGTCGAAGTGGATGATCCGGCGGCTGTGAATGAACGCCAGCGCCCGGCACACGGCCACGATCGGTACGAGCACGTCACGCCAGCCCGCGCCGCCGATCGCGGATTCGAGATCGACGCCGTCGACGTGCTCCATCGTGAAGAAGCAGAGGCCGGTTTCGTCCTGCGTATCGAAGTCGTAGACGGGAGTGAGATTGGGGTGGGTCAGCTGCGCCAGCAGACCGAACTCCGCACGGAAGCGGCGTAGCGCCTCACGGTCCGGCCGGGCGGCACCGAGGATCTTCAACGCCGTCGGACGATCGGGATGGATGGTGTCGCGCACGCGGTACACGGCGCCCATGCCGCCCTGCCCCAGACGTTGTTCGACCTGATACCGGCCGGCGAGAACCGATCCCTCGGCGATGGCGGGACGAACGAACGCCTCGGCACTCGTACGTGTCGCCGCACGGGCGCGCGTGAGCCGTGGCCCCTCGATCGCGGTCCGCGTCGGATCGTTGGCCCACTCGGACCGCCGGTCATCCACGAGGAGGCTCGCCAGGCATCACACACCATTCTACCGGCGCGGCGGTCTGGAGCTCGAGTTCGTCGCTGGCGTTTCGCCCGAAGCCATCGTGAAGGCACTCAACGGCGAAGGCATCGCCAGCCCGTTCGGCGGCGCGTGGGGCCCAAGTACGATCTACGGCAACGGCAAGCGCGGAACAGGGATTCTGAACAACGAGCTGTACGTCGGTCGGCTTGTTTGGGTTCCTATCGTCCGTGCGCGCTGGGCGACGACGCCGACCATTGATCCGGTCTGCGCGAGGCTGAAGCGTCGCTCGAGCGCTGACACTCACACGCCGCGAAGAAACTCGAGTACGACATCGTTGAATCGCTCTGGCGCCTCGAGGTTCACCATGTGCCCAGCGCCCTCGATCGTAGCCCGCCGAACGTTGGGGATGTCGCGCACGAGCACGTCGGCGATTGCTTGAAAGTCGGACACGTCATGCTCGCCGACCACGACCAGCGTCGGCGCCGTGATGTCTCCGAGGCGCTGAATCGCCGGTGGTTGAAACGGTCGTCCGCGGTCGACGCTCATCCACTGCGCGCCGGTGTAATCGCCGACCATCGTGCGCAGGGAGTCGGCGGAATGTGGATTCGCGAGCGCCTCGGCGAACATTGGCATCGCGAGCCACCGCGCACGTGCCGCATCGACTCCTGACGTCGTACACGCGGTGCGTACTTCGGCCTGCGCCTGCACGAACTGGGGTGACCACTTGTAGCCGCCCAGCGATGGATCCACGACGACGAGTGCGCGCACACGGTCGGACCGCGTCACGGCGAAATTGATCGCGGCACCGCCGCCAAGTGAGACGCCGAGAAGCGCGGCGCGTTCGATGCCCAGTTGATCGAGCAGCGCGGCGAGATCGTCCGCGTGCGCGTAACTCGCCTCGCCGAGAGCCGACTTTCCGAATCCGCGTAGGTCGTACGTCACGACGGTGTACTCGCCGGCGAAGGCCTCGAGCTGACGCAGCCACATTCGCCGGTCGAAGCTAAAGGCGTGCAGCAGCACGAGCGGCTCTCCCTCGCCCGTGATCTCGTAGTACAGGTCCGTGCCCTCTGTCGGCGCGTAACCGAGCCGACGACGCATGCTCAGCCCCCTTTCGTCGTCCGTAGGTGGAGCGTACTTCTTCGAGGAAGGAAATAGAGGAGGAAATAAGTGAATACTGCTGTGGTTGGGGGGACCGATGCCGTCTGAAGGCAGCCGCATGACAGGCTGCTATGAGCACCCTGTCCGAGCGCTGGCAACAGGTCCAATCACAGCTCGCCACCAAGGACCGGGTTCACACCTTCTACGCCGGAGCCACGGCGCTGTGGGACCTGAAACTCGATCAGTTCGGCGGCCGCTCGATACGCTGCTCGATGAGGTACGGCCGTCGTCACGAGCCGAAGGAGCTGTCCCGGCCACCTGAGAGAACGCGGCACTTCTTGAGAATGACGCCAAACGTGCGGGAACCGGGCAGGTGGATGGGCCTGGATACCCTTTTCGGTGTTGAACCGTGGCCTCGCGGGGTGGTTAGCGAGTGCCGCAAGAGCCAACGCACCGCGCGGCAAGATCGAACAAAGTGTTCGCGCCGCCGATGACTGAACGCCTGTACGCCGACACGACCTCGACTCCGTCGGCGCTAGCGCGCGAGCCAATGGACAATGACGGGACCGGCGGCATCTCGCGCCAAGGCTTCTGTCACCACGCTCGTGGCGATGTGACGGCTATTCCCCATATAGTCGCAGGTTCGAGTCGTCGCGACACGATGCGGTCGTGCCACACGAGCCTGACGATGATGAGCACAACGAAGCCGTACGATGCCACCTCTATTGGCATGAAGTGGGCCAAGGCTTCACCTACCGGTCGCGCTTCGGAGAACGCGGGACCGATATTGAATAGCGCGATTGACCATTCGATCAATGTTATTGGGTGTTCTGGACGTCTGTGGACGTCGTTGGACGTCAGTTCGAATCCACCCCTCTCCGCCAACCTTCGCAAACGCGCTTCGCTCGACTAGGTCCGTCCCTTGAAGTGCGCCCTGATGACGGAGATCAGCCGTCCCAGGAAGTAGTACACGGTGCCTTGCAGGACGATGGCGAGTCCGCTCCCCACCTTCAGCCCATCGGACTCGGAAAGGCCGGCGAGCCTTCCGAGCAGGATCCCCGAGAACAGGGCGACGATGCCGACCGGCATGCAGGTCACGAGCAGCACCATCAGGAGCGCCACCCCGAACGGATTGCCAGTCAGGAAGTTCGGCATCACCGACCCTTCGACCGGATTGACGCGCCACATAAGTGTCAGGATCATCAGGGCGATCCCGACCCCTGCGGTCGCCACGGCAACTCTGTTCGACAAGAGTCTCTTCACCGGTCGATGTTGGGAGTTCCCACCTCCTCGAGAAACGGCGTGCGCGAGGTTTGCGCGGATTCTACAGCGAGGGTGACCGAGTCGCTACGGCGCTGCTCCCACCACATAAGATGAAGGCTATGGACATCACGGCGAGTGGCGAGGGGCGTACGAGCGGCGGATTGGCGAGGGAGCGTAGGCAGGCTAAAGACTGAAGGCTCAGAGGCTCAAAGCAGGCCGCCCAGGCGTACCACAAAAGGCGAGGAGTTGCCTCCTCGCCCTTTAGCCTTTAGGCGTTTGAGCCTTGCCCTCACTTCACCTGCGTCGTCACATTGATGGTCGCCGCGTGCTTGGTGGCGCCGCGCTCATGGTAGGCGACCGTCACGCCGTCGCCGACTTTAACGAAGTCGGTCAGCTTCGTGCCCTTACCTTCCTGCTTCAGTTCCAGCGTCTTGGTCGTCGCGCCCTTGGCTATGACTTCTGTCTCCTTGTCGATCGTCAACGTGATCGACTCGCTCTTCGCTTTGATCGTCAGGGAATCCGGGGCGACGGCCGCCACCGTGCCCGTCGTCCTGATCGTCTTCTCGGCAGGGGGTTTGGCCTGCGCGCCTGTCCGTCCCGCCAGCGTGATCGACGGCAGCGCGAGAATTGCGAGGCCAGCAACGAACACGCTCAATACGCGTTTCATAACAACCTCCCTTGTGATGGGCCTATTGTGCGCCAGGCCGCGCGGACGAACATGTATTCTCTTGAAGTAGTGGTCGAAATGGCGCGCTCTCCTCGGGGACCGGCCTTCGATGCATTATGCAAGGGGTTTGCGCGAAGGAGAACGAGGCCCACACCGTCGGGAACCAGCGATGTTAACGGCTGCGGAACCCTGGTGACTGGCAAGTGCACCTGGGTTGGTTGCGGGGGGGGGATTTGAACCCCCGACCTTTGGGTTATGAGCCCAACGAGCTACCGGACTGCTCCACCCCGCGTCATGGCGTGCGCCGAAAATCTCCGAACGTCGGTTGTAGCGGAACGCTCGCGAATCTTTCGGATGTTCAGGTCGTCCCCTGAGCGCTGTGTCTCAGCAACCAGAACCCATTTACTTTAGCACGCAGCGACATCACCGTAAAGAGACGCGGTATGACGCTTGCTCGTCCACACCGCGAGAACCACGCAACCCACAAGTTCCGGCGCGATTCCGTGGCGCCCGAGGTCTGTCACCCACGACCGCGCGCGGGTCGGCTCGTGATTGGGGATCGGTCACACCGAGCTCATACCGAGGAGAAACCGTGATGGACGTGAACACCTTGATTCAGAACACGACGGCGACCCTGATGGCTGTGGCATGGAAGGTTGCCGGAGCCTTCGTGCTCTGGCTCGTCGGTCGCTGGCTGATCAACTTCGCGAACCGGACGCTCGGCCGGGCGCTGGCGCGACAGCAATTCGACGTGACGCTGACCCGATACCTGCAGACCGGCCTGTCCGTCCTGCTCAACGTCGCGCTGCTGGTCGCAATTCTCGGCTTCTTCGGCGTCGAAACGACGACCTTTGCGGCCTTGCTCGCCGCGGGTGGCGTGGCGATCGGTGTCGCGTGGGGTGGTCTGCTCTCGAACTTTGCCGCCGGGGCGTTCCTGATCTTCCTCCGGCCGTTCAAAGTCGGTGACGCCGTGACTGCAGGTGGTGTCACCGGGACCGTCGAGGCGATTGGCCTGTTCGGCACGACGATCAACACGCCCGACAACGTGCAGACGATCGTCGGAAATGGCGCCATTTTCTCCGGGACCATCCAGAACTATTCGGCCAACCCGTTTCGTCGCGTGGACCTGACCACCACGATCAACAACGGCGTGGACCACAACCAGGCAATCCGGCTGCTCAAGGATCGTCTCGCCCGGATCCCCAACGTCCTGTCAACGCCGGCCCCTGACGTCGACATCATCCAGTTCACGCCGGCCGGGCCGTTGCTGTGCGTTCGTCCGTACTGCAGCAACCAGCACTACTGGCAGGTGTACTTCGATACGAATCGCTTGATTCGGGAGTCATTTACCGAGGCGGGCTTTCCGGCAGCGACGCCGGCGTATACGGTCTCCGGCGCGTGGTCCGGTCCGTTCGACCAGGTCCAGCACTAGCGAGGCCTCGCCTCAGACCAGCCTGGGGGACTATCGTCCCTCTGTTGATGATGGGCGGTCCTTGATGATGAAGAGGTGCTCGCCCGGACGAATGAGCCCAAGCTCACGACGGGCGAGATCCTCGATCGCGGCGGGATCGCTCCGCAGTCGTTTGGCTTCCTCTCGGAGCATCTCGTTCTCGGCGCGCGCTTGCCGAATCGACTGCTCGAGCACCTTGAACTCCTGACGCTTCTTCACCGTTTCGAGCAGGCCTTTTTCTCCGACGAGCGCATCCACGAAGACGACGGCGCCGATGAGCAGCAGGGCGTACTCGATTGCCCGGCGACCGCGCCGGCGGGCGGTGGTGGAGCTTGACCGAGAAGCAGACTGACCCTTTTTCACGTCGTGATCATGCGAGAATAGCGCGTTTTCGACGGAACTACACCTGGTTAGTAGCAAATTCGATCGGAAAGTACAAGAAAAACGTGACCTCCTCTGCCGACACCGACGTCCGGATCGTCCTCACGACGCTCGGTGCTGAGACCGATGCGCTCAGCCTTGCGAGAACTCTCGTCGACGAGCGCCTTGCCGCGTGCGCAAACGTTCTCCCGGCCATGGTCTCCGTCTACCGATGGAAAGGAGCGGTCGAGCAGGACAAGGAGCATCAGGTCATCATCAAGACGTGTTCCGATCGCCTGTCCGCGCTCGAGACACGGCTGCGTCAGCTCCACCCGTACGAGCTCCCCGAGTTCCTCGTCCTTGATGCCGGCGGGGGAGCGGCGTACCTCGCCTGGGTCCGGCAGTCGGTCGGACTGTAATCAACTTCCAACTGCAACGCCGACACCGACTCAACGCGGATGCTGAAGCATCCGGAGCCGATTCGCCTCGTATTTGCACCTACGCAGATGGAGGTCGATGACTATGGCTCGTCTGACAACCTGTTTCGTGGTGATTCTGGCCATATTTGTGGGAGATGTGTCGGCGCAGACCCTGGACGCACGCCCGGCGCCTGCCGTGGAATTTCTCGCAGGCTATGCGGGATTTGTCGACGATGCGACGATCGATCACGCGATCGCGGGGACCGCGGTTCGCGTGTACCTGACACCCCGCCTCGCCATCGGGCCTGAGTTCGTTTACATGTGGGGTCCGAACTGGGATCGCGACCTCTTCCTGACCGGCAATCTGACGTTTGATCTGTTGCCGCCGCGCGGTGGGCGTGCACGCCGTGTCACCCCGTTTCTGATCGCAGGAGGCGGACTATCTCAGCACAGCGACCGATTCGGCCCCTTCAACTTCACCTCGTACGAGGGGGCATTCACCGGAGGTGGGGGAGTCCGCGGATGGATTACCGACCGTGTCTACACGTTCGGCGATATCCGCTTCGGATGGGAATTGCATGCGCGCGTGAACGCGGGAGCCGGAGTTCAATTAGGAAGATGAGCTACGGCGGCTCCAAGGAGCAGGGTCCGCCCTACGTCTGCGAGCCTACGGCTTTTGCCCGTCGACTCCGCAGCCACGCAATCGCCGGTGGCATCAGCGAGATCGCAATCACGATCGCCACCACGTAGTGAATTCGGCTCTCGATGTTGGGAACGAGATTCCCCAACGTATAACCAGCCGTCGTCATGCTGCCGATCCAGAGAATCGCGCCGATGACGTTGTAGGTTGCGAACTGCCGGTATCCCATCCGAGCCACACCGGCCACGACGGGCGCGAAGGTACGCAGGATCGGAATGAACTGCGCCAGCACGATCGTCTTCCCGCCATGCTTGACGTAATAGTCATGTGTCATCCGCAGATGCTCGCGGCGGAACAGCAGCGAGTCCGGTCGGCTGTAGAGAGCCGTGCCGGTGCGATAGCCGATGTAGTAGCCGGTCGCGTTTCCAATGATCGCCGCCGGGATGAGGGCCAGGATGAGGCTGGCGAAGTTGAAGTCGCCGCGCGCGGCAAAGAGTCCCGCCGTGATGAGCAGCGAATCGCCGGGCAGGAAGAAGCCGACGAGCAGCCCGGTCTCGGCAAAGATGATGAGGATGATTCCGTAAAACCCGGCGATCCGAACCAGCTCTGGGACGTTGTAGACGGTTGAAAAGAAATCGTGAATCAGTTCCATCACACTCGCTCGAGCGCTTGCGCCAGGTCCTCTTTCAGATCATCGACGTCTTCGATGCCGACCGATACCCGCACCATGTCTTCGGTCAGCCCGATTTGGAGGCGTCGCTCTGGCGGTACCGACGCATGCGTCATCGACGCGGGATGTGAGATCAGTGTTTCGACGCCGCCCAGGCTCTCGGCCAGCGCCATCAGCCGGACGCTATCGAGCAGCGTCCGCGCGCGCTCCAGCGAGCCGAGCTCGAACGAGATCAGGCCGCCGAATCCCTTCATCTGACGGCACGCGAGCGCGTGTTGAGGGTGCGTGGGGAGACCAGGATAGTGGACGCGGGACACCTTCGGATGCCCGGCAAGGTATTCCGCCAGCACCTGCGTATTGGCGTTGTGCCGCTCCATGCGAATCGGCAAGGTCTTCGTGCCGCGCAGCACGAGCCACGAATCCATCGGTCCGAGGATGGCGCCCTCGGCGTTCTGCACGAATTTCAGCCACTCGATGTGGACGTCGCGGACGGCCACGACGATCCCGCCCACACTGTCGCTGTGTCCATTCAAGAACTTCGTCGTGCTGTGCACGACGATGTCCGCGCCAAAGTCAATAGGGCGCTGTATTGCCGGACTGGCAAACGTGTTGTCGACGACGACGATGACGTCGTGAGCGTGAGCGATCTGACATGACGCGCCGAGATCGGTGAGTCTCAGTGTCGGGTTTGTCGGCGTCTCGAGAAACAGCATCCGCGTCGCGGGCCGGATGGCGGCCTCGATCGCCTGGAGGTCGGACGTGTCGACGTACGTGAAGTCGAGCTCATACTTTCTCAGGACGCGCTCGAAGAGCCGATACGTGCCGCCATACGTGTTGTCGGTCACCACGACGTGGTCCCCGGCTTTGAGCAGCGTCATCACCGCCCCGGTTGCCGCCATGCCGGAGGCAAAGGCGAACGCTGCTCGGCCGTTCTCGATCGCCGCGAGGTTGGCTTCGAGCGCGCTCCTGGTCGGGTTGTGCGTGCGCCCGTACTCGTAGCCTTTGTGGCGTCCCAGCGCCTCCTGCACGTAGGTCGAGGTCTGATAAATCGGCGTGATGATCGCGCCAGTCGACGGGTCCGGTTCCTGGCCCGCATGGATGCAGACCGTACTGAATCGAGCGTTATCGCGCAGCTTCACGATGCCTGAACTGTACTCTAGACTAACGATTGGCCGATAGCTGCTGCGGGCGGCTCATCGCGTCCCCAGCGTTGACCACCAACAACGATCCACCAGCCACCAACCCGATGGTGCCCAACTCGCGTCTCGACGCTGCGCGCGCCTGGCTGATGCAGACGCTCGCCGGTCGCCTGCTCGTCGCCGGCGTCGTGCTGAAGCTCGTTGCCTGGATTGGTGTCGTCACCGGCGTCCGGCCGGGTCTGTTCAACGCGCTCGACACGCTCGGCGGGCTTGCGATTCTGATCAGCGCGCTGGTGATCGGGTACCGCGTCTACATCCTCGCGCGCTATCGACTGTTGTGGAGAGTCAGGCGCAAGCTGATTCTGTCGTACATCTTCATCGGCGTCGTGCCGGTGTTGCTCGTCGTCGTCTTCTTCACATTGGGCGGACTGTTCTTCTTCTTCAACGTCAGCGCGTTCATGCTTCGCAACCACGTGGAATCGGTCGTCGAAGGGGCGCAGTTTCTGTCCCAGGCCGCGGCGCCGACGCTGAGCGGCGGAGCCTCCGTTGCGCAACTGACTGATAGCCTGACCACGCGACAGTCTGCCGCGGCGGTACGATACCCGCTGGTCTCCTACACAGTCGTGCCAACCGACCGCGTCTGTGGCGGGGATTCGAGCGCGTCCGCACCACGTGTCGTGACCGGACCGTGGAGCCACGTTGAGGCGCCGCGCACGATTCCGAGCTGGGTGCCGTGCTCGGGATTTGCGGGGCTCATTACCTATCCGGCCGAGAGTGGCACACGCCTCGCCGCCCGAGCGATCGCCTGGCCGCCCGGCTTGCGCACGGCCCTCATCGTCGACATCCCGTTCGGTGATGCGCTGATTCGAGAGTTCCATGACGAGATGGGCATCACGATCGAGGCTTACTCGCTCGTGGAGTTGAGCGCCCGCGGCAATCAGGTCCCTGACGGTTCACGAAGAGGCCGCCTGGTGAATCTCCGGCTCGGCGAGCAGCAGGAGCCACTTGGATGGGTGGCCTTCCTCGACTACACGGATTGGGCGACTGGCGAGATGAGCCCTCTCACCGTCGGGTTTCGGGTGGGGCCAGCTGCAGTCTTTCAGTATCTCTCCGGGCCTTCATTTGCGCCTCTCGACAACTACAACGTCGGGCAGATCTTTCTGATGCTGCTCGCGGTGATCGCGGGTCTGTTTCTGATCATTCAAGCAGTCGCACTGGTCATGGGCCTGTCGCTCGCCCGCTCCATCACCGGATCGGTTCACGAGCTGTTTGCTGGCACCGAGCGCGTCCGGCGAGGCGACTTCGGTCACAAGATCGCCATCCGCTCCCGCGATCAGCTCGGTGAGTTGGCGGGATCCTTCAACTCGATGACTGCGAGCATCGAAGGGTTGCTGCGCGAGAAGGCCGAGAAGGAGCGCCTCGAACAGGAACTGCGGATCGCGCGCAGCATCCAGATGTCGCTCCTTCCGCAAGGCCCGCTCAACATGCCGGGTGTCTCTCTCTCGGGTCATTGCGAACCGGCACGGGAGGTCGGTGGCGACTACTACGACTTCCTCCCGCTGGAGGACGGCCGTCTCGGCGTCCTGATCGCGGACGTGGCCGGAAAAGGAACCTCCGCGGCGCTCTACATGGCAGAGTTGAAAGGACTGATGCTCTCGCTGAGCAGATATCACGTCTCGCCGCGACAGCTGCTCATCGAAGCCAACCGGATCATCTCGAAGCATCTCGATGCCCGCAGCTTCATCACCATGACCTACGCGGTTATCGATATGCGCGCACGAACGATGACGTGTTCGCGCGCCGGGCATTGTCCGCTCATATACGTCCCGGGGCCGGATGCCGGCTCGCGGACGCCACAGGTGCTTACTCCCGAAGGCATGGTGCTTGGGCTACAGTTCGACCTGGGTGATACCTTCGATCGCCTGCTCGAAGAAGTGACTCTGCCCCTCGGCCGTGGTGATCTCTTCGTGTTCTACACCGACGGGATCAGCGAAGCCATGAATTCGCAGGGTGATTGTTTTGGCGATCAGCGCCTGGTGGAGCTGGCTCAGCGCAACGCCGACCTGGCATCCGACGATCTGCGAGAACGCATCCTGACGGAAGTACACACTTTCGCGGGCGACGCCGCGCAGCACGACGATATGACCATGGTACTGCTGAAGATCGATTGATGGTTCTTGGTTGTGATTCTTGGTTCGTTGTTGATTGATGATTCGTGATTGGTGATTGCGGCTGCGACGAGAACTCCGACCGACTCACAAATCGAGGCGTGCCGATAAATCAGCAATCTACAATCAGCAATCATCAACGATTCAACCATCAAAGATCGCTAAATCAATAATGACCCCTACTGTCGTCTTCACAACCTCCTCCGACATCGAAGCGAGCGTCGTCATGGCGTTGCTCGACAGTCAGGGCATTCCGAGCTTTCGGGCGTCGGGTCATACCCATTCGGTGTGGCCGATGGCCGTCAGTTCATTGGGAGAGATCCGCATTGCCGTCGCGGAGGATCTGGCCGACGAGGCGCGTCGCATCATTGAGAGCCATCGACAGGACGTCGGCGCGAAAGTCGTGCGCATTCGCGACGAGTTCGACGAGCTTCAGGCGCGCATCGGCTACCGGTTTCGGGATCGCGGTCTGCTGGAACACGCGCTGACGCACAAGTCGCGCGCGGCGGAGGATGCCTCGGGTGGCGTCACTGACAACGAGTCGCTCGAGTTCCTGGGTGACGCCGTTCTCGGTCTCGTCGTTGCCGATGCGCTGTTTCATCAGTATCCGAACTACGACGAGGGGCAGAAATCGAAGGTCAAGGCGGCCGTCGTCTCGACGCAGTCACTGGCCCGGCACGCGGAGCGTCTTCGCCTGGGCGAACACTTGATTCTGGGACGTGGCGAGGAGAAGACGGGCGGGCGCTTCAAGCAGGCGCTGCTCGCTGACGGGTACGAAGCCCTCATCGCCGCGCTGTATCTCGACGGCGGGCTCGAAGCCGCCGAGACATTTCTCCGTCGCGAGCTCAAGGATGCGCTCGACGAGGGAAGCGCGCAGACGTTCCTTCGCGATCACAAGTCGGCCCTCCAGGAGCGGCTGCAGGCGCTCGGCCGTTCGCTTCCGGAATACCGCGTGTCAGGAGAAGCGGGCCCCGACCATCGGAAGACGTTCAGCGTGGAAGTGATCGTCAACGGGGAAGTGCTCGGAACGGCGACGGGACGCGCCAAGAAGGAAGCGGAACAGGAAGCAGCGCGGGTCGCGCTCAGCAAACTCGAATGAGAGAAGAAGACGTCTACCTCGCGATCGGCGAGGACGGCTTCGCGCGGCTCGTGCGGGCGTTCTACGCGCAGGTGCCAGGCGATGACGTGCTCGGGCCGATGTATCCACCGCACGATCTGCAGGGCGCTGAAGGACGGCTCCGCGATTTCCTCATCGGGCGATTTGGCGGACCGCCGCGCTACATCGAGCAGCGCGGACATCCGCGGCTGCGCATGCGGCACGCGCCGTTTGCCATTGGCGCGGCAGCGAGAAACCGATGGGTGATGTTAATGGACCGCGCGCTGGAAGAGGCGCGACTGCCTGAAGATGCGACGTCGCTGCTGCGTGAGTTCCTTCACGCAACGGCGACTTTCATGATCAACAGGTCCGGCTGAAGCCGGACACTACGTCTGCATTCTGAATTCTGCATTCAGAATGCAGAATTAGTCGATCTCGATAATCCCCCAGCTCTTTCGCTCTTCCGGAGAGACGTCGACACCCGCATAGGCGAGTGCTGGCACCGCCTCGCGCGGCGGCACACGCGTGAGCGCGTAGTGCTGGACCTCGCGGGCGACGTCCTCTTCGGTCGGCTCAACGGGCCGGCAATGCAGACGAACCCACAAGCGGAGCAGCGGGTCGGTGAAGCTGTAGCGCTTTTGTCGGGAGACGACGAGATCGACGTCCTCGAGCCAGGATAGGTAGTCCTTCGTGGAGCCCGGCGTCCGGCGCAGCCGATGGGAGATCTCCGTCAGCGTGAGTCCTTCTTCTTCCGCCAGGATGTCGAGGATGGCCTTGAGCGCGCCGTAGCCACGAGCGCGATGAAGGCGCAGCTCATAACAGAACCGGCACCAGTTCGTGAGAGTGCCGCCGGGTGCCAGCAGCGCGGTCAGTGCGCTGATGGGATCGGAGGTGCCGCCGTGTTGCGCGATTTGATCGCCGATGGCCTTTACATACGCGACCCGGCCGTCGGTGAGCGCCTGCACCGCCCGTCCAAGATAATCGCGATCGTCAGTTGCCATTCGCTCGTAACCGCCGAACACCGGTGCCAGCACTTCGGTGACGTCCGACGGCTGCAGCGCGGGCTGGTGCATCACCTCGAAACGTGCGGTGGCGTCGCGGAGGAGCCGATGCGCCCGCGCCACGTATCTCGTGGTCAGGATGAAGCGATTCGGGCTATCGGCCAAAGCATCGACCAGCTCGCGAATGACGTGCCGGAGACCCGGAAAACTCTCAAAGGTCCGTAGTTCGAGCGTCTCGTCCAGCAAAAACGTGCACGGCTCGCCGCCGGGCGCGCGAGCCGTATCGAAAAACGCGAGCAGCGCGTCGAATGCCTCACGCGCGCTCGCGGGTACCGTGTCCACGCCATGCCAGCGAAATGGGGATATCGACGTGACGGCGGTCATGAAGCGCTCCGGTGTCGTCGCGCATCGTTCGACGTCGATGTACTGGGCCGCGCCGCGGCCGATCCGGTCTCTCAGACGCAGGAGCAAAGACGTCCGACCGGTTCCACAACCTCCCAAGACGACTGGAATCCGCGAGGGAGAAGCATCGAGCGCGCTCTGCACGCGCCGATCGAACCCAGTTGGTGCACCCGTCATTCCATCACTCCGTCGTTCACGAAGGCGACCGATCTGGTCGCCGGCTCACTGTTCGCGGCTCGTGCTCGTGCAACAGGCCGCACATATTCCGGCACACGGGCCGGAATGTCAATCGCGCGCGTCACGTCGATGTGCGTTTTCCGACATGGTAGCTGAGTACCTCGATCGTTGGCGCGGATCGCGATGTCGAAATGACGACACGACGTTATCGTAGATCCGTTTGCGACGCGCGCGTGACACATGCACAAGACTGATGATTCGATTGTGTGATCGGCGCGCTGCACGTGTGGCTTCTGTTCTTGGAGCGCGAGGAAAACGATTGACGCGCGCAAGGATCATCATGACGTGGTCCGCGGGTGGCGGGGAGCGCATTCCGCGAAGATCAGAAAGTAAGAAGCACGCGCTCGCTTGTCAATCGATTTGAAAAAAATAAATCAGTTGACTTTCATCGCGCATGCGCGATCAATGTCGCCGCTCTCGATGAGTCGCGAGATCTCGTGGATGTCCCGCGATGGTGGACGATCGGAGGCCAACGTTGGAACGTGTCTCCGCACGAGCGCGTGCACGCGTGCGAGCGGCGCCGACGTCGCCAGGCCGTCCAGCAGATCAATCGCCTGACACGCGCACAGCATTTCGATCGCAAGCACGTCGCGTGTGAGCGTGACCGCGCGATCGGCTTTGAGCGCAGCGGCCATGCTCATGCTCACGTGGTCTTCCTTGTTGCCGGACGTCGGGATCGTGTCCACACTCGCCGGATGCGCCAGCGTCTTCAGCTCTGACGTCAGCGCGGCCGCCGTCACCTGAGCCATCATCAACCCCGATTGCAGGCCACCTTCGCGCGTGAGAAACGCGGGGAGCCCGCTGCTCGCCGGGTTCACCAGACGATCGGACCTGCGTTCGCTGATCGTTGCCAGTTGCGTGAGTCCCATCGCGAGCACATCTGCGGCCACTGCGATCGGCGCGCCGTGAAAGTTGCCGCCAGAGATGATCTCGGTTGTATCGGCGAAGACCATTGGATTGTCAGTGGCGGCATTGGCTTCGGCGAGAAAGGCACGCAACGCGAAGTCGACGGCGTCGCGCGCCGCGCCGTGCACCTGCGGCGCGCACCGCATCGAGTAGGCATCCTGGACGCGCCCGCAGTTGGCGTGGGCGGCGTTGATGCCGCTGCCTGCCATGAGATTCCTGAGGTTTTCGGCGGACAAGGCCTGGCCCGCCATGCCGCGAGCCGCGTGTATACGCGGATCGAAAGGACGGGTGGAGCCCTGTAAGCCGTCGATACTCATGGCCGCCGTGATGTCCGCGACGCGCACGAGACGAAGCGCCGATTGCAACGCCAGGCCGAGCAGTGCCGTCGACGGCTGAGTACCGTTGATGAGAGCGAGTCCCTCTTTTGGCGCCAGTGTCAGCGGTGCCAATCCCGCGCGTGTCAGCGCCTCCGCACCCGGCAGTCGCCGATCGCCGTGCCAGACTTCGCCTTCGCCGATGAGGACCAGCGCCAGATGGGCCAGAGGCGCCAGATCACCGCTGGCGCCTACCGAGCCGCGTGACGGCACCACCGGATGCACGGCGTGGTTGAGCAGATCGATGAGCCGTTCGAGCGTCTCGAGCCGGATGCCGGAAAAACCCTTCGCGAGCACGTTCGCGCGAAGCGCCATCGTCGCACGTACGACCGGAACGGGCAGTGGCTCGCCGACACCAGCCGCGTGGCTCCGAAGCAGATTCACCTGCAGCTCGGTGAGCGATTCGGCCGGGATGCGAACCTCGGCGAAGTTCCCGAAGCCCGTGTTGATCCCGTAGACAGGTTGATCGCCTTGCGCGAACGAGTCGACGACGGCGCGCGCGGCGGTGACGCGAGCGCGGGCCTCCGCGGTCAGCGACACGGCCGTCCGCTCGTAGGCGATCCTCGCCAGGTCGTCAACAGTCAGCGAGTTGCCGTCGAGAAGAATCATTGTTGATGTAATGATCGTTGATTGGTGAATCGTTGTTGACTTATTGGTTGTTGATTGGTGATTCGTGACGGGGCGCAATCAAAGATCGAAAATCGTTAATCACCAACGAATCAATAATCAAAGATCCCCAAATCACCAATGCTGTAACAGGCGCCCTGTCGAGACAACTGTGGATTACGATATACCTGAATGTCGAAGACGAACATCGCGGTTCTCGGGGCGCAGTGGGGCGACGAAGGCAAGGGCAAGATCGTCGACATGCTGACGCCCCACTTCTCGACGGTTGCGCGGTATCAGGGCGGTCACAACGCGGGGCACACGGTCTATGTCAACGGCAAAAAGTTCGTCCTTCACTTGATCCCGTCCGGCATCCTGCATCCGGGCGTGACCTGTGTCATCGGGAACGGCGTGGTGATCGATCCACAGGCGCTCTTTGCCGAGATCGACGAGCTCAGTCGTGCGGGGGTCAGCGTCGACGGCCGGCTGCTCGTCAGCGAGAAAGCCCACATCATCCTGCCCTACCACCGTGAGCTGGATGTACTGTCCGAGGCACGCCGCGGCGAGCGCAAGATCGGGACGACGTCGCGTGGGATCGGCCCCGCCTACGAGGACAAGATCGGACGGCGCGGGATTCGTGTATGCGATCTGCTGGGCGATCGCGAGGCGCTGGCCGACGAAGTGCGCGAAAACGTCAGCGCGCGGAATCGAATGATCAAGGATTCCACGCTCGACTGGAAGCCGGTGTTCGATCAGGTCGTGGCGTCCGGCGAGCGGATGCGCCCGTGGGTCACCGACGTGTCGCTCGCGCTGCATCGCATGATGGCCGAAGGGAAGAACGTGATGTTCGAGGGGGCACAGGCGACGCTGCTCGACATCGATCACGGCACGTATCCTTTCGTGACCTCGTCCAATGCGTCGGCCGGCGGTGTGTGCACCGGCCTCGGCGTACCTCCACGCGCGATTCACGGTGTGCTCGGCGTCGCGAAGGCCTACACCACACGCGTGGGTGAAGGGCCGCTCCCCACTGAGCTGTCAGGCGAGCTGGCGGACCGTCTTCGTGAAAGCGGGCAGGAGTACGGCGCGTCAACGGGACGGCCGCGTCGCTGTGGCTGGTTCGATGCCGTCGTCGTCCGCTACTCGGCACGCATCAACGGACTCGATGCGCTGGCATTGACCAAGCTCGATGTGCTGGACGGATTGCCGGAGGTGCTCATCTGCAACGGATACCGCACCAGCGGCGGAACGCTCAGCGAGTTTCCGGCCGATCTGCGGTGTCTGTCGGGTGCCGAGCCCGTGTACGAGCGCTTGCCGGGGTGGACGTCACCGACGCGCGGCGTCACCCGCTTCGAAGATCTCCCGGAAGAGGCGCGTCGCTACGTGCGGCGTCTGGAAGAAGTGACGGGCGTTGACTGCGCCATCATCTCGACGGGATCCGATCGGGCCGAGACGATTCTCGAGACCGGATCGATCGTCGAGCGCTGGCTGGGGGGGAGGTAAGTCCTACGGGATCCTGTTCTGCTCGATGAAGCGATCGAGGTTACCCGATTCGGCGTCGAAGAACTCGATCCCGGCACGATAGCGCGGTCCGGTCTTCGGCATCTCGAACGCAGCCCACGCGACACCGGCGACACAGCGGATCGGGCGTTCCTCGTCCGGGAGGATCATCCGCACACGCTGATTCGGCCGGAGAATCGTTGGCGAAATCACCTGCGCCCCGGCAACAGACAAGTCGATGAGCGTTGCCGGGCTTCCATCGATCAGCACTTCCACGCCGTCCACGATCTTCACCCGCGGGGCCCGGCGCGTGCCGCGTTGATCGAGTTTGCCGACGGCGGTCCCGATCGCCTGCGATGCCGAATCGGGTGGCTGAATCTCGTCGTCATCGCCCTCGCGCGAGACGATGCGAATCTCGCATTTGCGCAGCTTGGGATCGGCTTTGATGCGCTTGATGAGGGCGGCGCCGCGCGAGGTGGTCGAGAATTGCTTCTCGAGCGCGATCACCTTTGGACGTTCGCGCGTGATGGCCTCGAGCGCCTTCAGCGCGTCGGCATCAGTGAAGGCCAGCGCGTCGCCAAAGTCGTCCTGCTCCTGCAGCGCTGGCAAATATTCAGGAGCGGCGACGATCACCGTATCGGGCACGTTCTAGACATCTCCGAAGGCCTGGATCGTAACGAATGACGCAAGTTCGCTGGTCACCTTTCATGCCTTCGGAGATGTCTAGGCCCGCGAAGCGGGGCAAAACAACACTGTTGGCAGTGAAGCGGAACCGTCCGCCGCACTCCTTCCCGGCGGTTTAAGGCGTCGCTTCACTGCCAGTCTAACGCGATTTGCAGTTTGCGTGGAGAATGAGCAACGTGGAACTTGCAGTGCGATGCCAAAATTTGCAGAAACGCTACGGTGACGTCGTCGCGGTGGACGGCCTGTCGTTCGACGTGCGCCGAGGCGAATGCTACGGACTGCTTGGGCCCAACGGCGCCGGCAAAACGACGACGATCGAGATTCTGGAGGGCCTCCTGGCGCCCGACGGTGGAGAAGTCGAGGTCCTCGGCTGTCGTTGGAAAGTTGACGAGCGACAACTGCGGCAGCGCCTGGGCGTCCAGCTCCAGGAGACTCAGTTCACCGACAAGCTGACCGTGGAGGAGACGCTTCGGCTGTTCCGATCTTTCTATCACGATGGCAAGACGATCGAAGAACTGCTCGCGCTCGTCGAGCTCGAAGGCAAGCGTCGCAGTTGGGTGGTGAAGCTCTCGGGTGGACAGAAGCAGCGGCTGTCGATTGCATGCGCCCTGGCCGGAGATCCCGACTTGTTGTTCCTGGACGAGCCCACGACGGGACTGGATCCGCAGTCGCGCCGGCAGCTCTGGAACATCCTGACGCGGTTTCGCGAAGCAGGCGGTACCGTGCTGCTGACGACGCATTACATGGACGAAGCCGAAACGCTCTGCGACCGCGTGGCGATCGTCGATCACGGCCGGCTCATCGCCGAGGACGCGCCGAAAGGGCTCATCGCATCGCTGGGCGCACCGAAGGTCGTGGTCCATCAAGGCACGCTCGAGGACGTCTTCATGTCCATGACGGGCCGTCATCTGCGTGAGGAGTAAGGTGCCCAGCGACGCCCGTCGTGATACGTATCGGCCGCTCGTCGAGCTGACGCTTGCGCGGTTGCGCGAATTCGTGCGTGAGCCCGAGGCTCTGTTCTGGACATTTCTGTTCCCCATCATCATGTCGGTCGCGATGGCGATCGCGTTTCCGGCGAGTGCCGGGCAGACAGTGCGGGTCGGTGTGTCACCTGGTGCTGAAACAGCCGCCGTTCGACAGACGCTTGCTGGCGCCAGGGACATCGTCGTACGAGAGATTCCGGAGGATGACCAGCTTCGCGCGCTGCGCGACGGCGAAGTCCATCTGATCGTCGCCGTCGGCAGTCCACCGATCTATCGCTTCGATCCGATGCGCGAAGAAAGCAGGCTCGCGAGGCTCGTCGTCGACGAGGCACTCAAGCGCGCCGCCGGCCGCACTGAACCGTGGCAGGCAAAAGAAGACCTCATCGAGATTCCGGGATCGCGCTACGTCGATTGGTTGATCCCCGGCATCATCAGCCTCGGCATCATGAACAACAGCCTGTGGAGCATCGGGTTCATGACCGTCCAGGCGAGGCTCCGGAAGCTGCTGAAGCGGCTGGCTGCCAGCCCGATGCGACGCCACGACTTCCTGTTGGCGCCCGTGATCGCGCGGCTGGCTTTTCTGGGTCCCGAGGTCGCGGTGCCTCTCGTGTTTGCGTGGATCGCGTTCAGCATGCCGATTCGCGGTGGCGCGATCAGCATCGGCCTGGTCGCGATTTCCGGTGCGTTGATGTTCGGCTCGCTCGGCCTCCTGATGGGCAGCCGTGCCCGGACGTTCGAGGCAGCCTCGGGCTTGATGAACCTGATGTCGGTTCCGATGTGGGTCTTGAGCGGTGTGTTCTTCTCGGCGTCGAACTTCCCGGATGCAGTACAGCCCTTCATTCAGGTGCTGCCGCTCACGGCACTGGTCGATGCCATGCGCCGTGTGGTGCTCGAGGGGGCGGTGCTGACCAGCCTGTGGACTGAGCTTGCGGTGATCGGGACATGGACCATAGTCCCGTTCGCGATCGCACTGAAGATCTTCAAATGGAGGTAGCCGCGACGTCCTTCGCCTTGATCGTTGACCTCAGACCTTGGAATGAGGGAGCGCGCAGGACGCCCGCGGCTGTTTTTTCGATGAAGGTCGCTTCGCAAACGAGCGCCGGTTTGACCCAATGTGCGGCGCGCACGACTGGGCCGGGAGGTGGAGGATCGAATGGGCATTCGCGCTGTTCGATCGCCTCGAGTCGATTCCGCAGATCGCGGGACACTGCCTGTGTGAAGCCGGTGCCAACGCGACCGGAGTACACCAGCTTCTTGCCTTCGTAGTGTCCGACGAGGAGGGCGCCAAGCCCTTCCTGCGCGCCTTCCTGGTCGGTGAAGCCTCCGATCACGAACAGGCCACGTTGAAGACACTTGATCTTCCGCCAACTGTCATGCCGCCCGGGGTGATACGGCAGGTCGCGCCGCTTGGAAATGATTCCCTCGACACCCATCCGGCATGCCTGTTCGAAGACATCGCTGCCTCGGCCCTCGACGTGCTCGGTGTACCGGATGCGTCCCGTCTTCGTGGTTCCGAGCAGTTCTTGCAAGCGTGCTTTCCGCGCCTCGAGCGGCAGCCGATCGGTCCGTTCGCCTTCGAGCTGAATCAGGTCGAACGCGAAGTACACAAGGTCTTTGCGCGGGGGACGGCTGGCGACGGCGCGTTGCATTGCCTCGAAGCTGCTGCGACCGTTGGGCAGCATGATCACGAGCTCGCCATCGATCAGCGCGTCTTTCAGGCCGAGTGGGCGAACCGCTTCAACGATCTCGGGAAATTTCGGCGTCCAGTCCAACCCTCGCCGGCTGACGAGCCTGATACGGCCATCCGCGATGATGCAGCCGACCCGATATCCATCGAGCTTGATCTCGTGCACCCACTGGTCGCCGGATGGCGGTGTCTTCGTCAGCGTGGCGAGCTGGGGAAGGTATTCGACCGATGGCATCACAACAGTGTAGCCACCGGCCGTCAGACGGCGTCGAGAGGCGCCTCTACGGCGAGCGGAATAGGTAGCGGCGGGTCTTTAGACCCGCCGTCCAATCGGGATAGAGTGAGGAGATGAGTTCTGTACCCCAAACAGAAGTGTGGCAGCGCGGTCCTGTTCCAGGTTTCGAGCCCTTGCTGATGCCGGTGGTGCACGCGTTGCTGCAAGCGCGCGAAGATCTCGAGCGGCTAGCCAGCGAAGTTCCGGCGGAGCATGTCTGGGTGCGGCCGGGCGGTGCGGCATCCATCGGATTTCATGTTCGTCACACGGGAGGCGCGCTCGACCGTCTCTTTACCTATGCCCGGGGCGAGACGCTGTCTGACGCACAGAAGGCCGCTCTGCGCGAAGAGGGCGGGGCAGGAGATCCGCCTGTTTCGCTGGTGACCGTGCTGAGGAGTGTCAATGCCAGCATCGACCGCGCCCTTCAGCAACTGGCCTCGACCTCGAAGGACTCACTCCTTGACGAGCGCAAGCTCGGGCGAGCTGGTCTGCCCACCAACGTACTGGGCCTTCTCTTTCACGCGGCAGAGCACTGCACTCGGCACGTGGGTCAGGCGATCACCACTGCCCGAATTGTGAAGTCGATGTGACCAGGCGATCGTAAACGCCCAGTCGTTCAGTCTTCAGTCTTACGGTGTAGACGCGCCGGGTCCGACCGCCTCGGCCAAGGCTACGGCGGTTCGCCGAAGCTTCATGCGAAGGCGGAAGAACAGGACCCGGCCTGCGGTGGACTGAAGACCAAGACCGGGTTCACCTCACCAGGTGCACCAGTATCCGGCGATCCGCGTCGCGGACGTGTCCGATGGGTCGAGCCCCTGACGGCGCGCCGCACGGCGCGCGTGCAGTGCGCAGTGGCGTTCGACGTCAGCTGCGGCCTTCCGTGCCGCCTCGGCATCGATCGAGGGCTTGCCCTCCGAATATCGAACGGCGCGCTCGGCGAGCATAATCGCGACGCTCGTCACGTTGGAGCGATCCTGCAACCAACGATTGCCGAACGCCGTCATCGCGCCGAGAAACTTCTGACGATAGTGATCACGCCACCAGACGACGGCTTCCCAATCGACCGTCGTGCGCATGCCAACGACCTGGCCCACGGTGAAAAAGCAGTCGTCGACGATGTATTCGACCTGGCGCTCGAGATCCCGAACGTCGACCGCAGATGGTGAATCGAGGAGTGTGTCCGACGATGTCACCGTCAGTGGGTCGATCACGCCTCCGTGCAACGGATTGCGGGGTTCTTGTGTGTTCACTACTAGTCTCCTTCGCATGAAAAGTGCACGTCAGCTCGCAGGCTTTGCCGGCCATCACACCGAGCTGATGGGATCGGTACAAGTGGTCGGTGTTTATGACTGCATCGACGGGATCGGCCGAACGCCTTCGCGTTCTGCGCTCATGCGGCACCCGGTTTCAACGTCGTTCGATGCCAGGGCTGCCGTGCGAAGGTCGATCGAGGGTTGGTCTCCGGCGTGGTAGAGCGCACGCTGGCCGAGAAAGCGGCCGACGGCGGTCACGCGGTCACGGTCGCGGAGCCATGAATTGCCGTTGACCGCCATCGCGTGGAGGAAGAACGCGCGATACCGCGCCCGCCACCATGGGATGACATCGAAATCAAGGCTCTTGCGTGTGCCGACAGCCTGGCCGACGGCGAAAAAGCAATCGTTCAGGATGTAATCGACTTCTTGCGCTGGTGTCATGGCGACCTCGAGAGGGAAACCACCCCTCCACCCGCGTGTGCCTTGGGCGTTCATGCAGACAGAGCACACGCGGGCATCAGGGGGAAATCCCGTCCATCGGAGAACGTTGCGGTGGCTTACCTCGTACAGACGAACTAGCCAAGAGCTTCGCCCGAAATCCCACGCGAACCCTTTGGCTAGTTCACGACGTCTTTTCGGCGCGCTCCGCGCGCCAGCCCGTTGCGCGGTTGCGGCAACAAGCAAAAGATTCGCGTTTTGCGCCGCACAACGGGCTAGATCAGCTGGCCTGAGGGAACAAATGGCCCTGAAGCCAGCGCAGTCGAGTTCGCAGGTCAGCGGCGCTCGCCGGCCGTCGGGCGGCGACCGGGGAGAGGGCGTCGTTGAGGAACGCTGCGAACGTCGCCGGACATTCAGGTCGAAAATCACGAATATCGGGAAGAGAAGCCCGTCGAATTGTTTTGACGAGATCGACGATCGATTCGCCCGCCAGCGGATGCCGTCCCGCAAATGCCTGGTACAGAACGAGGCTGAGGCTCCACAGATCGAACGAGGCGTGTGGTACCTGACCGGCCAGGGCCTCTGGTGACAAATACAACGGGGTGCCGACCAACTGCTGCGTGACCGTCAGGCTGGTTGTCGGCTCGGTTCCCCACGCCAGTTCGGCGATGAGGCCAGGGTCGCTCGGCAGAACGGCCGGAAGCGTTCCAACTCCGCGCGACCGGTCGAGAATGGCGGCGAGCCCGAAGTCCAATATCTTGGGCACGCCGTCCGACGTGTAGCCGATGTTGCTCGGCTTGATGTCGCGATGCAGCACGCCGGACCCGTGCACGCGATCGAGCGCATCGGCCAGTACGGTCCCGAGATCGATCACTTCCTCGAGCGCGAGCGGTCCCCGGTTCAACGAATCGAGCAGCGTGCCTCCCTCGAGAAACTCGAAGATCAGGAGCGGGGTGCCCTTCCACTCTTCAGCGCCGTAGATCAGCGCGAGGTTCGGGTGAAGGACGTTGGCCATCGCCCGCGCTTCACGATGGAGACGTGACGCGTGCTTCAGGCGGATGGCAGGCAGCGTTTTGATGGCGACCTTCCGATCCAGCGCCAGATCGACGGCCAGGTAGACGACGCCCGTTCCACCGGAGCCGATGAACCGCTCGACCTGGAACTTTCCCTTGACGTTCAGCGGCAGCGCGGCTTCGACGGTTGCGGTCCCGCATGAACAGCGTCGCGTCGCCGGTTTCCACATCGTCCGGCACTCCGGGCAGCGCTCCGCCGGTTCATTCTCCCAGTCGGCGATACCGTCCTCGATCGACTCGGATCGCGCCGCCGGCGGCGTTCGCTCGCGCAGGCGACTGTTTTCGAGCTTCAATGCCGCCTGGCCGCTCATCGCCGTGATGAGCATGCAGTCGCGTTCGGTGTAGGGAAGCCCGTTGATGTTCTCACCGATACCGACAACGCCGAGCAGCGTCCCGGGTGAGCCTATCAACGGTGAGAACAAACCGAAGCCGGTGCCAGCGAGCCACGCACGATCGCCGGGCGGCAGCAGTCCCGCGACCGGTCCGTCGGCGCGATAACTCAATTGAATCTCGGTACGGACCGATCGCAGGAGATCGAGCAGGGTCGATCCCTGGCGCAAGGGAGGAACAGAGCTTTCGAGCGAGACCAGCTGTCCGCGGCGCTCGTCCACCATCAGTACCGCCACTGATTTCGGGTGCACCGCGCGCTCGATTTCCCGCTTCAGGACGCTCGAAATGTCCCGAATCGTGCGCGCGGATCTGAGCCCTCGTTCGAGCCTGGCGAGTGCTTCCGTGTGATCGGCCGCCTCTCTTCGGAACCAACGATCGACGCGCTGGAGAATCTGATGACGATAGGTGAGGATGCCAAAGCTCACGAGTGAGAGCAGAAGCGGCTCGAACGGACGGCGAACCGTCAGATACTCTTCGACGCGCAGCCCGCGATGGCGATATACGTCCAGCGCTACATAGAAAAGGGGAAGCAGGATCGCGCACCAAACGGATGTTTTCGCCAGGCCGTACTGGAACGTTTTGCGAATGACGAGATGAAGATCGAGGACGTGATTAACGGCAACGGCATATGCCGTGGTCGGCACCATCGAGGCGAGCGCGATGTAAAGAATCGCCCCGACACGCGATCGCCACTCCGGGCTTGCGAGCGCCGGCACGACTGGCGTCAACAGCACCGCCGTGACTATGGGCGACAGGGCCAGGCCGAGTGAAGCCACGAACCAGCTGATCTTTCGACGATTTGCGACCGTTTCGATCCGTGACTTCCAGATCAAATAGGGGATGCCCGGGGCGGCAACCGCGAAGAGCAGCGGCCAGTAGAGAGCCGTCGACGTCGTCCGATCGAAGATGCGCAGCGCCACGGCCTCAGGGAACGTGGTGAGGCCGAGGGCTGCGTTGGCGGCAAACAACGTGAGACCGAGCGCGCCCGACACGACCAGGAAGATCTTCCCAATCAATCTCGCCCATTGCGGCTTCGGCTCACTGGGGAACAGCCAGACGAATTGCCAGAGGGCAAGTGCCAGAAAGGCCTCACCGTATAACGGCGTGAACGTCGACGCCAATCTGGTCCACGCAGTACCCTGCAGAACAACGAGCAATGGACCGGCAAATGCCGACGCTATGACGAGAAAGAGCAGACCGAGCGCCTGCACGCGCCGGTCGCGCGTGCTGCCGGCCATGAGCAGGATGCCCGAGATGCCAAAGAGCGACACATTGAGACTCGATGGCCAGGGCACTTCTCCGGCCGACACGAGTTGCCACTGCACGACGATGCCGACGAAGGCGAGCGCAAGTTTTCCGATCGTGATCGTCGCGACCGCGAGAGAAAGGCCAAGCAGGACCCTGGCGCTGCGCGAGTGATCGGCGACAACGCCGGCACGACGCGCCTCGCCGATGGCGGAAATGACCTGTAAGGACCGTAAGAGCTCAGGATCAGCGCCTTGCAGGCGCTCTGACGACTGACGCCAGTCTATGCTGGCGTGATCCGCGACAGCCGCGGCGAGCGATTCGCTCAGCTCCTCATCGCTCACAGCGCATCTCGTCGCTGAGTCGGAGAAGAGCCCGACGAACAGCGACACGGGCTGCGCCAGGCGTGGGTTTCTTCAGGATAAGAGCAAGTTGCTCGTAGCTATAACCGAGCTCGATGCGCCCGACGATGGCTTCACGATCGCCGGGCATGAGCCGGGTCAACGCCTCCTCGTATCTGCGCCGATCTTCTTCGCCAATGGCCAGGTCGAGTGGCGATGCACCGGCATCTGCAGAGGTGTCGGTCAACTCGGCGGGAGCCGGATGGCGCGCCGCATAGCGGAATCGGTCGCGGATGCGATTGAGCAGCGATCGGCGCAGATAGCCGAGCAACGCCCCCTCACGCTGCGGCTCGAAGGAGCCGAGATTACGGATCGTTTGCAGCACGGTTTCCTGCACAACGTCAGCGGTATCCACGGAATTTCGCGCCCAGCGGGGAATGCGCCCGTGAGCCCAACGATGCAGAGAAGGAAGGTAGCGCTGAAAGAGTCGATCGAGTGCCCGACTGTCACCGGCGCGGGCGCGGCGAAGCAGTTCGAGCGAGGGAGGATTGGACACAGGTGGAGTCGTCATCGCTGGCCCAACCATGCTGCACCCCCGGTCGGAATCTTGTCACGAAGCCCGGCTCGGCGGCAAGGTTCAGACAACCTCAGCCCGGGATTTACGGAATGGCGCAGAGGCTGTACGGGAGGATTGCTATAGACGTTCTCCACTCGAGCGGGCTGGGCATGGAGTCCGGCCACAGGAGAGTGGTCTAGCAGCCATGACATCCTTTCTTTGGCTTGTGGCGCTTGTTGTAGGCGGAATTGGGGGAGCACTCAACGCGGTGTTGTCGGACCATGCGCGCCTGCTGCCGTCGATCGTCACTTTGACGCCGGGTGGGACTCGCGTTGTCCGCGTGGGAATCGTTGGAAACATCGTGACCGGGGCCATGGTGGCTCTCTGTCTGTTCTGGGCCATCCAGGGTGCCGGATCGACGCTCAATGCCAACGGCGGCCTTGGACTCGTTCTCCTTGGCTTGAGCAATCTGTTCATCTCATTTGTGTCCGCGCGTTGGGTCACCAACGAAGTCGACAAACTCGTATTGCGTAAAGCGGTGTTCAAGGCCGCCAGCGCCCCGGCCGCGCATCCCGACACCGTCGATCAGATGGCGCTCGCGCCGCCGTACGCGCTGTACACACTTGCTGATCGTCTGCTGCCACGACGAACAGGGCATCGATAATTCGCGCGTGGCGTGCGCACACGCAATCACGCGAGTGTCATTGCGATCAGCGTGTCGTGTGCGCGCACATCGGTCGGTCGTGGTGCGTCCTGACCGCGAGGAGGCGCATGGTACAATCCTGTGCTTCCCCGGGCAGGCTCCTAGCTCAGTGGTAGAGCACCTGACTTTTAATCAGCGAACAGCTTAACGCTGAAATCTTCTGTAATCCCATTCCCTCAAATGGCTGGAAATACATGGCCATTCGCGCTTCAGCTAGTTTCACCAAGTTTCAGCGATCTGTAACCGGTGTTACCCCAGTGGAAACACTGACATGACTGTGAAGTTCAGCGCAAAGACGGCGCAACGCATCAAACCGATCCCGGGCAAGCGCATGGAGTACTTCGACGCGGCCACACATGGGCTCCCCCTGCGCGTCACGAGCACCGGCGCGAAAACCTGGACGGTGCTGTATCGCCATCGTGGACGTCTGCGACGGCTGACGCTCGGCAGTGCAGATACCCTTGGGCTGGCCGACGCTCGAGTAAGGGCACGCAACACCGTCCGTGATGCCAGCGACGGTAAGGATCCGGCGACTGAGAAGCAGCAGGCACGCAAGGCTGAGACCGTGAATGACCTCGTCGACGACTACATCGAGAAGCACGCGAAGCAGCACAAGCGGAGCTGGCGTGAAGACCGCCGCATCCTGCGGAGCTAGGTGCTGCCGACGTGGAAGCATCGCGCGATTGCGGACATCGCCCGTAGAGACGTGCGCACGCTAATCGAGGAGATCGCTGAGCGTGCCCCGCCGCGTCCTGGCGTGTATTAGGAAGATGTTGTCGTTCGCTGTCGATCAGGAACTCGTCGAGCACAATCCTGCGGTGCGAATGAGTCGTCCAGGCGCGGAACAGTCTCGGGAGCGCGTGCTCAGTGTACGAGATCCGAACGCTCTGGACTGACGTTGAGAAGATGGCGCCAGAGATGGCCGCCTTCTACAAATTGCGGCTCATCACGGCACAGCGGGGGAAGGAAGTCTCCTCCATGACATGGGCCGACATGGATCTCGAGTCTGGCTGGTGGATCATTCCGGCCGCGATCGCAAAAAACAAGTTGGGGCACCGTGTGCCGATCGATGACTCCACTAGAGCGAGCGCAATCGCGCATCGACTTCGCAAGGGCGAGGCTGACGTGCTGATCACCGGTTACCCGATTCTATTTGGTTCCAAAAGCGTCGACCTGGGCGGCTTCGTTGAAATCGTGCGGCCCGAGGCGGTTGATCACGCGCTGGCCACATCGGCTGATGTCGTCGCGCTTCGCAATCACGACTCAAACATGCCGCTCGGCCGTCGCTCGGCTCGGACGCTCACACTCAGAAAGGATGCGGCGTGATTCACGTCTTCAATTTCGGGGCGATTGCAGTTCGGGCAGAGTGTTCGCGCCGACACGTTGCCCGGAAGCTAAACAAGAGTCGTGCAGGCTAAGAACGAATTCGTCAGACGTGCTCGAGATTGTCTCCACTGCAGAGACCTGCGTCTGCCGGCACGGCGAATTCACCCGGTTAGTTTGAGTCCCAAACGGGACTACGTTGGTGCCTACTGTTGGATGTCAGATTTGTAAGAAGGCACCTTTGGGTCGGGCCTTGCTGGCAGCTTCTTCCGCAGAACAACGCTCTCCGCATACGCCATCAAGCGGCTGAGTCGGCTGCCCATTTCCGCAGTTTTCTCGCGTGTTTCCGCCGATTTCTTCACGAGATTAGCGATTTCCTCGCGAGTTTGCTGCATTCGCGTCGGGGAGTTGACGGCGGCTGAAGCAGGATTTCTGCCAGACTCCCCAATTCCAGGGAACGGCAGCGACTCCGCCCGCTCAGTCAATGAGGATTATCGCGTCCCGCGCGGAAGGGCGCTCCATCGCGGCTCAAACGTGTCTTGAGCTCTTCTTTTTCTATCGAGGAATCTCTCAACGCTAGCGATGAGGGCTTGCAGTTGACAGTGAAGTTCCGCAGCGTTCTTGCGAATGCGTTCTGACTTCTCCAGTAGCGCTGTTACCTCAAGCCGCGTGCCCCGCATGGATAAACCCGTTACTTCTGTGTGAAGAGCACCATTCTTGCCAGCCACGCAGCCGAGGCTTGAAGTTCGGCGGCATGCGCCGGTAATGATGAGCCTCCGACACCGAATCTGACGGAAGGATGAGATCGCCTATACTCGCGTTCTCGCCTGAGGTTCCGAGTGCCGCATCGCATCTGCCCGCAGTGTCGCGCCATTCGGCCGAATCCTCGCGGGTGCCAGCCAAGATTCGCGGGTTGAGTACTACCGGTGCGACAAGTGTCACGTTGTGTGGGTGCCTGACAGCAGAATCCGGAAGCGCCACTAAAACTGATAACACCTCCCAAGAGTAGTGCCCGAGAAACTGAGTAAAGGAACTCTATTCGCGCGGTTTGGTGCGCCTGGATGTCAACAGACGCGCCCACAGGCGCAGGCGCGGGCACTTCGCTTAGATCGATCGTTCGTTCGCGGTTGGAGGCGCGACGATGAGCGTCATGAAGCTGTTTGATGATCCCGAGTTTCGCGCGCTGATCACCCGCGTTGAAGAAGGCCATGGCGCCGACGAGGTCAGTCGGGCGTTTGAACGTGCCTACGCTGCCGTCGTTCGACAGCAGCGTACGCAGATGAAGCCTGGCGAAGCGTTTGACAGCCTCCCTATCTTGCGCGAGCGGTTCGACGTGAACTCGAAAGCGCTCATACGAGCGCACTAATGGACTTCGATCCGTACAAGTCACACTGGCGCGAGCAGACACCACCGATGTCTCTGCCTCGACGTGCTGGCGGATGAAGAGATCGTTCTTATAAAGCAACCTTCTTGGCAACCCGATCGAGGATGCGGGAAAAAATCGATATCACCGCGAATTCGTCCGCGGCTCGATGCCTCGTGCTACGCGATTCTCAGGCTTTGCTGCTGGCACCACCGTTGCCTGTTTTCTCTTGTCAGCCGGCCGTTCGATTGTGGTCGGGACTCACTCCCCCGAACTGCGCGCTGCCCGTCGTTTCAGAGGGCATGCATCGAAGGAAGGTGCTCTATGAGAAAACGCGTATGGCTTGTACTCGGGGCACTCACGCTCAGCGTAGCGACCTCCACAGTGTCTACGTCCGAAGTTGCAACCTTCACCACCATCGACGTCCCGGGTGCGGCGGACACAAGACCGTCCGGTATCAATGATCGAGGTGACATCGTCGGCACGTACACTGACACGGAGGGCAACAACCACGGCTTTCTTTTGACGTCAAAGCATGGTCTTACGCCCATCGACGTCTCTGGCGCGACGGAGACATGGCTGTTCGGTATCAATGATCGGGGTGACATTGTCGGGCATTACCGACGTGCTGGCCCGCCGACAGGCGGAGGTGCAGTCACTCACGGGTTTCTTCTGAGCGGCGGCACCCTCATCATTATCGACGTGTCGCCCGACATTTACACCGCTCCCGCGGCGGTCAATGCTCGGGGAACGATCGTGGGTTATTACCAAACTCCTACTACAGGCTCCCACAGCTTCTTCCGTGACACCGATGGAACCTTGACGACGTTCGAGGCCGGCGTGCTCTCCAATAGAGCCCAGGGAATCAATGCGCGCGGCGCGATCGTTGGCGTTTACGACATCCCGGGGCCTCCGCCGTTCGGCTTCAGGACGCACGGCTATTTGATAGACAAAGATAGGGCGTTGACCTCTATCGATGTGCCTGAGGCTTTAGACACCTTTGCCATGGGCATCAATGCCCGCGGTGACATTGTCGGTTTTTACTTTGACTTGATCGCCTCTACCACACGCGGTTTCCTCTTGACGAACGATGGGTTTTCGCTCATCGATGTGCCCGGAGCTATCGACTCGTTCCCTCAGGCAATCAATGCCCGCGGTCAGATCGTCGGGTCCTATTTCGCTGGCGACCAGATGCACGGATTTCTGTATGAGGAATAGCGTGCCCGCGCCTCGGTCAGTGATTCCTGGTGCCGGGGCGTCGGGCCACGACGCCAAGTTCTGCTGACCGCCACCAGTTTCGAGACTGAGAATCCACGAAACGAAATCCGACTGTTATAGTGGACGTGTAACGGGCACACGGCTGCCAGGTGTTACCCCGGTGCTACCCTTGACAGAACACCGTGCGCTGAGATTCATATAAGCTACGGTATACAAACGATTTAGGGCCCCTAGCTCAGTGGTAGAGCACCTGACTTTTAATCAGGGTGTCCCGGGTTCGATCCCCGGGGGGCCCACCATTCGACTCGGCGGCGTTGCCGCCTCGCTCATGGCAAGCCATGAGCCGATGAGTCGAACGTCCTGAGCGAGCGAAGCGAGTCGAAGGACCTCTTCGCTCATGCATGCAGGCGAAGGTTGACTTATCCCTGCTTGGGCTCGTCGTTGTATTCCTCGCCCGCCGGCGCTTGTGTATCTGACACCTGATCCTCAGTCGCACCGATGTGCTGGTCGCCAAGTTCAGCCGGTGGCGAAGAACGTATCTTTCGCGGCGGACGCGGCTTTTCAGTCGCGTTCAGTGGCTCAGAACTGCCGTCAGCCTGCGGAGTTTTCATAACAACCTCGCACGGATCAGAGCAAATCGAGGTCCACCGCGATGGCTGAGAAGGCTGTGGCACCGCCGTTGCTCCTTCAGCTACCGGCCACGAGACCGTTAGGCCGAGGCCAGGAGAGCACATGGCTACCAATCAGAATCCCAATCAGGAACGCGATCGAAACCGGCACACGCAGAATCCGCCGCCTACCAATCCCAATCAGCGAGATCAGGACCGCCCGATGGACGATCCAGGTCGCGGCCATGGCGACAAGTTCGAGAAGCACCTGCCTGGCAACGAGAAAGATCAGGAGCCACGCTCGAAGCCGGGGCGCGACGCATAACCTTCGCATTGCACGACAGGGAGCCTGGGATAGCGGGCAAACCGAGGATCGGTAAAGGACAGCTCGCATCGAATGAACGTGGTGCCCTTCGATGACTCGATCGTTTGGGCGTGCACGCAGGATGCGCAGAGGCCGGCTCGAGTGTCCTCGCTCAACGGATCACACCCTGCGAACGACGGCGACAAACCGTGGACCGCTTTCGGCCAGGAAGCGGTCCACTTCCCATCCGGTGCCATCCAGAATCGCCGACATCTCCTCCGGTGACACCAACAGGTAGTCGAACCACGGTCCAATCCACTGGTTGAATCGAATGCGGATCCGAATCTGCCCGGGCATCCGTCCACGTCGTTTATTCCGGCGCTGATATTCGAGATGCGCAGGTTCCGTGGTGTCATGGGGATTCAGCGATTGCGCGAGCAGCACAGCGCGATCGCGAGTGATCCGATGCAACTGCTTCAGGAGCGTTCGTGCGCGGCGCCGGTTGCCGAACAGGCCGAAGTTGTTGCCGAACATGACGACCGTATCGACCGAGCCGGATGCGAGCTGGCCGATGTTCTCGAAGGGAAGTAGGCGCGCATGCGTCACGCCGCGCGATCTCGCTGTCTTGATCACCAGCGGTGAGTTGTCGATCGCCGTCACGCGAAAGCCTTTCGACTGTAAATGCAGCGCCACGCGCCCGGCTCCGCAGCCGACGTCGAGCGCGGCACGACCACGCGCAAATCGGATCGCACGGCGCTCAATCGGTGACCATTGCCTGATGTCAGCGAAGTATGAGGCGTTGGTGTGCGCTGCACTCACGAGCCCGTCGTCTCGTTCGACGACTTCGATCGGGGAGCCGCCGTTCAGGAAGGCCCACATCTGTTGGCCGTAGGCGTCGCGATGCGCGGGGATCGTTTTCATCGGGTCTCGAACGGCAGTCTTCGTCTTCGGTCCCGGAGGGAAGGGGACCAGGGCGTAACCAGCTACAATATTAATCACGCATCGGGTCGTCGCTCCGATGACCTGACATCGCGACGAGGACCGGACCGATGGAGGAGTCGCTCGTAGCTCTGGTGGTCATGAGCCTGATGGTGTGGCGAGTGGTGTATGACATCAGGCGCGGTCTGCAGCGACGGAACGGTCCGTACTGACAATTGACCGCGGCCAGGCGGCCGTGCTGATCGCGCGAGCCGAGACGCGCTAAGATAGGATGTTTGTGGCCGGCGCACGGGCGCGCCGACTGCGACTCTCCGCGAGTCCCCATCGTCCAGAGGCCTAGGACGCGGCCCTTTCAAGGCTGAAACCCGGGTTCGAATCCCGGTGGGGACGCCA
>Ga0075418_10000046_pt1 | contig 97363 bp, 95 predicted proteins | sample SoiMetdeltSBSDD2_FD_81776 | JGI IMG/M metagenome (GOLD analysis project Ga0075418, IMG submission 81776) | Bulk soil microbial communities from a Populus tree surrounding site in Tennessee, USA - Soil MetaG P. deltoides SBSDD2 | ecosystem: Environmental > Terrestrial > Soil > Tree plantation...
CGCCGATCCGCGGCAGCTATCGCGGCGTGACCATCTACGAGACGCCGCCGCCGACGCAAGGGTTCACGGTACTCGAGATGCTGAACCTTCTCGAGCCGCTCGAGCTCGCGAAGCGAGAGTTTCTGGGTCCCGACCACATCCATCTCCTGGTGCAGGCCAAGCAGATCGCCTACCACGATCGCGACCGATGGCTTGCCGATCCCGGCTTCGCAGCGGTGCCCATCGAGCACCTCGTGTCGAAGGCTTATGCCGATTCCCGCCGCCCGCTGATCGACCCGGCGCGCGCACTGCCGTGGAACGAGGTCCCGTCCGAGGGAAGCCTCGCCGGCGACACGGTGTATGTCGCCGCGGTGGACGACAAGGGCAATGCGGCCTCTCTGATCTTCAGCCTGTACGGCATCTTCGGCGCCTGCGTGACCGCGGGCGAGGCGGGCGTAGTCATGCAGAACCGCAGCGCCTACTTTTCGCTCGACCCTGCGCATCCCAACCGCCTCGAGCCCGGCAAGGTCCCGCTGCATACGTTGATCGCCTCGCTCGCATTCAAGAACGAAGAGCTCTGGGCGGTGGTCGGCTGCATGGGGGCGGACGGCCAGCCGCAGATCCACGTACAGACCTACGTCGCGATGATCGACTTCGGCCAGAACATCCAGCAGGCGCTCGCCCTGCCGCGCTGGCTTTCCGGGCGCTTCGCGCTCGGCGAGGCGCGCGACACGCTGCACATCGAGGCGCGCTATCCGCCCGCGACGATCGAGGAGCTCGCGCGCCGCGGACACCCGCTGGATCGCTGGGGCGACTGGAACGAGCTTGCCGGCCACGCCAACGGCATCACCATCGACGCCGAGAGCGGCGTGTTGGCCGGCGGCAGTGATCCGCGGAGCGACGGGGCCGCCGTGGGATACTAGCTTCATGCTTGAGCTGATTGCAGAACGCAAGATCGTCGAAGCCCTCGAGCGCGGCGAGCTCGCCGGGCTGCCGGGCGAGGGGCGCCCGCTCGAGCTGGACGACGATACCCTCGTCCCCGAGGACCTGCGCGCCGCCTACCGCATCCTCAAGAACGCCGGCTACGTGCCGCCCGAGGTCGAGGCCCTTACCGAGATCGCGCAGCTCGAGAATCTCATTCATCGCGAAGGCGCAGACGCGGCCGAGCGAGCAAGGGCGGTGCGCAAGCTCGCGCTCCTCAGGACGAAGATCGAGCACGCGTACTACGAGAAGGCGCTGGCGAAGCTCGGCCGCTAATCCGATTGGCGCCGGATTTTCTGACCCTTGAGGAACAAGGCGGACCAGCGCCGTTCCCACTCGGCCCACTCGTCGAGCACGATCACCGGATCCACCAGCGCATACTCGAACTTGTTGAGCGTGCTGTCGACCGCGCGGCTCGAGGGAACGCGGTCGCGCGCCTTGATGATCGCCTGTCCTTCCCTGGACAGGATGAAGTCGGCGAACAGCAGCGCCGCGTGCGGATGCGGCGCACGGCGCGAAAGGCCGACCGAGCTCGGTTGCCCGAAGGCGGGCTGGAGCGGCTTCCACCCGACCGGCGCGCCCCGCTTCTTCAGGCGCTCCACGCCCTGGACGTGGGCGTCCGGCACCATCAGGATCTCGCCGGACGAGACCAGCTCGGCGAGAAGCGTATGGCCGCTGCGGATCGCGGGCGCCGATGCCGCGAGCTTCTGGAAATAGTCGAGCCCCTTCTGCCTGCCCATCGCCTTCGCCACCGCGGCGAACCACGCCACGTCGGCGGCCTCGAGTCCGAGCTTGCCTCTCCATCTGGGGTGCAGCAGGTCCTCGTACGAATTCGGCACCTCCTCGGGCCGGACCAGCGTGGTGTTGTAGACGAGCACGTAAAGGCTGACGCGAGTGGGAACGTAGTGCCGGTGCAGCGGGACGAGCGCTGCCGGTATGTCCTCGAGCGAGGGGCTGTGGAAGGGGGCGAGCTGCTTTTCGCGGTACAGAATCTCCATCTGCGCGCCGTCGGTCTCCATGACGTCCACGTCGAAGCGGCTGCCGCGCGCCTCGGTGAGCGCACGCTGCACGACTTTCTCGCCGCTCGCGCGCCACAACGAGACCTTCACGCCGTATTTTCTTTCGAACGCCTGCGCGAGTGGCAGGGAATCGGGCGTCTGCATCGAGGTGTAGAGCGAAACCACGCCCTCCTGCTTCGCTGCGGCAACGAGCCTTTGCTCGCGGTCGGCCCCCTGATAGAGGTAGACGCGGCCGATCTCCTCCGCCGGCGGCTGCGCGCAGACTGCCGCCGAGATCGCCGCCAAGCCAAGCAGGAATCTTCTCCGTTTCATTTTTCCGCTAGGAAGGCTTCGCCATTTCGGCCGGCCCGTACACCAGCGACACCCTGGCGTCGGCCGGAATCGGCGGCAGAGCGGCTTCCCACTTCGAGAACTCTTCCTTCATGAGAGCCAAGCGCGCCGGCTCCCGCTGCCGCATGTTCGCCCGCTCGCGCGGATCGCGCGCCAGGTCGTAGAGGAACTCGTTGCCCTCGATCGAGAGGTATTTCCAGTGCCCCGAGCGCATTGCCTTCTGCTCGCGGAACTTCATCCGCCAATAGAGGTTCCTCGGCCTTTCCTGCTCGAGCAGATCGATCCCGTCCATCGGATAGTCCGCGTGCGGCTCGACCCCGGCGGCGTTCAGGAAGGTCGCCGTCCAGTCCATGGTGATCGCGAGCCGGGCGGTGGTCCCGCCCTTCGGCACGCGCACGGGCCAGCGCGCGATGTAGGGAACGCGGATGCCGCCCTCCAGCAAATCCATCTTGCCGCCGACCAGCGGCCAGCTGTCGGAGAAGCGCTCGCCGCCATTGTCGCTGGTGAACACGACGAAGGTATTTTCACGGGCGCCGATGTCGTCGATCGCGGCGAGCACTCGGCCGATGCCCTCGTCCATCTGGCGGATCATCGTCAGATAGGTCTGCACCGAGCCGCCGTCCAGGTGCGCAATGCTGGAGATCCGCGCCGACTCCTCGACGTCGTCGCGCGTCTCCCAGGGCCAGTGCGGCGCGGTGTAGTGCAGCGACAACAGGAACGGCTTGCCTTTCTGCCGTTGCACGAACGCGACCGACTCGTCCGACAAGAGGTCGGTCATGTAGCCGGTGCGGTGGACTTCCTCCTCGCCTCGGTAAAGGTCGTGCCTCCCGGCCGAATCGCAATGGCGAAAATAATCCACTCCGCCGCTCATCGGACCGAAGAACTCCTGGTAGCCGCTTTTCAACGGCCCGAAATGCGGCGCGAATCCGAGATGCCACTTGCCGATGAGCGCGGTGGCATAGCCTGCGTCGCGCAGGAGCGATGCCAACGTAGGGTGCGAAGGCGGCAACCCGAGCTCCGGGTGGCCGCGCCCTATGCGGCTGGCGATGGGCTCGTCGGCAGCGCCGCGCAGCCGGTACTGCCAGCGGCCGGTGGCAAGCGCAAAGCGCGTCGGCGAGCACACCGGCGAGTTCGCGTAACCGTTGGTGAACCGCAGGCCTTCGCCCGCCATCCGATCCAGGCTGGGAGAGCACGAACCAGTACCGCCGCCCGAGGCGGCGGAGCGCCCGCCATAGCAGCCGAGGTCGGCGTAGCCGAGATCGTCGGCGAGGATGAAGACGAAGTTTGGTCTAGTCAGGTTTGATTTTCGCCTCGTTGATGACGCGCCCCCATTTTTGCAGCTCTGCGTGAATCAGGTTACCGAAGGCATCGGCGCTCGATTCTGCAGGCTCGAAGCCGGCCGCGGCAAGCCTCTGCTTGACTTCGTCCCTCGCTAGAACGGCCGTTATCGCGCTCTCCAGGCGCAGGATCACGGGCTTCGGCGTGCCCGCGGGCGCGATGATACCGGTCCAGTCGCGCACCTCCACCGCGTGGCCGAGCTCGGCGAGCGTCGGCAGGTCCGGGAGTACAGGAAGCCGCGAGGGTGCCGGCGTCGCCAGGGCGCGCAGCTTTCCAGCTCTAAGGTGGGGGATTACGGCTGGAGCGATGGCAAACATCATGTCGACCTGCTCGCCCATGACCGCGGCGACTCCGGCCACGGCGCCGTTGAACGGGACGTGGCGCATTTCGATCGCCGCATTGAGGCTCAAGAGTTCGCCCGCGAGGTGAGCGGGCGTCCCGTTGCCGCCGGAGGCGAACGTAAGCGACTGCGGATGCGCTTTTGCCGCCGCTATGAGCTCGGCAACCGAGCGGAATGGAGCCGAAGGCCTCACGACCAGGACATTCGAGACCCATGCGAGCTGGCGTACCGGGGCGAGGTCGCTGGCGATGTCATAGGGGAGCTTCGGCAGCAAATGCGGGGCGATCGTCTGCGGCATGGTGATCGCTCCGAGCGTATGCCCGTCGGGGGGTGCCTTAGCAACTGCGCCCAGGGCGATGGTGCCGATGGCACCCGGGCGATTCTCGACCACGACCGGCTGACCGAGCGCCGCGCTGAGCGGCTCGGCGATGATCCGCCCGACGACGTCGCCCGGAGTTCCCGGGGCCGCTCCGGCAATCAGCCGCACCGGCTTGCTTGGGTAATGCGGTTGTGCGGCCACAGATGCAGCCGCGAGAGACAGGAGAATGGCGAGTGAGCGCATGCCGCAGTGAACCATCGCCGCCGCCGGCGCGTAAGATGCCTCGCTACGCACTGCGATAACCGGGAGTTATACCTTGCGCCTGAACCAGCTGCGCGATTTCATCGCGGTCGTGGAGGCCGGCAGCCTCCGCTCGGCCGCCGGCAAGGTGGGCGTGTCGCAGCCCGCGATGAGCAAGAGCATCCGGCAGCTCGAGGAGGAGCTCCAAGTCCAGCTTCTGCAGCGCAACGCCCGCGGCGCGGCATTGACCCGGGCCGGCAAGACCTTCCTCGCGCGGGCACGCGTTATCCAGAGCGAGCTGCGTAAGGCGGACGACGACCTTCAGGAGCTTCGCGGCGGAGAGCGGGGCGCGGTCGGCTTCGGTGTCGCGCCGGTCGCCGGCATGCTGCTCGTGCCGGAGGCGTTGCAGTATTTCAGACGCAGCCAACCTGCCGCGGACGTGCGCGTGGTCGAAGGCGCCAGCGGCGCGCTGATCCTCCTGGTGCGCGATGAGACCCTCGACTTCTGCGTCAGCCAGAGCCCGGGCGCCATCGTCGATGCCGGGCTGCGGTTCAAGCCGCTGTTCAGGCCGCGGCTAGCGGTGGTTGCAAGGCGAGGGCATCCGTTGCGCGCCGCAAGGCGTCTGCGCGAACTCGCCGGCGCTTCCTGGCTGATGTTTTACCCCCCAGGCTCCGGCGCCATGCTCGAGAGGCTGTTCGCGTACGCAGGACTGTCTCTGCCGCGTCCGATTGTCCACTGCGAGTCTTTCGCTTCCGCGCTGTCGCTCGTCGCCAAGACCGATGTTCTGGGGCTGCTCAGCCTGGAGATGGTGACTGAAGTATGGGGACAGCGCTATCTGCAGGCCATCGAGATCGAGGAGGCAATTCCCGCTCCGCTCATCGGCCTTTACATGCGGGCGGACACGCCGCCCACGCCTGCCGCGCGCGCGATGATGCAGGCGATCACCATGGTCGCCCGCCGACTGGCGCGAGAAAGGTAGGCCATCAGTCGAGCTTCAAGCCGATGCGCCGCACGACCGGCGCCCACTTGGCGGCGGCCTCCCTGAGGACTTTCGCCGCGTCCTGCGGCGTGCCGCCGAGCGTCACGACGTCGAGTCCTGCCGCGCGCTCCCGGATCTCGGGCGACTCGAGCGCCTTGACCACTTCCCGGTTCATGCGCGCGAGGATCGGCTCCGGCACGCCCTTGCGCGCGAAAAGAACCAGGTAGAAGGGCGCGTCGAATCCAGGGGCGCCGGCCTCGGCGGCGGCGGGAACATCCGGCGCGAGCGGCGAGCGTTTGATGGTCGATACGGCGAGCGCGGTCAGCTTGCCGGCCTTGACCTGCGGCAGCACCGTCGGGGTAGCTAGGAAGCCGCAATGGACCTGCCCACCGACGACGTCGGTCGTGGCGGCGGCCGGCCCCTTGTAGGGCACGTGAAGCATGCTGGTCGAGGTCATCGAAAACAGCAGCTCCGCGGCGAGGTGGCCGGGAACGCCGGGCCCGCCCGAGGCGTAAGTGAGCTTCTCGCGCCGCGCAAGCTGGAGCAGCTCGGCGAGCGTCTTTGCTTGCACCGAAGGGTTGCACACCATCATCTGCGAGAAGCTGCCGAGCAGCGTGACCGGAACGAGGTCGTTCCAGGGATCGAACGGCATGCTTCCGAACACCAGCGGGTTCACCGTGAACAGGGTATCCGTGGTGATGCCGTAGAGATGGCCGTCGGGCGCAGCCTTTGCGACCGCATCGGCGCCCACGTTGCCGCTCGCGCCCGTGCGGTTCTCCACGACGAACGGCTGCTTCAGCACGCCCAGCAGTCGCTCGTTCACCATGCGCGTGACGATTTCGGACGGTCCGCCCGGCGGGAAGGTAATCAGCATGCGCACCGGCCTCGACGGCCAGTCCTGCGGCTGCGCGGCGGGGGCGGCGCAGAGCAGCGCCGCGGTCAAGGCAAAGCGAACCCAAGCGGTGACTTGCATCCCCCGATTCTATTTACTTCGGTCGTTACTTGGGCTTCGCCTCGTAGTCGGAAACCGCGCGCTTCAGGTCGCTGAACTCCTGGCAGGGGAAGAAGCAGAGCTTGTCGAGCGCGCTCAGGTGCTCCTTGGCCTTGGGAAGGTTGCCGACCATCAGATAGGCCTCGCCGATGTACTCGTGAGCCCCTCTGTGCCGGGGATCCAGGCGCAGGGCCTCGTTGTAGTGCTTGAACACGAGGCTCATGTCCGGATTCGCGCCTTTGCGGACCGAGTACGCGTAGAGATTGTGATAGTCGGCGTTGCCCGGGTTGCGGGCGATCGCGTCCTTGAGAAGCGCCTGCGCCTGCGGCCAGTCGTTGGCGGCGATGGTCTTGCTCGCCTGCTCGAGCACCGGGTCGGTGCGGACGGCGGGCTGCGAGTCGGCGGCGAGCGCGGCGGCCGGCGCAAGAAGAAGCGCGGCGAAGACGAGGGTCGAAGGTTTCATGTCAGGTCAGGTCCCTGGTGTGTCGCTTTGGTTTGGAGGAAACTCCCTCATTGTAGGAATCGGCGCGGGACACCGGAAGCGGAATTACCGGGCCGATACCAAGCGAAATGCGCCGGATACAAATCCTACTCTTTGCCGTGCTAACAGCGCTCGCCGCGGCGGCATTCCCGCAGGCGCCGGCATCGCGTCAGGAGGCGCTGAAGGCTCTCGCGAGCACCGACGCTGCGACGCGCGCCGCGGGCGTCGTGTGGATCGCGCAGAACGGCGCCGCCGCGGATGCCGCGCCCCTGTACGAACGGCTGCGCGACGAGCATCCGATGGTGCGCGGCTATGCCGAGCAGGCGCTCTGGCTGCTGTGGAGCCGCTCGGGCGACGAGGCGATCGACCGCCTGCTCGAGCGGGGCGTCGACGAGATGCAGTCGGGCCGCCATGCCGAGGCCATCGCCACGTTCTCGGAGGTGATCCGGCGCAAGCCCGCGTTCGCCGAGGGCTGGAACAAGCGCGCGACGGCGCTTTATCTCTCCGGCGAATACCAGCGCTCGCTCGCCGACTGCGCCGAGGTCATCAAGCGCAATCCGCGCCACTTCGGCGCGCTCTCGGGCGCGGGGCTGGTCAGCCTCGAGCTCGAGCAGGAGCGGCAGGCGCTCGAGTGGTTTCGCCGCGCCCTCGAGGTCAACCCGAACATGGGCGCGATCGAGGCCGAGGCGCGGCGCCTGGAAGAGCTGCTGCGCGGGCGCTCGACCTGAGCCTAGACGAAGTCCTTCGCCGCGGTGTCCGCGTCGAGCGGCGCGCCGGTGAGGTGGCCCTGGATGAAGTCGCAGCCGCAGCTGCCGAGAAACGCGCGCTGCTCCTCGCTTTCCACGCCCTCGGCGATGACCTTCATCTCGAGGGCGTGCGCGAGCGCGACGATGGCGGACACGATGGCGCACTGGTCGGCGTCGGCCGGCAGCTCGGTGGTGAACGAGCGGTCGATCTTCAGGAGGTCCACCGGAAAGCGCTTCAGGTAGGAGAGGCTCGAGTAGCCGGTGCCGAAATCGTCGATCGCGATCGACACGCCCAGCGCCTTCAGCCGGTTGAGCGTGGCCAGGGTGACGTCGGTGTGCTGCATGGCGGTGGTCTCGGTGATCTCGAGCTGCAGCAGACGCCCCGGCAGCCCGGACTCGCGCAGCGCGGCGGCAACCGTGTGCACGAGCTTCGGATCGTTGAACTGGCGCGGCGAGAGGTTCACCGACACCGGCAGCCCGCGCTCGACCCCGATGAACGTGGCCCAGCGGCACGCCTGGCGCAGCACCCATTCGCCGAGCTTGAGGATCATGCCGCTCTCCTCCGCGAGCTGGATGAACTCCGCCGGCGCCACCAGGCCGCGCTGGGGATGCTGCCAGCGCGCGAGCGCCTCGTGCGCGGCGACCAGGCCGGTCTTCGCATCGACGATCGGCTGGTAGTACACCCGCAGCTCGTCCTTGCCGAGCGCGCGCCGCAGGTCGGCTTCGAGGGCCAGCCGGCGCGACGCCGCCTGGTTCATCTCGGCGGTGAAGAACTGGTAGTTGGCGCGCCCGAGCTCTTTCGCGTGGTACATCGCGGCGTCGGAGTGGCGGATCAGGGTCTCGGCGTCGCGGCCGTCGTCGGGGAACACCGCGATGCCGATCGAGGGCGTGACGATGAGCTCGCGCTCCTCGACCGCGAACGGCTGCGACAGCTGCTCCAGCACCTTCTGCGCGACGTGCGCGGCGTCCGCGGCACGCTTCAGCTCGGGCAGCACCACCACGAACTCGTCGCCGCCGATGCGGCAGATGGTGTCGCCCACGCGCAGCTGCCTGACCAGGCGCTGGGCGACTTCCTTCAGCAGGATGTCGCCCACCGCGTGGCCGAGCGAGTCGTTGATCGCCTTGAAGCGGTCGAGGTCGACGAACATGACCGCGGTCTGCTTGCGGTTGCGGTACGAGAGCGCGAGCGCCTGCGTCAGCCGGTCTTCCAGCAGCCTGCGGTTCGGCAACCCGGTGAGCGCGTCGTGGTCGGCGAGATGCCGCGCCCGGGCGTTGGCCTCCTGGAGCTCGGCCGTGCGCTCGGCCACGGCGCGCTCCAGCGCGTCGCGCGAGGATTGCAGCCATTCGCGCGCCGCGTGCTCGGCGGTCACGTCCTCCAGGCTCCAGATCCATTCCTGCTCGGTCTCGCCGAGGTCGATGCGCCGGCCGCGGGTGCGGCAGCGGAAGGTCGAGCCGTCGCGGCGCTTGAACAGCCACTCCCCGTCGGTGGTCTCGCCCGGCGCGGTGCGCTGGTAGGCGAGCCGCCCCGCTTCTTCCCAGTCGGCGCGCGCGGCAAACAGCACTTCCGAGCTCTGCCCGACCAGCTCCCCCGGCCCGGCGCCCACCATCTCCTCGAGAAAGCGGTTGCAGCGCTGGATGTTGCGCGCGCGCACGAAGGCGATGCCGACCGCGGCGTTGTCGAGGATCAGCTCCTGCTCGCCGAGGGCGCGCTGCACGCGCTCCTCGGTCTCGTGGTGCTCGCGCACCAGCCGGCGCAGATCCTCCTCGGCGCGGCGGCGCTCGGTGACGTCCTCCACGATCCACACCGAGCCGCGGTGAGGATCGAGGGGATCGACCGCGCGGCCGTCTGCCCGGCTCCAGAACGTGGTGCCGTCCTTGCGCCGGCGCAGCTCGACCCGGCGCGAGGTCTCGCCGCGCGCGAGCGTCTCGTAGACCGCGCCGGCTTTCGCGTGCTCCGAGATGTCGGTGTAGAGCACCGCGGTGGGCTTCCCCTCGAGCTCTCCGGGGCCGTAGCCGTACATCTCCTCGTAGCGCCGGTTGCAGCGCACGATGCGCCGGTCCTTGATGAACACGATGCCGATCGACGCCGTGGCGAGGATCGCGTCCTGCTCGCGCAGGAGCCGCGCGAGCTCGTCGGCGTCGCGCCGCTTGTCGGTGATGTCCTCGACGATCCACACCGTGCCCTGCTGCGGGCTCTCGGGATCGAGGGACTTCGCGATCAGGCGGGCGACGAAAGTCGAGCCGTCCCTGCGCCTGAGCTCCCACTCGACGTCGAGCTGCCCGCCGCGCGAGATCAGCGGCCCTGCGATCTCGCCGAGCGCGGCGTAGCTCGCGGCGCTCGCGCAGATCACTTCGCCCGGCTGGCCGATCAGCTCGTCCGGCCCGTAGCCGAGCATCGCGGCGAAGCGGGCATTGCACAGGAAGAAGCGCCGCTCGCGCGTGAACGCGATGCCGATCGAAAGGTTGGCGAGCAGCGCGTCGTACTCGAGCTGGGTGTAGCGCGTGCGGCCGGCGTAGCTCGCCGACGGCGACTCGGCAGGGCTCGGCGCGCCGCGGAGCTGGGCGGGTTCGGTCACTTTCCGGGGGATTCGACGCCGGCGCGGCGCGCGAGGACCCTGAAGTCCTCGGCGTAGCGCCGGAAATTGGCCGCCGCGCGGTTGCGCTGCTCGGAAGAAAGCGTCTTGTCGATCTCCAGGAGCAGCGCCAGGTACTCCTGACGGAAGCGCTCGCTCGCGGCCAGGTGCGCCGGGTCGCGTCCATGATCCCAGTTGGCGATCCAGTCGGGCAGGCGCTTCTGCACCTCGCGCTTGCGGATCATGTCGACGAACTCGGCCTGCATGCGCTGGCGATCCTTGGCGCGCAGCTCGTCGTAGAGCGGCGTACGCTCGGAAAACTGCTTGACTTTTTCCGCCTGCACGTGCGACAGGTTCCCCAACCAGTCCTCCAGCCTTTCTTCGAGACGTCTGGCCCGGCGCTTGCGCCGCTCCGCTTCGCTGCCCCGCAGGTACTCGCGCGCGAACTTGCGGTTGTCTTCCGCGAACCGCCTCTCCATGTGCGCGACTTGCTGCGGCGTCAGGCGATCGAGCAGCGGCGCGACCCGCTCGGCGGCGAAGCGCAGGCTTTGCCGCGCGTGCGCCACCAGGGAATCGTAACCCCAAACGAGGTCCTCGCGCGAGAGTCCGCGCGTCACCCGTTTCGCTGCCTCCTCCGAGAGGCGCGCGTACTGCGGCAGCGCGGTTCGCCGGTGCCAGGCGAAGAACTCGTCGATGCGCTCGTCGAGCTCGTCGGAGCCTTTCGCGTCGAGGTCGAGATAGCTCTTCGCCCGGAAAAGCAGATAAGTGTCGGCGTTGTCGTAGGCGAGCCGCAGTGCGGTGCAGGCGGCGAGCAGCGCCGCGGCGGCGAGCGCGAGCGTGACTTTCAGCACGCTTTTCACCAGAAGCTCTCCGCCGTGATCTGGCCCGGCGCGCGGCGCCGGTTCTTGCGCAGGCCGCGCGCGGCGAGCGCCGTGGTCGTGTCCTTGAGCATGTCGGGATTGCCGCACAGCATGACTTGGGAATCGGCCGGAGCAAGCTTGAGGCCCGCCGCGCCCTCGAGCCGGCCGTCTTCGAGCAGCGCAGGAATCCGGCCGCGCAGCGTTCCCGGCGTGTCCTCCCGGCTTACGACGGGGACATACCGGAAGCGCGACCCGTGCTTCGCCCGTGCCCGGTCGACTTCCTCGCGATAGACGAGCTCCGGCGCATGCCGCACCGCCTGGACCAGCACCACGTTCGCGAACCGCTGCCAAGGGGAATCGGCGCGCAGCATGGAGACGAACGGCGCGATTCCGGTGCCGGTGGCCATCAGCCAGAGCGTCTCGGCGTCGGGCAGCTCCCTGAGCACGAGGAACCCGGCCGGATTCGAAGCGACGAACAGCCGGTCCCCGGCCTCGAGGCGCGCGAGCCGCGGCGAGAGCGGCCCCTGCGGGACCACGATGCCGTAGAACTCGAGCAGCGGCTCGTCCGGGGCGTTCACCAGCGAGAAGGCGCGCGCCACGCGCTCACCATCGATGTCCAGCGCGATGCGCACGAACTGCCCGGCGTCGAATGCAAGCGTCGCTCCCTTGACGCGCAACGTGAACAGCGTCTCGGTCCAGTGTCGGTTCTCAACCACCTCCGTTTCGAACCACGTGGTCATTTTGGACCGTTCATTGGACCGGATAAGGCTCCATATGCAGGTCCTGCACCTCGCCGCCGAGCATCACGATGGCGCCATGGCGCCGGTTGTTGCCGGTGTCGGAGAACTCGAACGTGTACGTGCGGGCGATGCGCAGCTCCCCGTCGTGGTTGCGCGCGAGGCGCATGCGGGCGAAAGACACGGTGTCATCGAGGAACTGGAGGCGGTAACGCTCGCACGCCGAGCGGCCGGCGCGCACCGCGCGCTCGCGCGCCTTCAGGCTGTCGGCCCAAAGCAATAGCCCTGCTGCGAGGAGGATAATCGCGGCGCCTTCCCACATGGAGGGCGCGATTTTACTGCGACGGCAGACCTAGGCCTTCGGGGTGGCGTTCCCTGACCGCGGTGGATAGTCGAAAGCGGGTTTACCCCCACGAACGCTTGACGAGGTCCGCGCCCTTCTCCGCTACGGCGATGACGGCGGCATTGATGTTGCCCGACGGCACGGCCGGCATGACCGAAGCGTCGATGACCCTAAGGCTGGCAACGCCTTTCACGCGCAGCTCCTCGTCGACCACTTTTCCGATGCTGCAGGTGGAAGTCGGATGGAACACGGTGTCGCCGGCCTCGCGACAGAAGGCGAGCCAGTCCTCGTCGGTGCGCACCTGCGGTCCGGGCAGGAACTCGTCCATGACGTAGTCGCGCATTGGCCGCGTATTGACTATCCGCCGCACGAGCTTGAGCCCGTCGACCATCACGCGGCGGTCGCTCTCGGTCGCCAGATAGTTGTAGCGGATCGCGGGCGGCGCGGCCGGATCGGCAGAGCGGATGCGCACCGAGCCCCGCGACTCGACCTGGAGCTGCGACACCGAGCACGTGAACCCGGAATGTGAATGCAGCACGCCTCCGCGTCGGGCGGTGGAGAAGTTGATGAAATAGATCTGTGCATCCGGCCGCCGCGCCTGCGGCCTCGTTCTCACGAAAGCGGCGGCGTAGCCGGCGCTCACGGTGAGAGGCCCGCGCTTCTTCAGCACGTATTGGAGGCCGATCCGCGCCTTGCGGAAAAAAGAAGCCATGTCGTCGTTCAGCGTGATCGGCTTGTTGCAGCGCCAGAACGTGCGCACATAGAAATGGTCCTGCAGCCCTTCGCCCACCGGAGCGTCGTGGAGCACCGGAACGCCATGGCTCTGAAGCAGCCCGGCCGGGCCGATACCCGAGAGCTGCAGGAGCTGCGGCGAATTGAACGCACCGCCAGAAAGAATGACTTCGCGCGCCGCTTCTACGGTTTTCCCATTGAATTCCACACCGATCGCCTTTCGGCCGGCAAAAGCGATCCGGGTGACCAACGCGTTCACCTCGGTCTTAAGGTTGGCGCGCTTCTCCGCAGGCCGCAGGTATCCGGTGGCGGCGCTGCAGCGCTTCCCTTTGCAGGTCGTAGCCTGGTAGTAGCCGGCGCCTTCCTGGCGCGCGCCGTTGAAGTCGTCGTTCCGCGGGATGCCGAGCGCAGCCGCCGAAGCGATGAACGCGTCGCAGAGCTCGTGCCGGTCCGGGAGGTCGCCGACCTCGAGCGGCCCGCCGACACCGTGCCACGCGTCCGCGCCGCGGCTCTGGTTTTCGGATTTCCTGAAGTACGGCAGCAGGTCGCCGAAGCGCCAGCCAGGCACGCCCCAGCCGTCGAAGTCCTCGGGCTGGCCGCGGATGTAGACCAGCCCGTTGATCGACGAGGAGCCGCCGAGCACCTTGCCGCGCGGGGTGAACACGCGCCGGCCGTTCAGCGCCGGCTCGGGCTCCGATTCGTAGGCCCAGTTGATGTCGGTGCGGGCGAAGAGCTTGCCGTAGCCGAGCGGCACGTGGATCCAGCGGTCGGTGTCGCGCGGTCCGGCCTCGAGCAGCAGGACGTTGCAGCCCGGATCCTCGGAGAGCCGGTTGGCGAGCACGCAACCTGCCGACCCCGCACCAACGATGATGTAGTCAAATCTCAACGCGGCACGGCGATGTGCATGCCTCCATCGACGTAGACGATCTGCCCGGTGATGCGGCGTGCGCTTTCGATCAGCCAGGCAATCGTCTCGGCGGCGTCCTGCGCCTCGGCCGCGGCCTTGAGCGGCGCACGCTCGGCGAAGCGGCGCTCGAGCTCGGCCGCGCCGTCGGCGCCGTGCGCCGCGATCTGCCACGGCGTGCGCACGAAGCCCGGCGCGACGACGTTCAGGCGCACTTCGGGCCCGAGCGCGCGCGCGAGCGACAGGGTCATCGTGTCGAGCGCGGCCTTGGATGCCGCATAAGCGACCGAGGAGCCGGTGCCGAGGAGCGCCGCCACCGAGGACAGGTTCACGACGCAGCCGTGCGCCTCCTTGAGCGCGGGCGCGCAGGCCCGGATCATCTGGTAGGGACCGACGACGTTGATGCGGAAGATGCCGAGGATGTCCTCGGCCGAGAGGCCTTCGAGGTCGCCGTGCGCCACGAACTTGGTGGTGCCGGCGCTGTTCACCAGCGCGTCGATGCGGCCCCATTTGTCGACCACGGCCTTGGCCACGCGGCGGCAGTCGGCGTCCTGGGCCACGTCGCCCTGAAGGGCGAGGCCGTTGATGTCGCCGGCGACGCGATCGGCCTGCGCCTTGTTCTTCGAGAACATGATCGCGACTTGCCAGCCCCGCTTTGCCAGCTCGCGCGCGCTCGCCTCTCCCATGCCCGAGGAGCCTCCGGTAATGAGAGCGACCTTCATACGGTACCTACCGGCGTCGCAGGCGAGCCCACCGCGCCAGGCAGCCGCAGCGGCGGCGCGGTCAGCAGGAACCGGTTGCGCCCATGGCTGCGCAGCCAGCGCGCGAGCTCGGTGAGATACCACATCTCCCCGAGGTGGATGCCGTTCTTGAACAGGCAATGCTCGTGCAGCGGCATCAGCGCCGCCGGCTTGGGCTTGGAAAGGCTCACTGGAATCAGCTCCACGGCGTAGTTGTCGCTTGCAAGGATGGCGAGGCCGCAATCGGAAATCCACTGCAGCAGGCGCTCGTCGCGCCCGTCGAGGCCGCTGCAGCTCGCGTGCAGCAGCTTTGCGTCGGGCTGCTTGCGCATTTCGAGGATCAGGTCGGCGAAGCCGGTGTAGAGGCACACCATGTCGCCCTTCTCCACCTCGACCCGGTCCTCGTCCACCAGCTTCATCAGCTCGTCGTAGCCCACCGCGTGGCGCTTGCGGCCGTAGTGGTGGTGCAGGTCGATCATGACGCCGCGGCCCTGCGCGCCGTGCTCGGCGAGATTTTCGATGCCGAGCGCACGCGCCTCGGTTCCTTCGTATCTCGCCCAGCTCTCCTCAGACAGACTTCCTTTGGAAGGCAAGAGGTGCTCGCCAGCGCGGAAGCCGTTGTAGAACACGATCTCGCGCTTGCCGTCGCCGTCGGCGTCGAAGCGGCTGCCGATGTGGGCGAAGCTGTCCCACTGGGTGGAGTACTGCAGCGTGAGCAGAACACGGTCATCGGACACGACGTCGGTAAGGTCGGGCTCGTCTTCGGCGAGCGGAAAGCAGAAGTTCTGCTTGCCCGCGCTCTTGCCGTCGCGGATGGTCGCCGCGAGCCGCGGCGGGCTGCGCCGCGGATTGAGGGTGGCACCTCCGGGATAGTCGAGCGGCAGCGAAAGCGGAAAGCTGATGCCCTCTTTCACCTCCGCGATTCCCTGCAGCACCTTCTCGCGCGTCACGTAGTTCATGCGCCCGCGCTGGTCGTCGGGGCCGAACTCGCCCCAGTTCGAGCCCGGGGGTCGCTGCTTCCATCGCTGAGCCATAAACGTGGTCCGTCCCTGTTCTTCAGTAGTAATGCCGCCCAATCCACTCGGCCACGAGCGCCGGCTTCGCCGCGCCCTCGATCTCGACGATGGCGTTCCAGGTTACCTGCACGCCGTCGCCTTCGATCGGCTCGTACTTCAGCAGGGTGAAGCGAGCGCGCACGCGCGATCCGCTCGGCACCGGAGAGGTGAAGCGCACCCGGTTCAGGCCGTAATTCACCCCCATCTTGCGGTCGGTGAAGGAGAAGGTGGTTTCGGAGAGGTGCGACAGGAGCGACAGGGTGAGGAAGCCGTGCGCGATGGTGCCGCCGAAGGGCGAGCGCTTCGCGCGCGCCGGATCGACGTGGATCCACTGGAAATCCTCGATCGCCTTGGCGAAGGTGTCGATGCGCTGCTGGCTCACCTCGAGCCAGGGCGAAACGGCGACTTCCTCGCCGACCCGACCTGCGAGCTCCCTTATCGACGGCAGTTCAACGCTCCTCGGTTCTCCGATGGTGCCCGCATGATAGACCCAGAACTGGTACATCGCCGGGAAGGTGTCGGGATGGCGAGCTTCGAATTGCGCCCAGTTCGCGAGCGAAGTCGCCGCGCGGTCCAGCGGAAACTCGCCGACTGCCGCTGCCGCAAGGACACGGCGCGTTGCGCGCTATCGAAGCCGGCCTAGAGACGATAGTCCTTGAACTGCTGGCGCAGGGTGAGCTTGGAGAGCTTCCCGGTGGCGGTGTGCGGCAGCTCGTTCACGAACACCACGTCCTCGGGCATCCACCACTTCGCGATCTTGCCCTCGTAGAACCTGAGCAGCTCCTCCTTCGAAACCTCCTGGCCCGGCTTCTTGACCGCCACCACGATCGGCCGCTCGTCCCACTTCGGGTGCTTGACCCCGATCACCGCGGCCTCGGCGATCGCCGGATGCGCGATGGCGATGTTCTCGAGGTCGATCGAGCTGATCCATTCGCCGCCCGACTTGATCACGTCCTTCGAGCGGTCGGTGATCTGGATGAAGCCCTCGGCGTCGATGTTGACCACGTCGCCGGTGGGAAACCAGCGCGCGCCGCGCGCGTCCTCCGTCAGCGGGTCGCCGCCTTCGCCCTTGAAGTAGCTCTCGATGACCCAGGGTCCGCGCACCTGCAGGTCGCCGATGGCGGCGCCGTCCCAGGGAAGGTCGGCGCCGTTCTCGTCGACCACGCGCAGGTCCACGCCGTAGATCGCGCGGCCCTGCTTGTTCTGCACCGCGCCGCGGTCCTCTTTCGAGGCCTTCAGATGCTTGCGCTTGAAGGTCGACACCGTGCCGAGCGGGCTCATCTCGGTCATGCCCCAGGCGTGCAGCACCTCCACCCCGAAGTCGTCCTGGAACGCCCGGATCATCGCCGGCGGGCAGGCGGAGCCGCCGATCACCACGCGCTTCAGCGTCGTGAACCCGAGCTTCTGCTGCTTCATGTAGTTGAGCAACCCGAGCCACACGGTGGGCACGCCGGCGCTCATCGTGACCTCTTCGCTTTCGAACAGCTCGTGCAGGCTCTTACCGTCGAGGTGCTGGCCCGGGAACACGAGCTTCGCGCCGGTGAGCGCGCAGCTGTAGGGCATCCCCCAGGCGTTGACGTGGAACATCGGCACGACCGGCAGGATCACGTCGCGCGCCGAGACGTTGAGTGCGTCGGGCAGCGCCGCGGCATAGGCGTGCAGGATGGTGGAGCGGTGCGTGTAGAGCGCGCCCTTCGGGTTGCCGGTCGTGCCCGAGGTGTAGCACAGGCAGGCGGCGGTGCGCTCGTCGAAGCTCGGCCAGTCGTAATTCTCGGATCCGCTCTCGACCAGCTCCTCGTAGCTTCTGAGTCCCCCGATCGAACTTTTGGGCAGGTGCGCGCGGTCGGTCAGCGCGACGAAGTGCTTCACCGACTTCAGCTGCGGCGCGAGCTTTTCCACCAGAGGCGCGAAGGTCAGGTCGAAGAACACCACCTTGTCCTCGGCATGGTTCGCGATATAGAGGATCTGGTCCGGGAAAAGGCGCGGATTGATGGTGTGGATCACGGCGCCCGAGCCCGCGACCGCGTAGTAGATCTCGAAGTGGCGGAAGCCGTTCCAGGCCAGCGTCGCGACCCGGTCGTGCATTCCCACGCCCAGGCTCTTCAGCGCGGCAGCGAGCCGGCGCGCGCGCCGGTGCGCCTCGCGGTAGGTGTAGCGGTGCCTGCCGCCGTCCTCTACCGTCTTCGAGACGATCTCGCCTGCGCCGTGGTGGCGGTCCGCATGCCGGATCAGGTCGCTGATCATGAGCGGCATGTCCATCATCAGGCCCTGCATCGAAATTCCTCCTCGGACTCTCGATGCAAGTTTAGCCCACCCCCGGTCGGCCCCCCTGCCGGGAATCCTGCCGGACCCCCCGTCCGGTCAGGAGAAGCGGGCTTCGGCGCGCTCCGCGACGGCGGAACTACCCTGCCGCGAGACACCGGCGAGGCAGAGGCATCCGCCCCAGGCGAGCAGGGCCATGCTGAGCGCGATCATGATCTGTACGGCGATATCCAGCACCAGTGCGTCCACAGACCCTCCTGCGTTCTTCGGGCGGCGGGTTGCCGCCCGACGGAGGTCACTCTAGGTCCGCCCCGGTCGACGCTCGACGCCGCATGGCACAGCCGGTTTGTGCCATATGCACGGTGCCAGTGGCCCGGCAGCTTGCGCGCGAACCACAAACTCGGCAGTCGAGCACCAGCTCGCCGAAGAACCCGCCGGCGCCGATGGTGTTGACCACCACCTACCAGGCGCGCGGCAGAGTGCGCGCGATCGTGATGCGGTCGCGCGCCACCTCGATGTAGCCGCCCGCGGCGAGCTCGCTCAGGATGCGGCTGATCATTTCCCGCGACGCGCCGACGCGATTCGCCATTTCCTGCTGCGTCGGCCGGTCTTCGATCACCAGCGCGCCCTCGCGCTCGACGGCGAGCTCGAGCAGCATCCGCGCCACGCGGCCGTAGACGTCCATGAGCGCAAGGCTCTTGATGTCGTGCGTAAGGCCGCGCACCCGCCGGATGAGCTTGCGGATGAGATGCAATGCGAACTCGGGACTCTTCGCGAGGAAGGCCGCGAAATCCTCCTTCGGCACCACCAGGAAGCGGGTCGGCTCCAGCGTCATCACCGAGGCGGAACGCGGCCCCGCGTCCAGGACCATTTCGCCGAAGTATTCGCCGGCGCCGGCCTGGTTGAGGATCATCTCCTTCCCCTGGTCGTCGCTGACGTAGATCTTGACCCGGCCGGAAACCACGATGTAGAGCGAGTCGGTCCGGTCGCCTTCGCTCACGACGACCGTGTTCTTCGCGAAGCTGCGCACGATCGCGCGCTGGCAGAGCGCCTTGAGCTCGGCATCGCTCAGGACGTCGTCGGGCGAGGCGTCCCTGGAACCCGGTTTTGGCATCGGCCCTCCGCCGCAGGCATTTTGGTGGCGGGCGGCGCGCCGCGCAAGCGGCCGCGGATTTTCGTGAATAGTTGACAAGAATCGCGTGCCGCGCGACGCGGACCGCGGCGTGGCCGATCGGCACACTGGCCTCGGGGATTCATACAAGGGGGCCGACTTACGGAACCCAGCTCGCAATTCTCGACAGCGCAAAGGAGGCAACCATGAGTATCGGCAGACATCTCGTCATCATCGCAGCCAGCATGTCGGTGGGCGCGGTCCTGGGGGCGACGTTCGCGCCCCCGCACGAGGGAGGGGAAGCCGGGCAGCGCACGGGCGCCGCACCGGCGCCGACGCCGGCGCTCGAAACCTTCTACGTCCCCGCTCAGATCATGAATCGGGCGACCAAAGTCGAGGAGCAGCCCGACGCGTTTTAGAGCGCGTGGCTGGCTCTAGCCCAGCCGATCCCGTTGCTTGAGCGTCTCCGGGTCGCCGGAGAAGACGCAATCGCGCATGAAAGCGTGCTTCTCCGGCAGCCTGCTCTGCAGAAGCAGCGGATCGAGCGCGTAATAGGCGTAGGTTTCGGCGAAATCCTCCCAGGGGTTCTTGCCGCCGTAGGCCGTCACGCAGGCCGAGCCCGGAAAGAGCTCCGTGACCCAGCGCTTCTTCACCCGGCTGGCGATGGCCAGGAAGAACACGAAATGGCCGATTTCGTGATGCAGCATGTGGTGGAACACCGCCGGGCGGTCGAAGCCGTAGAGATAGATCCGTCTCTCCGATTGCACGAACTCGCCCTTGGGCGCGCAGCGCGGGTAGGTGGGGTAGCTCGGCGCGCTCGCCGCGGCAGCGTGCTGCGGCAGGTACGCGATTTCGCGCAGCCCCTCCAGGTGGAAGTCCGGCAGCCGGTCGATCGAATGCACGATATCGTCGATCGGGACGATGTCCTGCTGGGCGAAGCCCGACAGCAGGAGATTCAGCCTGCCCCCGACCGGCGCTTCCGCGCCGCGGGTGCGGTTCTTCGTGAAGAGACGCATGCCGCAACTATCTGCCGAAGCCCGAGGTGGTTTATGCTAGCGCGAGATGAGCGCCGCCACCCAGTATGTCGTGCGCGATGGCATTGCCGTCATTACGCTCGACAACCCGCCGGTGAACGGTCTCAGCAACGCCGTGCGCACCGGCATCCTGCAGCACCTGAAGGCGGCCGACGCCGACCCGGCGGTCAAGGCGGTCGTGATCACCGGCTCGAGCAAGGCCTTTTGCGGCGGCGCGGACATCCGCGAGTTCAACGCGCCGCGCCTGAAGCCCGACCTGCCCGAGGTCAACGAGCAGCAGGACGCGATGCAGAAGCCCCTCGTCGCTGCGATCGGCGGCTTCGCCCTCGGCGGCGGCCTCGAGCTCGCGCTCGCCTGCCACTACCGCGTCGCCGCGCCGAAGGCGCAGCTCGGGCTTCCCGAGGTCAAGCTCGGAATTCTCCCCGGCTCGGGCGGCACGCAGCGGCTGCCGCGGGTGATCCCGATGCCCGAAGCCGTGAAGATGATGACCACCGGCAACCCGATCCCCTCGGAGAAGGCGAAGGAGCTCGGGCTGGTGGACGAGATCGTCTCGGGCGACCTGGTCGAATCGGCCATCCGGTTCGCGAAGGCCAAGGTCGGGAAGCCGCTGTCCCGCATCCGCGACGCAAAGGCGAAGCTGGAGGAAGACGCCGCGCCGTTCTTCGCGCGCGTGCGCGAGCAGGTGGCGAAGGAATCGAAGGGCTATCCGGCGCCACTCCTCATCGTGGAGTGCGCCGAGGCGGCGGCGACGCGCCCGTTCGAGGAGGGCCGCCGACTCGAGCGCGCGAACTTCGACAAGCTGGTTTCGGGATCCGAGTCCAAGGCGCTGCGCCACATGTTCTTCGCCGAGCGCCAGACGTCCAAGATTCCGGACGTGCCCGAGGACACGCCGGTGCGAGAAGTCAACAGCGCCGCCGTCGTCGGCGCCGGCACGATGGGCGGCGGCATCGCGATGAGCTTCGCCAACGCCGGGATTCCGGTCACGATCGTCGATGCGACGCCGGAGGCGCTGGAGCGGGGTCTCGGCAACATCAGGAAGAACTACTCGGCGACGGTGGCCAAGGGCAGGCTCGCGCAGGCCGACATGGACAGGCGCATGGGCCTCGTCCGCGGCTCCACCAGCCTCGGCGACGTGGCGAACGCCGATATCGTGATCGAGGCGGTGTTCGAGCGCATGGACGTGAAGCAGGAGCTGTTCCGCAAGCTCGACGCCATGGTGAAGAAGGGCGCGATCCTCGCCACCAACACTTCCACCCTGGACGTCGACCAGATCGCCGCCGCGACGAAACGCGCGGGCGACGTGGTGGGCACGCATTTCTTCTCGCCCGCGAACGTGATGCGGCTGCTCGAGGTGGTGCGCGGAAGAGAGACCGCGAAGGACGTCCTCGCGACGACCATGAAACTCGGCAAGCGCCTGAAAAAGGTTGCGGTGGTCTCCGGTGTGTGCGACGGATTCATCGGTAACCGCATGCTCGAGAAATACACGCAGCAGGCCTACTTCCTGCTCGACGAGGGCGCAAGCCCGCAGCAGGTGGACGGCGCGCTGCAGCGCTGGGGCATGGCGATGGGCCCGTTCACGATGTACGACATGGCCGGCAACGACATCGGCTGGGAAATCCGCAAGCGCCGCTACCGGGAGCGCCCGGACTTCGTGTACTCGCGCGTCGCCGATCGCGTGTGCGAGCTCGGCCGCTTCGGCCAGAAGACCGGCAAGGGCTTCTACCGCTACGAGCCTGGCAGTCGCAAACCGATCCCGGATCCCGAGGTCGACGCGATCATCGAAAAGTACAGAAACGAAATCCAGGTGAAACCGCGCCCGATTTCGGACGAGGAAATCGTGCAGCGCTGCATATACGCGCTCACCAACGAAGGCGCGCGCATCCTGGAAGAAGGCATCGCGCTGCGCGCCTCCGACATCGACATGGTCTACCTCACCGGCTACGGCTTCCCGCCGTACCGCGGCGGGCCGATGTTCTACGCCGACAGCGTCGGGCTGCCGACGGTGCTCGACGCGATGCGCGGATTCCAGCAGGGCTACCAGGGCGCGCAGTGGAAGCCCGCGCCCCTGCTCGTCAGATTGGCCGAGGCCGGCAAGCGGTTCAACGATTAGGAGGAGGTAGGAGATGACCGAAGCTGTCATTGTGTCCACGGCGCGCACGCCGCTTTGCAAGAGCTGGCGGGGCGCGCTCAACAACACCCACGGCGCCAAGATGGGCGGCCATGTGGTGCACGCCGCGCTGAACCGCGCGAAGGTCGACGCCGACGAGATCGAGGACGTGATCATGGGCTGCGCCAACCCCGAGGGCGCGACCGGCTGGAACATCGCCCGCCAGATCGCGATCCGCGCCGGCTGCCCGGTCACGGTGCCGGGAATGACGGTGAACCGCTTCTGCTCCTCGGGGCTGCAGACGATCGCGCTCGCCGCCCAGCGCATCATCGCGGGTGAAGGCGAGGTCTACGTGGCGGGCGGACTGGAATCCATCTCGCTGGTCCAGAACGAGATGAACAAGCACCATTTCCAGGACGAGTGGCTGCACCGGCATCACTGCGAGATCTACTGGCCGATGCTGCAGACCGCAGAATACGTGGCGCGGCGCTACGAGATCACGCGCGAGGACCAGGACCAGTTCGGCGTGCAAAGCCAGCAGCGCGCGGCGAAGGCACGTGCCGCCGGCAAGTTCAAGGACGAGATCGTGCCCATCACCACCAAGATGAAGGTGGTCGATAAGAACACCGGCAAGGACTCGATCCACGAAGTGACCGTATCCGAGGACGAGGGCATCCGCCCCGACACCACCTATGAGGGCGTGTCGCAGATCAAGCCGGCGATCGAGGGCGGCTGCATCGCCGCGGGCAACGCGAGCCAGTTCTCCGACGGCGCCTCGGCCGCCGTCGTCATGAGCGGGCGCGAAGCGAGCCGCAGGGGACTCACCCCGCTCGGGATCTTCCGCGGCTTCGCCGTCGCCGGCTGCGACCCGCGCGAGATGGGAATCGGCCCGGTGTTCGCGGTGCCGAAGCTGCTCGAGCACGCCGGCAAGAACGTCGGCGACATCGACCTGTGGGAGCTGAACGAAGCCTTCGCCGTCCAGGTGATCCACTGCCGCGACCGCATCGGCATTCCGAACGAGCGGCTCAACGTGAACGGCGGCGCCATTGCGCTCGGCCATCCCTACGGGATGAGCGGCGCGCGCCTCGTCGGCCACGCGCTCATCGAGGGCAGGCGCCGCAAGGCAAAGCTCGTAGTCGTGACGATGTGCATCGGCGGCGGCATGGGCGCCGCCGGTCTCTTCGAAGTGGTTTGATCACAAGTTGAAGATCGCGATCGTCGGCACCGGAGCCATGGGCTCGGTGTACGCCGCGCTTTTCGCCTCCGCCGGCCACGAGGTATGGGCCATCGATCGCTGGAAGGAGCACGTCGACGCGATGCGCTCGCGCGGGCTGCGGGTGGAAGGCGCCTCCGGCGACCGCACCGTGCGCGTGAACGCCACCACCGATGCGCGTGACGCCGGGCCTTGCGACCTGGTGGTTCTCGCGACGAAAGCGATGCATGTCGCCGCCGCCGCCCAAACGATTGGTTCCCTGTTGAAGGAGGAGACTCCGGTGTTGTCGATCCAGAACGGGCTCGGTGGGCCCGAGACGGCGGCATCGGTTCTCGGAAGAGAGCGAGTGATGGTCGGCGCGGTCGGCGGCTTCGGCGCCTCGATGCGCGGGCCCGGCCACGCGCACCACAACGGCATGGAGCTCGTGCGTCTGGGCGAGTTCGGCGGCCCGATCACCCAGCGTCTCAAGAAGGTCGAAGACACCTGGGTAAGCGCCGGCTTCCGCGTCAAGGTGTTCGACGACATCGACCAGCTCGTCTGGGAAAAGCTGGTCTGCAATTGCTCGCTGTCGGGTCCGTGCGGGGTCACCGGGCTGACGGTGGGCGAAGTGATGAGCGATCCGGACCTGGCGAAGGTCTCCGCCGCCTGCGCCACGGAAGCGTTCGACGTCGCCCGCAAGAAGGGCGTGTCCCTCGGGTTCGACGACCCGGTCGCCTATACGCGCGAATTCGCCTCCAAGATTCCGCTCTCGCGGCCCTCGGTGCTCCTCGACCTGATGGCGGGGCGCAAGAGCGAGATCGACGTCATCAACGGCTCGATCCCTCGCGTCGGCGGCGGCATCGGCGTCGCGGCGCCGGTGAACGAGGCGATCACCGCCCTGGTCCACGCGCGCGAGCGCCAGCTCCAGTGCTCGTCCTGACGAACGACGAAGTCGCGCGGCTTCTGAGCATCGAGGACTGCATGGCCGCGCTCGAGCCGATGTACCGCGACTACGCGAACGGGCAGGCGCTGCTCTCGCCGCGCGTCGACAACATCGCGCCGGCGACGCACCCGGGCGGCTACTACGGCTTCAAGCACATGGGCGGCACCTGGCCCGCGCGCAGCATCCAGGCGCTGCGCATCAACTCCGACGTAGTGACGCACCCGCTCGTCGCGGGCAAGCCGCGCCGCGTGAAGCAGCCGCTCGCCCCCGGACCTGACGGCAAGGGCCGCTGGGTCGGCCTGGTGCTTCTCTTCAGCACCGAGACCGGCGCACTGCTCGCGATGTTTCCGGACGGCGTGATCCAGCGCATGCGCGTCGGCGCCGCGAGCGGCCTCGCGCTCAAGCACCTCGCGCGCGAGGACGTCTCGACGCTCGCCCTCATCGGCACCGGCTGGCAGGCGGGCGCCCAGCTCATGGCCGCGCGCGCCGTGCGGCAATTCAGGCAAGTGCGCGTCTTCAGCCCCAGGGCGGAAAGCCGCTCCGCATTCGCTGCGCAGCACGAAGACATCGAGCTGGTGGACACGGTCGAAGCCTGCGTCGAAGGCGCCGACGTGATCCTCGCCGCGACCTCCTCGATGGTGCGCGTGATCGATCCGAAGTGGCTGCGGCCCGGCATGCACGTCGGCTGCATCAAGACGCAGGAGATCGACGGCGAGGTCCTCGACCGCTGCCACCCCGTGTTCGTTCACACGCGCCAGCAGGCCAAGCAGATCAGCAACGTGCTGCCCGGCACGCCCAACGCGAGGAAAGAGAGCGACGGCGGCTGGTGGAAGGACCCCGCGCGCAGCTACCCCGACCTCGGTGATCTGCTCGCGGGCAAGGCGCCGGGGCGGCGCGAAGCCGCGGAGATCACCTGCTTCGCCAGCAACGTCGGCACGGGGCTCCAGTTCGCCGCTGCCGGCGCCGCGGTGCTCGCCAAGGCGCGGCAGATGAAGATCGGAACCGAATTGCCGGATGAGTGGTTTTCCGAGGACGTTCACCCATGAACCGATCCGAGCCCATCCTCAGCGGTCTTCATCTCACCGCCTTGTTCGAGAAACAGGAAGAGCTGCGCGAATGGCGGCGCGACATCCACGCGCATCCCGAGCTCGGTTTCGAGGAGAAAAGAACGTCCGAGCTGGTCGCGTCGCGGCTCGATTCGTTCGGCATCGAGGTGCATCGCGGGGTCGGCAAGACGGGAGTCGTAGGCGTCCTGAAGAGCGGAACATCGGCGAGAAGCGTCGGGTTGCGCGCGGACATGGACGCGCTGCCGATCCAGGAGGCGAACGGGTTCGCGCATCGCTCGCGCCATGACGGTGTGATGCACGCATGCGGCCACGACGGACACACCGCGATGCTGCTCGGGGCGGCGCGGCACCTCGCGCGCACGCGCGGCTTCGACGGCACGGTGCATTTCATTTTCCAGCCGGCCGAGGAAGGCATCGGCGGGGCGAAAGCGATGGTCGAGGACGGCCTCTTCAGCCGCTTTCCCTGCGAGTCGCTCTTCGGCATGCACAACCGCCCGGGCATGGCGCTCGGGCGCTTCGCCGTGCGCTCGGGCCCGATGATGGCGGGCGGCGCCTTCTTCGACATCGACGTCGCCGGCCGCGGCGCGCACGGCGCGCGGCCGGAGTCGGGCATCGATCCGGTGCTCGCGGCGGCGCACATCGCGACCGCGATCCAGAGCATCGTCTCGAGGAACGTGCGTCCGGTCGAGACCGCGGTGGTCTCGGTGACGCAGATCCACGCCGGCGACGCCTACAACGTGATCCCGCAGAGCGCGCGCCTCTCGGGAACCGTGCGGGCGTTTTCAGCCGAGGTGATGGAGATGATCGGCCGCAACCTCGCGCGCATCGCCGAAGGCGTCGCCGCGGGGTTCGGCGCGAGCGCAAAGACCGACTTCCGCCCGATCTTTCCGCCGCTCGTGAACGACGCGAACGAGGCCGAGTTCGCCGCCGGCGTCTGCGCCGAGCTGGTCGGACCGGACAAGGTGCGGCGCGACCCGCCGCTCATCATGGCCTCCGAGGACTTCTCGTACATGCTCGCCGAGGTGCCGGGCTGCTACGTCAACATCGGCAACGGCGACGGCGAAGGCGCCTGCGAGGTCCACAACCCGGGCTACGACTTCAACGACGCCGCGCTGCCCTACGGGGCCGCGTTCTTCGTCCGGGTCGTGGAAATGAAGCTCAAGGCCCAAAACCGGGCCTAACTTTCGTGCCAGCCGCCGCCGAGCGCCTTGATGAGCGCCACGACCGCGGCGAGGCGCCGCGACTGGATACCCACGGCGTTGCGCTGCTCGTTCAGAAGAGCGGTCTGCGCGGTGACTACGTTGAGAAAGCTCACGGTGCCCGCCTTGTACTGGTTGAGCACGAGCGACAGCGACAGCTGCGCAGCCTGCACCGCTTCCTGCTCCGAGCGCGCCTCCTCCTCGAGGATGCGCAGGGCCGCGAGGTTGTCCTCGACCTCCTGGAACGCGGTTAACGTGACCTGGCGGTAGTTCGCCACCGTCGCGTCGTACGCGGCGATCGCCTGCTCGGTCTGCGAGCGGCGCAGCCCGGCGTCGAAGATCGACTGCGCGATCGACGGGCCGATCGACCACTGGCGGCTCGGCCCGGTGAAGAGAACCGAGACATCGGGGCTGGTGAAGCCGAAGAGGGCCGTGAGCGTAATCTGCGGGAAGTACGCTGCCTTCGCCACGCCGATCTGGGCGTTCGACGAGTGCACGCGCCGCTCGGCGGCCGCGATGTCGGGACGGCGCTCGAGAAGTGCCGAAGGCATGCCGGGCGGAACGGCCGGGACGCCGGTCTCGAACGACGCCAAGCTGGCGATCGCGAGCGCGGAAGGCGGCACGCCCGTCAGCACCGCGATCGAGTGCTCGAGCTGCGCGCGCTGCACGCCGAGGTCCACGGTCTGCACCAGCGTGCTCTTGAGCTGCGCGTCGGCCTGCACCACGTCGGCCCGTGCCGCAACGCCCGCCTTATAGCGGTTTTCGGTCAGCTCGAGCGACTTCTTCAGAGCGCCGACCGTGTCGTCGAGGAGCCGCGCCTGCGCATCGAGCGCGCGCAGCTGGAAGTAGCTCGTCGCGAGCTGCGCCTGGAGCGAAAGGCGCGCCGCGGCGAGGTCGCCGGCGCTCGCTCGCGCCGCGGCCTCGGCGGCCTCGACGCCGCGGCGCACCCGGCCCCACAGGTCGATCTCCCACTGCGCCGTGAGCCTGGCGCCGTAGCTGGTCAAGGTACGGCCGGCGGTCGTGCCGCCGAGCGTGCTGCCGGGCGAATGGCTGCGCACCACGGTGCCATTCGCGTCCAGCGTCGGATAGAGCGCGGCGCGCGAGACGCCGAGCGCGGCGAGCGCCTGGCGGTACTGCGCCTCGGAGGCGGCAAGCGTCTGGTTGGAAACGTCGATCTTCTCGATCAGGTCGTTCAACTGCGGGTCGCCGAACATCTGCCACCATTTTCCGCGCTCGACGTCGTCGCGCGGCTGGGCCTCCTTCCAGCCCGGCGGCGTTTCCCGGAACGCTTCCACGGCGGGCGTTTCGGGCCGGCGGTAGTCGGGGCCGACGGTGCAGCCGGCAAGGAGCGCGACGAGAATCGCCGGCCAGGCCTTCATGCCGGGCTCCGCGCGCCCCGTCTCCTGAGAATCCTCAGGCGCAGGCGGTCGAGAGAGAGGTAGACCACGGGCGTGGTGTAGAGCGTGAGGAGCTGCGAAAGCACCAGCCCGCCGATGATCGAGATGCCGAGCGGCTGGCGCAGCTCGGCGCCGTAGCCGAAGCCGATGGCGAGCGGCACCGCGCCAAGGAGCGCCGCCATGGTGGTCATCATGATCGGCCGGAAGCGCAGCAGGCAGGCCTCGAAGATCGCCTCCTCCGGGGGCTTGCCCTGGCGGCGCTCGATGTCGAGCGCGAAGTCGATCATCATGATCGCGTTCTTCTTCACGATGCCGATGAGCAGGATCACGCCGATCAGCGCGATGATGCTGAAGTCCTTGCCGAACGCCATGAGCGCGAGCAGCGCGCCGACGCCCGCCGAAGGCAGCGTGGAGAGGATCGTGACGGGGTGCACCATGCTCTCGTAGAGGATGCCCAGGACGATGTACACGGCGATGAGCGCGGCGAGGATCAGCCAAGGCTGGCTGTCGAGCGACTGCTGGAACGCTCGCGCCGTGCCCTGGAAGCTGCCGTGGATCGTCGCCGGCATGCCGATCCGCACCATCGCCTGCTGCACCGCCTCGGTGGCCTGCGACAGCGACACATTGGGCGGCAAATTGAACGACAGCGTCGTCGCGACGAACTGGCTCTGGTGGTTCACCGAGAGCGCGGTGGTCGTGGTCTCCCAGTGCGCGACCGAGGAAAGCGGAACCAGCCCCTTGGCGGGAGACAAGAGCCAGATCGCGCTCAAGCCCTCCGGGCTCTGCCAGTAGCGCGGCGCGGCCTCGAGCACCACGCGGTACTGGTTGAGCTCCGAGTAGATGGTGGAGACCACCGCCTGGCCGAAGGCGAGGTTCAGCGCCGAATCGATCTGGCTCGTGTTGATTCCCAGGCGCGCCGCGCTTTCGCGGTCGAGCACCAGCGTGGTCTGCAGCCCGCGCGCCTCCTGGTCGCTGTTCACGTCGGCAAGCTCGGGCAGGCGCCGCAGCTCGGCCTCGAGCCGCGGCGTCCATCGGCGCAGATCCGCGAGCTCGTCGGCCTGGAGCGTGAACTGGTAGGTCGCATCGCTCAGCCGGCCGCCGACGCGGATGTCCTGCACCGGGTTGAGGAAGAGCTGCGCGCCCGGCTCCTGCGCGAGCTTGATCCGCAGCCGCGCGATCACCTGCGCGGCCGGCACGCCGCGCTCGGCGAGGGGCTTCAGCGCGATGAACATCGAGCCGCGGTTCCTTTGGCCGCCGCCGGTGAACGCGATCACGTTTTCGACCGCCGGATCGCTCTTCACGATGTCAACGAACGCGGTGAGCTTGGCGCGCATTGCCTGGAACGAGATGCCCTGGTCGGCGCGGATGAAGCCGACCAGGCGGCCGGTGTCCTGCTGGGGGAAGAAGCCCTTCTCTACCTTGGCGTAGAGGTAGACGTTGAGCCCGATGGTCGCGAGCAGGATAAGCAGGATCAGGAGCGGGTGACGCAGCGACCAACCGAGGCTCGCGCGGTAGCCGGAGAGCATCACATCGAACCATCGACTCCGGCGCCCCCGACTTTTTCTTGGATGCTGAAACTTCAAGAGCCGGGCGCACATCATCGGCGTGGTGGTGAGCGAGATCACCAGCGACACCAGGATCGCCACCGCCAGGGTGACCGAGAACTCGCGGAACAGGCGCCCGACGATGCCGCCCATCAGCAGGATGGGAATGAACACCGCGATCAGCGACAGGCTCATCGAAAGCACGGTGAAGCCGACCTCGCGCGCGCCGCGCAGCGCCGCCTGCATCGGCGCCATGCCCTCCTCGATGTGGCGCGACACGTTCTCCAGCACCACCACCGCGTCGTCGACCACGAAGCCGGTGGCGATGGTGAGCGCCATCAGCGAGAGGTTGTTGATGCTGAAGCCGGCGAGGTACATGACGCCGAAGCTCGCGACCAGGGACACCGGCACGGCGACCGCCGGGATCAGCGTCGCGCGCAGGCTGCGCAGGAAGACGAGCACCACCACGATCACCAGGCCGATGGCGATCGCGAGCGCGAGCCCGACCTCGCGCAGCGACGCCCGGATCGTCGTGGTGCGCTCCATCATCACCTCGAGGTTGATCGCCCCCGGGATCGAGGCGCGCAGGAGCGGCAGCAGCTCGCGCACCCGGTCGGTGGTATCGATGATGTTGGCGCCCGGCTGGCGGTTGAGGATGACGAACACCGCCGGCCGGCCGTTGGCCGAGCCCGCGGTGCGCAGGTCCTGCACCGAGTCGACCACCTCCGCGATGTCGGAGAGGCGCACCGCGGCGCCGTTGCGGTAGCTCACGATGATGGGGGCATAGTCGGCGGCGCGCTTCGCCTGGTCGTTCGAATAGATCTGCCAGTGGAGGCCGCCCGAGTCGAGCGCGCCCTTGGGCCGGTTCACGTTGGTGGCGTTGATCGCCGTGCGCACGTCGGAGAACGCGATGCCGTACTTGCTCACCGCCTCCGGATCGAGCTCCACGCGCACCGCGGGCAGGGCGCCGCCGCCCACCGTCACCTGGCCGATGCCGCTCACCTGCGAGAGCTTCTGCGCGATGATGGTCGAGGCGGCGTCGTACATCTGGCCCTGGGTGTAAGTGTCCGAGGTCAGCCCGAGAATCATGATCGGCGCATCGGCCGGGTTCACCTTGCGGTAGGTCGGGTTGTCGGGCAGGCTGGTCGGCAGCGTGCCGCGCGCGGCGTTGATCGCCGCCTGGACGTCGCGCGCCGCGCCGTCGATGTCGCGCGAGAGCTCGAACTGCAGCGTAATGCCGGTGGACCCGAGCGAGGACGACGAGGTGATCTCGGTGACCCCGGCGATGCGCCCGAGCGCGCGCTCGAGCGGCGTGGCGACCGTGGCCGCCATGACCTCCGGGCTCGCGCCCGGCAGGCTCGCCCTCACCGAAATGGTCGGGAAATCGACCTGCGGCAGCGGCGAAACCGGCAGCAGGTTGAACGCGACGAGCCCCGAGAGCGCGAGCCCGATGGTGAGCAGCGTGGTCGCGACCGGCCGCTCGACGAAGGGCTGCGACAGGCTCATCGCCGCACTCCCAAAAACAGGGACGGACCACGTTTTCCTTTCGCCGCCCTGTGAAGGGGCGAGCGACGCATTTGCCAAATGAGCGAGCGGGGGCTTTGAGGGAAAACGTGGTCCGTCCTTGATTCGAGCTTCATGCCCGCCTCCGCACCAGCCGGTCAAACCACAAATAAATGACCGGGGTGGTGAACAAGGTGAGCATCTGGCTCACGATCAGGCCCCCGACCATGGTGAGGCCGAGCGGGTTGCGCAGCTCCGAGCCGACGCCGCTGCCGAGCATCAGCGGCAGCGCGGCGAGCAGCGCCGACAGCGTGGTCATCAGGATGGGCCGGAAGCGCAGCAGGCAGGCCTGGGTGATGGCCTCGCGCGGGCTGCGGCCCTCCTTCCTCTCGGCGTCGAGCGCGAAGTCGATCATCATGATCGCGTTCTTCTTCACGATGCCGATCAGGAGCACGATGCCGATGATGCCGACCACGCCGAGGTCGTGGCGCGCGATCAGCAGGGCGAGGAGCGCGCCGACGCCGGCCGAGGGCAGGGTCGAGAGGATGGTCACCGGGTGGATGTAGCTCTCGTAGAGCACGCCCAGGACGATGTACATGGTCACGATCGCGGCGAGGATCAGCCACAGCGTGTTCGACAGCGACGCGCGGAACGCGAGCGCCGCGCCCTGGAACCCGGTGCGGACGCTGGGCGGCACGCCGATCTCGCGCTGCGCCTCCTCGATGTCGCGCACCGCCTGACCGAGCGACGCGCCTGGCGCGAGGTTGAAGGAGATGGTGGCGGCGGGGAACTGGCCGATGTGGTTGATCGCGAGCGAGGCGGGTTGCTCGATCACCTTGGCGACCGAAGCTAGCGGAACTTGGGTAGTGACGCCGGGCTGAATCGAGTTCGTCGAGGGAACGTAAAGCTCCTGCAGCGCCGCCGGCCCGTGGCCGAACTCGGGCTTCACCTCGAGCACCACGCGGTACTGGTTCGACTGCGTGAAAATGGTCGACACCAGGCGCTGGCCATAGGCGTTGTAGAGCACGTTGTCGATCGCCGCCGGGGTGACGCCCAGGCGCGCCGCCGAGTCGCGGTCGATCTCGACGAACGCCTGCAGCCCCTCGTCCTGAAGGTCGCTCGCCACGTCGGCGAGCTGCGGCAGCTCCGAGAGCCGCGCCACCAGCCGGTGAGTCCATTGCGCGAGCTCGGCGCCGCTCGGCGCCTCGAGCGTGAACTGATACTGCGTGCGGCTCACCCGGTCCTCGATGGTGAGGTCCTGCACCGGCTGCAGGTAGAGCTTGATGCCTTGGACCTCTGCGGCGCGCGACTGCAGCCGCGCCATCGCGTCGGCGAGGTTGCCGCGCTGCGAGTGCGGCTTGAGGTTGATCAGCATGCGTCCGGTATTGAGCGTCGGGTTGGCGCCGTCGACCCCGATGAAGGAGGACAGGCTCTCCACCTCGGGGTCGGCGAGCAGCGCGCGCGCGAGCGCACGCTGGCGCTCGGCCATCGAGCCGAACGACACCGTCTGCGGCGCCTCCGAGATGGCCTGCAGCACGCCCGTGTCCTGCGGCGGGAAGAAGCCCTTCGGCACCACGACGTAGAGCAGCGCCGTCAGCGCGAGCGTGGCGAGCGCGACCCACAGCGTCGCGGTCTGGCGGTCGAGCACCCATTCGAGCGCGCGGCCATACTGCGCGATCACGCGGTCGAACCAGCCGACCCTCTTCTCCTGCTCCCGTTTCAGGAGCCGCGCCGCCATCATCGGCGTGAGCGTCAGCGAGACGAACGCCGAGATCAGGATCGCCACCGCCAGCGTGATCGAGAACTCGCGGAACAGCCGCCCGACCACCTCGCTCATGAAGAGCAGCGGGATCAGCACCGCGATCAGCGAAATGGTGAGCGAGATGATGGTGAAGCCGATCTCGCCCGCGCCCTTCAGCGCCGCCTCCATCGGCGGATCGCCGTGCTCGATGTGGCGCGCGATGTTCTCGATCATCACGATGGCGTCGTCGACCACGAACCCGGTGGCGATGGTGAGCGCCATCAGCGTGAGGTTGTTGATCGAGAACCCCGCCAGGTACATGACGCCGAAGGTGCCGATCAGCGACAGCGGCACCGCGACGCTCGGGATCAGCGTGCCGGCCACGCTGCGCAGGAACAGGAAGATCACTGCCACCACCAGCGCGACGGCGAACAGCAGCTCCAGCTCGACGTCGTGCACCGAGGCACGGATGGTGACGGTGCGGTCGGTGAGCACCGCGAGGTCCACGCCGGGGGGCAGCGTGGCGCGGAGCTGCGGCGCGAGCGCCTTGATGCGGTCGACCACCTCGATCACGTTGGCGCCGGGCTGGCGCTGGATGTTGAGGATGATCGCCGGGGCGTCGTTCATCCACGCCGCGAGCTTCACGTTCTCCGCGTCCTCGACCACGTCGGCGACGTCGGAGACCAGGACCGGCGCGCCGTTGCGGTACGCCACCACGATCTTGCCGTACTCCGCGGGCGAACGAAGCTGGTCGTTGGCGTCGATGGTGTAGGCGCGCTCGGGCCCGTCGAAGCTGCCCTTTGCCTGGTTGACGTTGGCCCCGGTGATCGCGGTGCGCACGTCCTCGAGGTTGAGGTTCGCCGAGGCGAGCGCCTTGGGATTCGCGCGCACGCGCACCGCCGGGCGCTGGCCGCCCGAGAGCGTGACCAGGCCGACCCCGGTGATCTGCGAGATCCTCTGCGCGAGGCGCGTGTCGGCCAGCGTCTGCACCTGAGGCAGCGGCAGCGTCTTCGAGGTGACACCGAGCGTCAGGATCGGCGCGTCGGCGGGATTGACCTTGCTGTACACCGGGGGCGCGGGCAGGTCGTTCGGCAGCAGGTTCGAGCCCGCGTTGATCGCCGCCTGCACCTCCTGCTCCGCAACGTCGAGCCCGATGTCGAGGTTGAACTGCAGCGTGACCACCGACGCGCCGCCCGAGCTGGTGGAGGACATCTGCCGCAGGCCGGGCATCTGGCCGAACTGGCGCTCGAGGGGCGCGGTCACCGACGAGGTCATCACTTCCGGGCTCGCGCCCGGATAGAAGGTGACGACGAGGATCGTCGGGTAGTCGACCTCCGGCAGCGCCGAGAGCGGCAGCTGGCGGAAGGCGAGCAATCCGGCGAGCACGATCGCCACCATCGCCAGCGAGGTCGCGACCGGGCGCAGGATGAAGAGGCGCGAGGGGTTCACTGCCGCGCGCCGACCTGGACCCTGGCACCCTCCCGCAGGCGGTCCATGCCGTCGACCACCACGCGCTCGCCCGCGGCGAGGCCCGATTCGACCGCGACGCGCTCGCCGTCGCTCGGGCCCAGCTTCACCGGCCGCACGCTCACCGTGCCGTCGTCCGAAGTAGGGCCCGGGTTCTTGGGCCCGGTATTTTGGTTAATCACGTAGACGAAGCTGCCCTGACTGCCGCGCTGGAGCGCCGAGCTCGGAATCGTGATCACGCCCTTGCGCGTGTCGAGGAGCATGCGGGCGTTCACGAACTGGTTCGGGAACAGCGCGAAGTCGGCGTTGGCGAACTTCGCCTTCAGCTTGACCGTCCCGGTGGTGACGTCGATCACGTTGTCGACGGTGAGGAGCTCGCCGGAAGCGAGCTTGGTGCGGAAGCCCCGGTCCCAGGCTTCGACCGCGAGCCTGGCGTTGGACTTCACGCGCTGCATGACCGCGGGCAGATTGTCCTGGGGCAGCGTGAAAATCACGGTGACGGGCTGGACCTCGGTGATCAGCACCACGCCGTTCGCGTCGGCCGCGTGGATGATGTTGCCCGGATCGACCTGGCGCAGCCCCAGCCGCCCGCTGATCGGTGCGGTGATGCGCGCATAGGAAAGCTGCAGCCGCGCGTTGTCGACCAGTGCCTGGTCGGTGCGCACCGCGCCCTCGTACTGCTGCACCAGCGCGGCCTGGGTGTCGACCTGCTGCTTGGCGATCGAGTCCTGCTGGAAGAGCGTGCGGTACCGCTCGAGGTCGATGCGCGCGTTCGCGAGCAGCGCCTGGTCCTTGATGAGCTGGCCCTCCGCCTGGTCGAGCTGGACCTGGAACGGACGCGGGTCGACCTGGGCGAGCACGTCGCCCTCTTTCACGTACTGCCCTTCGTTGAAGTTGACGCGGACCAGCTCCCCGTCGACGCGGCTGCGCACGATGACCGAGCGCATCGGCACCACCGTGCCGAGCCCGCTGAGGTAAATCGGGATATCGCCGGCCTGGGCTGTGCTCGCCCCGACCGGAATCGGGCCGCCGTCGCCGCCCTTGCCTGCCTTGCCGCCGCGCCCCTTCCCGGGCTTTGCCTGCGGCTGCGCGGCGGCTTCGCCGCTCCGGGTCTTGTCGTAGTAGACCCAGGCGCCGATGCCGGCGGCCGCCACGACGAGGGCGAGGGCTACGACCAACAGGTTCCGCCTTCGCTTGGCGTTGACGGCGTCATTCATGGCGACTCTCTCGGAGGGCCTCATTTCACTACAAGTTCCCCGCCCCGACAGCTTGCCTCAGTCGGCGGTAAAGAAGTGTCGCCGCGCCGGCCTGCCGGGCCTTGACCTGGGTCACGGCCAGACCGGTTGCGCTAGTCCTCCTGGCGCCCGGTGCCCCCAAGGCCGGTGTAATGGTTCGGCCTTACATATGCATGCATGGACACCGAAGACTTCGACGACGACCTCGAGCTCGACATCGAGGCCGACGAGTGGGACGAGGAGACGCTCGGCCTGGAATGGGACGAGAGCGAAGCGCGGTCCATCGCCCGCGACCTCGGCATCACTTCCGCGCTCTGAGCTTGAACGCCGGGACCGGCTGGAAGAAGCCGCGCAGCTGCAGCGGCCCGACCGGCTCGGTGTAGAAGAGCGCCGCGATTTCGTGCTCGACCTGCGCGTCGAGCAGGATTTCCCCCGCGCGGGCCTCGCCGCACAGGCGCGCCGCCAGGTTGGGCACGTTGCCGATCGCCGCGTATTCCCAGCGCTGCTCGAAGCCGATCACGCCCAGCGTCGCCTCGCCCTGCGCGATGCCGATGCCCAAGCCGACGTCGTGGCCGAGCTTCTCCCAGGCCTCGGCGATCGGGGTGAACGCCTCCTGCAGGGCGATGGCCATGCGGACCGCGCGTTCGGCGGGCCGATCCACCGGCAGCGGATCGCTGAAGAAGATCATCACGCCGTCACCGGCGAAGTGCTCGAGCGTGCCGCCGTAGTCGTCGACGGTGCGCCCGAGCGTCGCGTGGTAGGCGCGCAGCAGCTCCAGCACCTCCTCGGGATCGGCGCGATCGGTAAACGCGGTGAAGCCGCGCAGGTCGAGGAACACCGCGGTGATCTCGCGCCGGTGCGGAGCCAGGATCTCCTCGCCCCCGGCGACGATCGCCTCGACCACCTGGCGTGAGAAAAAGCGCTTCAGGCGCCCGAGCTGCTCGAGCTCGGCCACCTGGCGGCGCACGCGCTCCTCGAGCGCCGCGTTCAGCGCGCGGATCTCGTCCTGCAGCCGCTTGGTCCGAAGCAGCGAGCGGACGCGCGCGAACAGCTCTTCCCAGTTGATGGGCTTGGAGAGGAAGTCGTCGGCGCCGGCCTCGAGGCCCTTGACACGCTCGTCGACCGCTTCCAGGGAGGTGATCAGGATGAGCGGCAGCAACGCGGTGTCGGCCTGGGCGCGCAGCCGGCGGCACAGCTCGTAGCCGTCGATGCCCGGCATGCGGATGTCGGCGATCACGAGGTCCGGGGCCGCGCCGCGGACCGCCTCGAGCGCGGCTTCGCCGCTCGCCGTGATCGACACCTCGTAGCCGCGCGCCTGCAGGATGCCGGCGAGCAGCTCGCTCGGGGCGCGCTGGTCGTCGACGACCAGGATGCGGCCGGTCACGGGTGAATCTTCATCAAAAAACTATGACGCCGCGCGCGTTACGCCCGGATTCGAGATCGGCGAACGCCTGCGGCGCCTCGCCGATCGAATAGCGCCGCGTGATGAGCTCGTCGAGCTTCAGCCTGCCGCCCATGTAGAGGGCGAGCATGCGCGGGAAATCGATGCGCGGGACGCACGAGCCGAAGTAGCTGCCGGTGAGGGTCTTCTCCTCGAACGGCAGGGTCATGGTGCGCACCGAGGTTGAATCGCCCGGCTTCGCCACCCCGACCACGACTGCCACGCCGCCTCGGCGGATCGCCCGGTAGGCCGCGGCGGCGAGCTCGCCGTTGCCGACGCATTCGAAGGCGTAGTCCGGGCCTCCGCCGGTCAGCTTCTTCAACGCCTTTACCGGATCTTCCTTGAACAGCAGCACGTCCGTGGCACCAAACTGCTTGGCAAGATCGAGCTTCGCCGGCAGCGTGTCGATGGCGATGATCCGCTCGGCGCCCGCGATGCGCGCGCCCTGGATCACGTTGAGGCCGACGCCGCCGCAGCCGAACACCGCCACGCTCGAGCCCGGGGCGACGCGCGCGGTGTTGAACACGGCGCCCACGCCGGTGGTCACCGCGCAGCCCACCAGCGCCGCGCGGTCGAGCGGGATCTTCGGATCGATCTTCACCAGGTTGTCGACGTGCATCGTGGCGTACTCGGCCATCACGCCGCAGCCCGAGAAGACGCTGAGCGGCTGGCCGCGCGCGTCGCGGGTGCGCACCGTGCCGTCGGGCAGCGTGGTGATCGCCTTTCCCTGCTCGATGCACAGCACCGGCCGGCCGGCGACGCAGAAGCGGCACTCGCCGCACATGTAGATGAACGACGAGACGACATGATCCCCCAGGGAAAGGGAAGAGACACCTTGTCCGAGTTCGATTACCTCGCCGGCCGCCTCGTGGCCGAGCACGAGCGGCAGCTGCATCGCCAGCGTGCCGTTGGTCGCCGATAGATCGGAGTGGCACACCCCGCAGGCGGCGAGCTTCACCGTGACCTCGCCGACCTTGGGCGGGTCGACGCTGATTTCCTCCACGACGACCGGCTTGTTGAGCTCGCGGCAGATCGCCGCTCGGGCCTGGCGCGACATTGCGTTCCCCAGCGTGGCTTGATTGGGCCGAGTATAGCCGGACAAAAAGCTAAGAGTTCTTCGGACCCGAGGGCGCCTTGCTCATGTCGCGCAGCAGCCGGTGCGCCATCCATCCGAGCAGCAGCACGCCGGCCAGCAACACCACCCACAGCGTCCATTTCTTGAGCTCGCGGTTTTCGGAGAGACCGCTGATGAAGCGAAAGGGATCGCTGAAGAGCGAAACGGAAGGCGGCGCTGATCCTGTCGCCTCGCCGACGCGCGCGAGCGCGGCCGCGAGCTTTTCGTCCTGCGGCAGCACCGCTGGCAGCGGCGCAGCGCCGGCCTTGGCGAGCTTGTTTCCATACGCCAGCGTGAAGGGTCCGGCACCGCGCGCCGCGAACAACACTTCGTGCGGCAGCCAGCCCAGTTCGAGCGTGACCTCGCCTGCGCCGAAGCCGCCGCCCTTCTGATCGACGAGGATGCGCCAATACCGGTCCGGGTTGACTGCGACCTGGACATCCGGGTTGGTGAGTTCTCCACCGTTCCGCGCAAGACGGTACGCCGTGGCCGAGCCGGCGTGGCGCCACGGCTCTTCGGGGCGCTCACGGGTAGAAAGCTCGAGCTGCGCGACGGTGTTGGCTTGCGGAAGCGAGAGCCTTAGCCGGTCGACCGGGAAATGGCCCTGTGTATCAACGACGAGCTCCCCCGGAAGCTTGCCCGGTGCGGCACGCAGCGAGACCCACTCGCGTGCCGGCTCGGCCTTCTGCGCACGCAGCTCGACGCGCACCTCCTTGAGCTGGAAATCGGGCGCGACGCCGTCGAACGATATCCGCAGGTACCTGGCGCGGGCGCCGGACAGCTCGACGCGGTTGCGCTCCAGGCGTGCGCCGGCATGCTCCAGGAAAAGGAGCGGCGCATTCGCGGCAAGCGAATTCCAGGACTTGAGGTCTTCGCTTCCTTCCACGCGCGCGGAGCCCGAAAAGCCTTCGCGCGCCTGCCACGCCAGGAGCAGCGCCTCCTGAGGCGCCTTGAGCTCGCTCGCATCGAGGAGATAGCCGAGGAGCCTGCGCCGCGTCGGGGGGACGGCGTCGGCGACCGATACATTCACTACCGTGCCCTGCTGCGTGCGTTCAACGCGCACGCTAGTCGCTCCGATGCCCTTCTCGCGATCGCCGTACAGCGGGAAGAGGTTCAAGGTCTGCAGCGCTGGCGCCGGGGGCCGCGTTTCCCGCGGGGCGAAGGCGTACGGCACCGGCTCGGCCGAGCCATTGAAGACTCGCAGGTCGCCGAGGTCGCGCCGGCTGGCGCCTCGGTACACCGCGGGAGGCACGGTAAAGCGGTAGTGGGAAGCCCCCGGGTCCAGCGCGATCGGCGCGGAATAAGGATGTTCGGACGGCCTCTCCTGCGCCCCCGCCGTGGCGAAAGCTAGAAGCAGCAACGATGCTTTCATGATGCGTGCGCCACCTCTCGGGGCGGTACCGGCGAAAGATAGCCGACCAGGAGCATCAGCAGGCCCACGCCGATGAACGAGACGATCCGCTCGACGGTGCCGATGCCTGAGAGATCGATCAGAAAGAGCTTTACGACGACGATGCCCATGAGCGCGGCGCCGATCACCCAGAGCGGCCGCAGCGCGCGCCGGGTCGCGAGCACCATCGAGGTCACCGCAAGCAGGGTCCACAGGATGGAGAACGACGCCTGCACAAGGCGTGACGAAAGCATCGGCTCGAGCGCGAAGGGTAGCCCCGCCCAATGGTGGAGCGTCCGCAACAGAGTTCCGTTCACCCAGACGAACGCGCCCGCCCCGGCGGCGGCGATCAGCCCGGAGCGTGCCGTTCGCAGCCACGGCTCAAGACCGTGCTCGCGCGCGGCGCGCAGCCAGACCGCAACGACCACGAACACCGCGCCGATCGCGAGATCGAGCGGATTCAAGACCGGTACGAACACCAGCGGATAGGGGTCGCCGCTGCTCGTGAAATTGGCGTAGAGCGTCCACAAGGCGAGAAAAACGGCCACCGGCGCACCCCCATTCACGATGTAGTCGGGCGCGTAATCGCGTACCGGCCAGCGCGCCTGGACGCGCCTCGCGCTGAGCGCGGCGAGCACCGCCGCCGGCACGAGCGCCCATGCGATGGAAGGCCATACGCGCTTGCCTTCGACAGCGTAGTCGATGAGCCACCCGACCTCCCGCGCCCCCAGGATGGCGATCATCCATACGCCGGCGGTATGCAGCCCGGCCCCGAGCTTGCGGTGGTCGGCGGCATGTCGCGAGAGCAGCCAGAAGTGGGCGAAGAACGCGGCCGGCCAGGCGAGCGCACCCAGGTGCGCGAAGGGATGCGCGCCGCGCGCCACCTCGAGGACGAGCTGCATCGCCATCGCCGGATAGAGCGCGAGCCATAGCCAGCGCGCGGTCGGCCAGCGTAACGGCGCCGAGAGCAGGCTGAAGCCGAGCGCCGAGGCGGTGAAGAACAGGAGGACCGACTGCGTTCGGTACGCCCATGTCACGTGGCGCACGATCTCCAGCGTGCCGCCGCCGAACCACCACAAGGCGCCCCAGCCCAGCAGCACAAACGAGAGCGTGTACTCTTCGGCGAGCAGTCGTGCGCGATTGCGCTCGATGTAGGCGGCACAGAAGAATGCCGCCAGCGCGATGAACACGGTGCCTGCATAGGCGCTGTTCAGGACCGGGGTACTGCCGTAGCCCCTGCCCGCGTCGAGGAGGAATGCAATGCCCGCGGCGAACTGCAGCAGGTACCCGAACGCGCGCGCGAGCAGGCGGCCCTGCCGCACCGCCACCCAAGCGACCGCCGCGCCCTCGAGCGCCCACGCGGCCGAGGTCATGCGGCCATCGAACGCGAGCGGGATGGCGAGCGTGCCGAACGCAAGGCTGAGCGCGATGAAGCATTCGACGAGAAGACGCATGCCGCTGCCGGTGCGCCTGAAGAGCACAAGCGCAAGCAGAAGGTAGAACACGCCCAGACCGAAGGCGCTGTAGGCGGCGCCGTACTCGATCCCGCGCACCATCGCCACCTGCAACCCGAACGCGGCAATGGGCACCCCGAACACCAGCGTCCCGTCGACATAGTCCTTGAGCTCCACGACGCGGCGCCGCGCGAAGAGCAGCGGGATCGCGACATACATGGCGAGAAAGCCGAGCAGAAAGGGCTCGGTGCTCGAGAAGTACTCCGGCCGGTAGGCCTTGGCGCCCCACAGCCAGCCGATGACGAAGGTGAAGGCGAACCCGAGCAGATTCAGGACGCGCCAGGCCTTGACCCAGGCAATCGCCACGATGCCGGCGTTGAGGACTGCGTAGTACGAGAACAACATCACGTGGCTACCCTGGCCGGTCGAAGCGAGGACCGGTGCGAGAAAGCCGCCCGACACGCCGATCGCGGCGAGCGCCAGCGAATTCTGGATGATGGCGAGGGCGGCCGAGAACACCGCAACGCCCACGAGGAGAACGAAGGCGAGCGTCGGCGGCAGAAGATGGAACATGCGGAACGCCGCGAAGATGACGAGGTACAGCACGCCGACGCCCCCGCCCTGCATGGCGAGCGCGTAGCCTGGGCGCGACGAGCGCAGCCGCCATCCGATCGCGAGCAGCGCGATCCCGCCGGCCGCGATCGCCGCGAGCCGCAGCTCGATCGGCACGTGCACGCGCTCGTACATGTACTTGAGCAGGAAAGCGACGCCGAAGAACAGGATGACGATGCCCGCCTTCACCAGCAGGTTCTCGGTGAACAGGCGCTCCCAGAAGTTGGGGCCGCGCGGCTCCGCCCGGAATACCGGCGCGGTCGCCTGCGGTTCCGGCTGCGGCTCGGGCTGCTGCTGCGGTATCGGTAGCGGTTCCGCCTGCGGCTGGGCACGCCACCGCGTTTCCGGAACCGGCTCGGGCTCGGGCGGCGTCGGGATCGCTGCGGCGGTAGGCGGCAGCGCCACCTGGACGCCTCCGGTCAGGGCAAGCTCGAGGGCCCGCACGCGCTTTTCGAGCGCCTCGAGGCGTGCGCCGATGTGCACGACGAGCCAGCCCGCGGCGCCGCCCGCGACCGCGCCCACCAAAGCCCCCGGCAGCTGGTAGAGCATGGCGCCGATCACCGCGCCGACGACTGCACCGCTGAATCCCATCCGGCCCCCTTCCGATTCTCACGATCGGTTCGTCTTCGGCTACAGTATGCACTCCCTTCGGCTGCCTCCCCAGGCAGTCTTTCCTTTGGATCCGCGACATGCTTACTCGAGACAGGTTTTTCATCGGCGGCCAATGGGTCGCTCCCTCCAGCCAGGAAACCATCGAAGTGCACAACGCCGGGACCGGCGCGGTGATGGGGCGCGTCCCCGCGGGAACGGAGAAGGACATCGACGCGGCGGTCGCCGCCGCGCGCGGCGCCCTCGAGTCGTGGAGCCAGACCGCGACGGAGAAAAGGGCCGAGTTTCTGGAAAAGATTTCGGCGGCGCTCAAGGCGCGCGCCGACGAGCTCGCGAGGACGATCGCGCAGGAAGTCGGAATGCCCCTCAAGATGGCGGGCCGCATCCAGGCCGGCCTGCCGATCGCGAACTTCGCCAACTACGCAAGACTGGTGAAGGAATTTCCCTTCGAGACGCGCGTGGGGAACTCTCTCGTGGTGCGCGAGCCGGTGGGCGTGGTCGGCGCGATCACGCCCTGGAATTATCCGCTGCACCAGATCACCCTGAAGGTCGCGCCGGCGCTCGCCGCGGGCTGCACCGTGGTGCTGAAGCCCTCGGAAGTCGCGCCGTTCAACGCCTTCATCCTCGCCGAGTGCGCCGAGAGCGCCGGGCTGCCGAAGGGGGTGCTCAACATCGTCACCGGATTCGGCGCCAGCGCGGGGGAAGCGCTGGTGAAGCACCCCGGCGTCGACATGATCTCCTTCACCGGCTCCACCCGCGCCGGCAAGCGAATCTCCGAGCTCGCCGCGCAAAGCGTGAAGCGGGTCGCGCTGGAGCTCGGCGGCAAGAGCGCATCGGTGATCCTCGACGATGCCGACCTCGCGGTCGCGGTCAAGAGCACGGTGAACGGCTGCTACCTTAACTCCGGGCAGACCTGCACGGCGCTTACTCGAATGCTGGTTCCTGAAAAATCCTATCCGGAGGCAGCCAGGATCGCCGCCGAGGTCGCGGCCGGGTTCACGGTCGGCGACCCGCTCGCCGAATCCACCCGGCTCGGGCCGCTCACCTCCCAGGCGCAGCTCGAGCGCGTCCGCGGCTACATCCGCAAGGGGCTCGCGGAAGGCGCGGAGCTGGTCGCGGGCGGCGCCGAGCCGCCCGAGGGCGTGCCGGCCGGCGGCTACTACGTGCGGCCCACGGTGTTCGGAAAAGTGCGCAACGACATGACGATCGCGCAGGAAGAGATCTTCGGCCCGGTGCTGTCGATCATCCCCTACCGCGACGAGGAGGACGCGGTGCGCATCGCGAACGACACCGTCTACGGCCTCGCCGGGGCGGTCTGGTCGAAGGACGAGGCGCGCGCGCAGCGCGTCGCGCGACGGATCCGCGCCGGGCAGGTCGACGTCAACGGCGGCGCCTTCAACATGAATGCGCCGTTCGGCGGCTTCAAGCAGTCCGGCCACGGCCGTGAGGCCGGCGTGTACGGTCTCGAGGAGTTCCTCGAGTACAAGTCGCTCCAGCTGAAGGGATGAACGTCCTCGAGCTCCTGAGCCTGAAGGGCCGCACCGCGCTCGTCACCGGCGGCTCGAGGGGCTTGGGCCTGCAGATGGCGGAGGCCCTCGGCGAGATGGGCGCCAGGGTGGCGATCACCGCGCGCAAGCAAGACGAGCTCGAGCAAGCCGTTTCTCATCTGAAAAAATCCGGTACCGACGCGTCTTCGTATGTTTGTGACATAGGAAGGCGCGAGGCGATCGTCCCGGCGGCGGAGCGGATCCTGCGCGACTTCGGAAAGATCGACATCCTGGTCAACAACGCCGGCGCGACCTGGGGCGCGCCGGCCGAGGATCACCCGCTCGAAGGCTGGGACAAGCTCGTGAACGTAAACCTCACCGGCGTGTTCGTGCTCACGCAGCTCGTCGGCAAGCGCTCGATGATCCCGGCGAAGTGGGGCCGCGTGATCAACATCGCCTCGATCGCGGGGCTCATGGGCCAGGACAAGCGCATCGTGCGCACTCTCGCCTACAACACGACCAAGGGCGGCCTGGTGAACTTCACCCGGGCGCTGGCGGCGGAATGGGGCGAGCATGGCATCACGGTGAACGCGATTTGCCCGGGGTTCTTCCCCTCGAAGATGACGCGCGCCACGCTCGACACCACGGGCGAGCTGATCCGCGACTGGACCCCGACCAAGCGCCTGGGCAACGACGAGGACCTGAAGGGCCTCACCGCGCTGCTCGCCTCGGAGGCTTCGCGCCACATCACCGGCCAGGCGATCGCGGTCGATGGCGGCGCAACCGTGATATGAGCAGCGATGCTCTCCAATTCACGCGCGAATATCAGAAGAAGATTCCATTCGTCGCCCACCTCAGGATCCTGACCGAGACGCTGGGCAAAGGCACGGCGCGGCTGTCGCTGCCGATCGAGCCGCACCTCACCAACAGCCTGGGCACGGTGCACGGCGGGGTGATCATGTCGCTTCTCGACGTGGCGCTGTGCACCGCCGCGCGCACGCTGCACCCCGATTCCGTGGGCGTCGTCACCATCGACATGAGCACCTCGTTCATCGGCGGCGGCGGCGGGGCGCGACTCCTCGCCGACGCGCGGGTGATGAAGGACGCGCGCACCATGAGCTTCGTCGAGGCCGAGGCGAAGAACGAGGACGGCTCGATCGTGGCGAAGGCCATCGCCACAGTGCGCGTCAGGCTCAAGGAAACGAAGTAACCTGGATCATTCAGGAGGGAGCAATGAGCACGCCCAATCCGTATGCCGCACCGAGAGCGCCGGTTGCAGACAGGGCGGAGGGACCGCTCAACTTCATTCCCGCCGGGCGCGCCGTAGCGGCGGCGCGCGGCTGGGCCTGGATCGCAGAGGGCTGGGAGCTCTTCCGGCGCCAGCCGGGCGCCTGGATCGCCCTCGTCATCGTGGCGCTGCTGATTTTTCTCGGCCTGGCGCTCATTCCTCTCCTCGGCTCCCTCGCCAGCGCGGTGCTTACACCGGTATTCGTCGGCGGTATCTTTGTCGCCTGCCGCGAGCGGGACCAGGGCCGCCCGCTCGCCGTGTCGCATCTCTTCGCCGGGTTCCGCGAGCGCTTCGGCACGCTGCTGTCCATCGGCTTCATCAACCTCGGCATCACGGTGGCGGTCATGCTGGTCGCGGGCATCGTGACCGGCGCGGGGATGTGGACGCTCGTAGGCGGCGGGACCAACCCCGAGGCGGTCGCCGGCATGGGCCTCACGCTCCTCCTTGCAGTCCTCGTCATGTTCGCGCTGCTGCTGCCGTTGTTCATGGCGCTGTGGTTCGCGCCCGCGCTCGCCATGTTCCATCAGCAGGGGCCCGCCGAGGCGATGAAGGCGAGCTTCGTCGCCTGCCTGAAGAACATCCTGCCGTTCTTCGTCTACAGCGTGATCGCGACGCTGCTCGCCCTGGTCGCTTCGATCCCTCTGGGCCTGGGCTGGCTGGTGCTCGGCCCGGTCATGGCCGCGTCCCTATACACGAGCTATCGCGACATCTTTTTCGAGTAGGGCGCGGCCGCTCCAAAGCCACGCCAGGCCGGCGAGCTGCACCAGCCACAGCGCGCCGAGCGCGTACGAGTAGCCGCGCGGGTCGTAGCCCGCCGCGGTCGGCGGCCAGAGGCTGAGGATGACGCCGGTGCCCCACTGGCCGAGGAAGATGCCGAGGAACGTGAACGTATTGAGCGCGGTGTTGACGCGCCCGGCCATGTCGCGCGGGTAGCGCCGGGTGACGATCGAGTGCGCGAGCGTCGCCGAGGTGCCGCAGAACACGAATCCGGCCCAGAGCGGCACCGCCGCGCCGGTGGCGCCGAGAGCGAGAAAGGCGAGGCAGCCGAGGCTGCCTACCACGCCGGCAGCGAAGAGCGGCAGCTGCGAACGCCCGCGCCGGGCGAATCGGTCGGCCAGCCGGCCGAAGAAGAGATATCCGGCGATCATCGCGGCCGCCGCGACGGCCAGGCCCTGCGCCGCGCCGGCGCGATCGTAGCCGGCGACGTCGCGCAGCCAGGTGGTGATCCACAGCGTGAAGAGGGACACGACCGCGCACTGGTTCGTGCCGATCGCGATCGCCACCCGCCAGAAGGCAGGGTCGCCGGCGAGCCGGGAAAGGCCGCGAAGGCCTTCGCGCAGGCCGGGCGGCCGGTGGCGCCGGGAATGCTCCGGCACGACGAGCGCGAATACCAGGCAGAGCGCCAGAGCCACCGCGCCGAACGCGGCAAAGATCTCGCGCCAGCTGAAATAGCGCAGCGCGATTTCGACCGGCGCCGACGCGCTGATGGCGCCAAGCCCGCCCATGGAATAGGCCAGCGCGATCATGCTGCTCAGGCGCTCCGGGGGAAACCACAGGATGAAGGCCTGCATGCAAGCCATCAGGCAGGCCGAAACGCCGAGGCCGATCAGTGCCCGCGCGAGCACCAGTTGCTCGAACGAGCTCGCCTGCGAGAACAGCAGCGCCCCGCCCGCGGCGAGCAGAAGCAGCGTCGCGTTCACGCGGCGCGGCCCGAACCGGTCGAGCAGCACGCCCAGCGGAATCTGGAACAAGCCGAAGGAGAAGAAGTACATCCCGGTGAGCAGCCCGAGCCCCGCAGCCGAGATGCCGAATTCGGACGCGAGCACCGGCCCGAGCACGGCGTTTACTGCACGCAGCACGTACGAAAAGTAATAGCCCGCCAGGAACGGCAGGACGACGCGTATCAGCATCGAGGAAATCGGGGTCTGACCCCGATTTTTACTTAGGCGGGGATTCTAATCCGCCGAAGTAGAAGCGGTTGTGCGTCGGGCTGATGATGACTTCGTTGATGCAGGCGCGCGCCGGGAGCGACGCCACGAAGGCGATGGTCCTGCCGAGATCCTCGGCCTGCAGCATCTTCGCCCGCACCTCGGGGGTCGGCGGCACCGGGCGCTTTTCCAGGATCGGCGTCGCGACTTCCCCTGGGAGCACCGAGGTGGCGCGGATGCCGTGCAGGCCCTCCTCCATATTGATCGACTCGGTGAGCGCGACCACTGCACTCTTGGTGGCGTTATAGGCCGGGCCTGTGAGTTTGCTCGCATAGCGCCCGGCCCAGGAGGACACGTTGATGATGAGCCCGTCCTTGCGGCTGCGCATTCCCGGCAGCACCGCGTGCACGCAGTAAAACATTCCCGAGAGGTTGATCGCGACGATGCGGTCCCAGGCCTCGATCGAGACGTTGTCAAAGTTGCGCTTGGGATCGTTGATGCCGGCGCTGTTCACCAGGATGTCGACCCGGCCGATGCGCTCCGCCACCTTGGCCACCGCCTGCTTGTTGCCGACGTCGAGCGCGATCGCCTCGCAGCTGCCGGCCGCCTTGATCGCCTTCTCTGCGGCGGCGAGCGTGTCGTGGCTGCGTCCCGAAATCACCACGTGCGCGCCGCTGCGCGCCAGCTCGAGGCCGCCGGCGAGGCCGATTCCCGAGCCGCCGCCGGTGATCCAGGCTGTCTTCCCTTTTAGCGAACTAGCGTCGGGCATACTGCGTAGCGCCAAAGAGAACTTCGGCTTGTTCCTTGCTGAAAGACGGGGTCGTGCGTCGGCGGTCAGCCAGAACCTCGAGCGCCTTTTTCACCGCCGGGCGCGCGGCGATCCGATCGCGCCAGTTCTTGAGATTCGGGTAGTCGTCGATGTCTACGCCCTGTCGCTCGGGAAACCGGAGCCAGGGCATGATCGACATGTCGGCGATGCTGTATTCGCCGCCCGCGATCCACTCGTTTTCTGCAAGCCGCCTGTCGACGACGCCGTAGAGGCGGTTGGCCTCGTTTCGGTAGCGGTTCATCGCGTACTCGATCTTCTCGGGCGCGTACTGCAGGAAGTGGTGCGCCTGACCCAGCATCGGCCCGATATGACCCATCTGGAACATCACCCACTGCATCACCTCCCAGCGGGCGCGCACGTCCGAGGGGAGAAATTTGTTCGTCTTGCTCGCCAGGTAGAACAGCATCGCGCCCGACTCGGCGAGCGCGAGCGGCTTGCCGCCGGGGCCGCGCTGGTCGACCATCGCGGGAATCTTGTTGTTGGGCGAGATCGCGAGGAACTCGGGCTTGAACTGCTCGCCCGCGCCGATGTCGATCGGGTGCACGCGGTATTCAAGCCCGGTCTCCTCGAGCATGATGTGGATCTTGTGGCCGTTGGGTGTCGGCCACGTGTAGAGATCGATCAAGCGATTCCTTTCAGTCGGGTTCCTGGATGACGACAGTCCCCGCGATCTTATCGTGCCAGCCTTGCTTCCTGCGGTCGAACGCAGCCCACAGGAAGCCGAGGTAGAACGGCAGCGCGGAAACGACATAGCAGAGCAGACGGATGACGAGGCGCAATGTCGACGGCGGGGCGCCGGTGGCTGCGTCGACGATCCTGACGCCCACCGCGAGCTTGCCGGGAGTCGCGCCGCAGTAGCGCCAGAACCCGACGATGAGCGCGCCCACGACGGCGGCGATCGCCAGGTCACCCGAGCGGCGCACCGGGTCGAGCGAGAAGTACGCGGCGCCGAACGTCACCACGATGATCGGCATCGCGATCACGACCACGATCAGCCAGTCGATGAGGAGCGCCACCGCCCTCTGCCAGAAGCCGGCATATTCAAAGCGCGGGTCGGCGAGGCCGCGCGCCGGCAGATCCGCACGCGCCTGGGGGGGTGGTGGAATTCCATCTCCGAGCCGCGGCTCGACCCGCTCAGGCGAGCTTGACCAGCTGCTTTCCAAAATTTTCGCCCTTGAGGAGCGCGACCAGGCCGCGGGGCGCGTTCTCCAGCCCCTCGACCACCGACTCGCGATACTTCAGTCTACCTTGGCCGAAGTAGCCGGCAAGCGCAGCGAGCGCCTCGGCGTAGCGTTCCTTCCAGTCGAACACGATCATGCCCTGCACGCGCAGCCGGTTGACGAGAATGGCGCGCCAGTTGCGCACGCGGTAGGGGTCGCTCGAGTTGTAGTCCGAGATCGTGCCGCAGACGACGACACGGCCGAACAGGTTCATGCGCGCCAGCACGGCGTCGAGGATCTCGCCGCCGACATTGTCGAAGTAAGTGTCGACGCCCTTTGCGCAGGCCTCCTTCAGCGCCGGGACGAGATTGCCGGACTTGTAGTCGATGCAGGCATCGAAGCCGAGCTCGTCCTCCACGTAGGCGCACTTCTCGCGTCCGCCGGCGATGCCGACGGCACGGGCGCCCCAGATCTTCGCGAGCTGTCCCACCACGCTGCCGACCGCGCCGGAAGCGGCCGACACCACCACCGTCTCGCCCGCCTTGGGCTGGCCGATCTCCTTCAGGCCGAAGTACGCCGTCATCCCCGGCATGCCGAGCACACCGAGGTAGCAGCTCAGCGGCGCGCGGCTCTCGGGCACTCGCATCGCCTCCTTCGTCGTGCCGTAGAGCTGCCATCCAAGCTGCGTGAGGACCTTGTCGCCGGCTTTCAGCGTGGGGTGTCTTGATTCGAGAACTTCGCCGACGGTCTGCCCGACCATCACTTCGCCGAGCTCGACGCCCTTGACGTAGCTCTTCGCCTCGCTCATGCGCCCGCGCATGTACGGATCGAGCGAAAGCCAGAGGTTTTTCACCAGCACCTCGCCCTGCGCCGGCTGTGGCAGCGGCGCGTCTTCGATGCGGAAGTTGGCCTCGCTCACCCAGCCGCTGGGACGGCTGGCGAGCAGCACGCGCTTATTCTGCATCAGAGCGCCGCGAAGCGGGCCAGGTGGTGGTCGGCGTCGCCGAACTGGCCCGCGATCACGGTCAGGCGCCGGAAGGTATGGCTCACCTTGAGCTCCTCGCTCATGCCCATGCCGCCGTGGAGCTGCACCGATTCCTGGCTGATGTGGCGCGCGCTGTCGGCGATCTTGATCTTGGCCGCCGAGACGGCACGCGCGCGCTCCTTCGGATCGCTCGCCTGATCGACCCTGGAGCAGGCAAGGCAGGCCATGGAGCGCGCCTGCTCCTGGGCGATGAACATGTCGACCATGCGGTGCTGGAGCGCCTGGAAGGTGCCGATGGGGACGCCGAACTGCTTGCGCGTCTTGAGATACTCGAGCGTGGTGTCGCAGGCGAACTTCATGGCTCCGACGGCCTCCGCGCACACGAGCGCGGTGGCGAAGTCGGTCAGCGCCTCGATCAGTTCGACGCCGCCTTCGAGGCGCTCGGCCTTCGCGCCCCTGAAGACCGGATCGGACGCACGCATCTCGTCCACGGTGCGATAGGGCCTGCCGGTCGGATTTTCGGCGAGGAAGAGCGCGATTCCGTCGGGCGCGGCTGCGGACACGACGAGCCGCTCGGCCATCGGCGCGCCGACGACGCCCGCTTTCTCGCCTTCGAGCGTCCAGCCATCGCCTGCCTTGCGCGCCCGTGTCTTGACGAAGCCGAGGTCGTAGCGCGCGCCCTTCTCGGCATGCGCGAACGCGAGCTTCACCTTCCCCTCGACGACGGCGGGAAGGAGCGAGCCCGCAAGCGGGCTGCGGGCGAGCGCCAGCCCGCCCATCAGCGTGGGCAGATAAGGCTCGACCACCAGCGCCTCGCCGAAGGCCTCCATGATCCCCATCGCGTCGACCGCGCCGCCGCCGAAGCCGCCGTGCTCGGCGGGGAAAACGAGGCCGGTGAGGCCCATCTCGGCGAATGTGGCCCACGCGGCGGCGCTCCAGCCGGCCTCCGAAGCCGCGATCTTGCGGCGCGCCTCGAAGTCGTAGTCCTTCGCGAGGAAGCGGCGGACGGAATCGGCGAGTAGCTGCTGCTCCTCGTTGTAGTCGAAGTTCATAAACCTGCCTCTGTGCCTTACAGCCCCAGGGTCATTTTGGCGATGATGTTCCGCTGAATCTCGTTCGAGCCGGCGTAGATCGTGGTCTTGCGCATCGAGAGGTACTTCTTACGCACCGCATCGGTGAAAGCATCGCTCGCGACAGGATCGGCTGCCTGCAGCATCAGCTCGGTGATGCCCTGCTGGATCTCGGTGCCCTTGATCTTCAGCATCGAGACGTCGGCGCCGGGCGGCTGCCCGGTGCGGCGCATGCGGTCGAGGAACCGGAGGTTGGTGATCTCGAGCGCCATCAGCTCGATCTCCAGGCGGGAGAGCCGGTCGCGAAACCTCACATCACCCATGAGATGGGCGGAATACTCTTTGAGCGCAGCCAACTGGCGCCTGGACTCGCCAATGCGCCCGGTGTTCATGCGCTCGTAGCCGAGGAGATATTTCGCCACCGTCCAGCCCTTGCCCTCCTCATGCACCAGGTTTTCCGCGGGGACGCGCACGTCGTCGAAGAACACCTCGTTCACCTCGTGCGCGCCGTCCATCAGCATGAGTGGGCGCACGGTGATCCCGGGCGTCTTCATGTCGATGAGGACGAAGGAGATGCCCTCCTGGCGGCGCTCGACGTTCGGGTCGGTCCGCACGAGGCAGAAGATCCAGTCGGCGTAGTGCGCGAGCGTGGTCCAGATCTTCTGTCCATTCACCACGTAGTGGCCGCCATCGCGCGTCGCTCTTGTTTTCAGCGACGCCAGATCGCTCCCGGAACCGGGCTCGGAGTACCCCTGGCACCAGAAGTCGTCGCCGTTGTAGATGCGCGGGAGGAAGCGTCTTTTCTGCGCCTCCGTGCCGAAGCGAAGCAGGACGGCCGCGCACATGGTGAGGCCGAAGGGAATCAGCGGCGGCGCCCCGGCGTAGCCGAGCTCCTCCTCGAAAATGTAGCGCTGGACGACATTCCAGCCGGTACCGCCCCATTCCTTGGGCCACGCGGGCGCGACCCAGCCCTGTCTCGCGAGGATCCCGTGCCAGCGCAGCAGGTCGTCCTTGGACAGGTGGGCGTAGCTCGCCACCTTGTCCTTCAGATCCCCCGGCAGGTTGGAGGCGAGCCAGGCGCGCACGTCCTCGCGGAACGCGGCCTCCTCGGGCGAGTAATTCAGGTCCACGGCTAGAGAATGGTAACGCCGCCGTCGGCGACGATGCACTGGCCAGTGATGAAGGCCGCGGCGTCGGAGGCGAGGAAGACCGCGATGCCGCCGATGTCGCGGGGCTCGCCCAGCCGCCGCAGCGGCGTCGCCGCGATCCGCTCGGCCGCGCGCTTGGGGTCTTCCCACAAGGCGCGGGCGAAGTCGGTCTTCACCAAGCCCGGGGCGATGGCGTTCACGCGAACGCTCTTCGGCCCCCATTCCGCGGCGAGATTGCGCATCAGGTGGTGGTCGGCGGCCTTGGAGACCCCATAGGCGCCGATCACGGTGTTGGCGAGCAATCCCCCGATCGACCCCACGACGATGAAGCTGCCTGTTTTCCCCGTCGTTTTTGCGCGCTGCGCCATGTCCTCCAGCGTCATCGCGGCGAGCCAAAGCACGCTTTTCACGTTGTTCGTCACGATCTTGTCGAATGCTTCGTCGGGGATCCCGGTCAGCGGTCCGAAGTAGGGGTTGGCGGCCGCGTTTGAAACCACGATGTCAATACCGCCCCACTTTGCCCTCGTTGCGTCGACCAGCGCCTGGAGCTCCTCCTTCCGCGACACGTTGCAGGGCTGCGCCATGACGTCGATGCCCTTGCCGGCGAGGTCCGAGCGCGCCTCGTCGCAGGCCTCCCGCTTGCGACTGCAAAGGGCCACCTTGGCGCCGGCACGCCCGAGCTCCTCGGCGATCGATCTGCCGATGCCGCGGGTGCCGCCGGTCACCAGGGCGACTTTGCCTTCCAGGCTGAACAGGCTCGATTCCACCATATGGAATTCAGTATGACTAAGTTGACAACCGGGGCCTTGGCGACAGAATATCGAAACTGCAAGACGCTCCGCTGCATCCCCCTAAACCAAGAACCCCAACTACAGAAACATAGCGAGGAGAGCTTTTCCCCATGGGCGCCCCCGAAGCCTCGGTACCTCTTTCCCAGCCTACCGCGACTTTCAGCTACGAGCACGAAGGCGACCGCCAGTTCGCCACCACACTCGCGCGCGGCCTCGAAGTGCTGCGCTGCTTCACGCCGCTCGAGCCGCTGCTCGGCAACAAGGAGATCTCGGTGCGCACGGGGCTGCCGAAGCCGACGGTGTCGCGCCTCACCTACACGCTGACCAAGCTCGGCTACCTGCGCCACAACATGCGGCTCGGAAAGTATCAGCTTGGCTCCGCGGTGCTGTCGATCGGCTACCCGCTGCTCGCGTCGATGAACGTGCGCCAGGTGGCGCGGCCGATGATGAAGGAGCTGGCCGATTACTGCAACGGCTGGGTGTCGATGGGCGTGCGCGACCGGCTCAACATGGTGTACGTCGAGACCTGCCGCAGCGGCAACGGCATCACCACGCTGCCCGACATCGGCACCTCGGTGCCGATCTCGCAGTCGGTGATCGGGCGCGCGTTTCTCGCCGCGTGCACACCCGCCGAGCGCGAGGCGGTGCTCAACCAGATGAAGGTGAAGGATCCCGAGGCGCACCGCAAGTACCGCGCGCACATCGACAAGTCGCTCGATGACATCCGCGCGCGCGGCTTCTGCGCTTCCATGGGCGAGCTGCGCCGCGAGCACTTCGCCGTCGGCGTGCCGATGCGGCGCACGGTCGACGGCGAGATCGTCGCTTTCAACGCCGGCGTCCCGGCCTTCATGGTGAAGAAAGGGCAGCTCGAGGACGACATCGGCCCGCGCCTGGTCACCATGGTGCGCAACATCGAGGCCTCGCTGGGACTGCACTGAGCAGTCTGCAAGACCTGATCGCGTATTTCCGCGACCTCGACGACGAGGTCGTGCTGGCGTTGTCGCGCCTCTGGCGCATCGCCGTCATCCTGCTGGTCGCCTGGCTGCTGCAGGCGCTCGCCCGGCGCGTCATCCGCGCCTTCCACCACCGCATGTCGCAGCGCACCTCGGCGCCCGAGGAGCTGCGGCGCATCCGCACGGTGGGCACGGTATTCAGCTACTTCGCCACCGTGGTCGTGCTGCTGGTGGCCGGGACGGCGATCCTCAACGAGCTCGGCATCTCGGTAGCGCCCATTCTCGCCACCGCCGGGGTCGCGGGCGTGGCGATCGGCTTCGGCGCCCAGAGCCTCGTCAAGGACTACTTCACCGGCCTGGTCCTGCTGATCGAGGACCAGATCAGCGCCGGCGACGTGGTGGAGATCCTCGGCAAGGCGGGCGAAGTCGAGGAGATCACGCTGCGCTACGTGCGCCTGCGCGACGGCGACGGCTACGTGCACTTCATTCCGAACGGCGAGATCAAGATGGTCAGCAACCGCACCCGCGGACACGCCTACGCCACGATCGATGCGGCGATCCAGGGGCACGAATACGTCGAGCCGGCCTGCGCCGCGATGCGCGAGATCGGCGCGGACCTGCGCAAGGACGAGGCCTACGCGCCCAAGATCCTCGCCGACGTCGAGATCTTCGGCGTCGAGCGCTGGGAGCTCTGGGGCATCGGCCTGCGCTGCCGGCTGAAGGTCCTGCCGTTCGAGCGCGACAGCGTGCGCCGCGAGTTCACGCGCCGCCTGATCGCCGAGTTCGACCGGCGCCAGATAAAAAGTCCCTGAGGATCGCGTGCATGCGGCGCACCCCGTCGGTGAGCGCCGCCGGCCCGGGCTGCAGGATCTCGGCCGACTTGATCTCGAAGAGCTGACCGTCGCGGACCGCGGGCACGTCCTGCCATCCCGGCCGCGCCGCGACGCGCTCGGGACGGAACTTCTTGCCGCACCAGGATGCGAGCATCACGTCGGGTTGTCTTTGCATCACCAGTGAAGGGTCGGAAACGACCCGCCCGCTGGCGGCGTGCGAGCGCGAAAGCTCGGAAAAGATGTCCTCGCCGCCGGCGATCTCGACGAGCTCGCTCACCCACCGGATCCCGCTGATCATCGGCTCGTCCCACTCCTCGAAGTACACCCGGGGCCTTCCAGGAAGGCGGCTCGCCGCCTCGCGGATGTCCTCGAGACCCGACTCGAGGGACTTGACCAGTGCCTGACCTTTTTCGGCCGCACCCACCATGGCCGCGAGCGTGAGGATCATGGAAAGGATCTCCGCCACCGAGCGCTGGTTGAAGATCATGATGTTCATCCCGGCCCTGGCCAGGTCGCGCGCGATGTCGGCCTGCAGGTCCGAGAAGCCGAGCACCAGGTCGGGTTTCAGCTCCAGGATCCTGTCGATCCGAGCCGACAGGAACGCGGAGACGCGCGGCTTTTCGTGCCGCGCGCGCGGCGGTCGCACGGTGTAGCCAGAGATGCCGACGATGCGCCGCTCCTCGCCGAGGAGATAGAGCGTCTCGGTGGTCTCCTCGGTCAGGCAGACGATGCGCTCGGGATAGCGCGCGCTCATGCGCCGACTATAGACTACGCCCGAGGAGGAGACGCACCGTGCGGCTGCTGTTCCTAGGGGTCTGTCTTTGCGCCTGTCACGTTTGCGCATTTCCGGTCGCGGGCAAGCCGGTGCGCATCGTGGTGCCGTTCCCTCCCGGCGGGCAGACCGACATCCAGGCACGCGCGATCGCGCAGCGGATGGGCGAAGCGGGGCTCTCGGTCATCGTCGAGAACAAGCCCGGCGGCAACACGGTCATCGGCGCGCGCGAGGTTCAGAAGGCGTCGCCCGACGGCCACACCCTGCTCTACACCATCGCCACGCACGTCCAGATCCCGCACCTCTACCGCGAGCCGCCGTGGGACCCGTTCCGCGACTTCACCCCGCTGACGGCAGGCGCGCGCGCCGCGACGGTGCTCACTGCGCACGTTTCGACGCCGTTCGGCAGCGTCAAGGAGCTCGTCGCCTACGCGCGGTCGAATCCCGGCAAGCTCAACTACGCCTCGTTCGGCAGCGGCAGCACTTCGCACCTGAACGGCGAGCTTCTGAAGAAGCTCGCCGGCATCGACATCGTGCATGTCCCCTATAAGGGAAGCGCCGACGCCATGAAGGACCACGTCAGCGGCACGGTGCAGCTCTTTTTCGACGGCCCCACCACCGCGATCGCCAACGCGAAGAGCGGCAAGGTCAAGCTGATCGCGACTGCCGCCGAAACGCGCAAGGCCGCGCTTCCCGACCTGCCGACGCTGCGCGAGGAGGGTTACGACGTCGGCATGTGGGGGTACCTGTGGTTCTGGGGTCCCGCGGGCATGTCGAGCGCAACCGTCGACGAGGTCTACCGCCCGCTCGCCCGCGCAATCCAGCATCCGGAAGTGCGCGAGCTGTTCGCGGCCGGCGGCTCCGAGGCCTCCGGCATGCCGCCCGAGGAGATGGCGCGCGCGGCCCGCGATCTGCACGAGCGCTGGGGCGCGGTGATCCGCTCCGTCGGCGTGAGGCTCGACTGATGGGGCCGCTGGAGGGAATCCGCGTGCTCGAGTTCGAGGCGATCGGCCCGGGTCCTTTCGCCGGCATGCTGCTCGCCGACCTCGGCGCCGATGTGCTCGTGGTCGATCGCCCTGCCGACAGCGACCTCGGCCTCAAGCGCGAGCGCTGGTACGACGTGATGATGAGGGGAAAGCGTTCGATCACGCTCGACTTGAAGTCGCCGGCCGCCAAGGAAGCTGCTCTCGCTCTCCTGGAAAAAGCCGATGCCTTGATCGAAGGCTTTCGCCCGGGGGTCATGGAGCGGCTCGGCCTCGGCCCGGAAGCCGCGCTGGCGCGCAATCCGAAGCTCGTCTACGGCCGCATGACCGGCTGGGGCCAGGACGGCCCGCTCGCGGCGCGCGCCGGACATGACATCAACTACATCGCGCTCGCCGGCGTGCTCCACGCCTTCGGCCGGCGCGGCGAGGCGCCGGTGCCGCCGCTCAACCTCGTCGGCGACTTCGGCGGCGGCGGCATGCTGCTCGCCCTCGGCATTGCCTGCGCGCTGCTCGAGGCCGGCCGCTCCGGAAAGGGCCAGGTGGTCGATGCCGCGATGGTCGAGGGCGCGTCGCTGCTGGCGGCGATGTTCTCCGGCTTTCTCGCGGCAAAGAACTGGTCGGAAGAGCGCGGCGTCAACGTCCTGGACACGGGGGCGCCTTGGTACGACGTCTACGAGACCCGGGACGGCAAGTACGTGTCGATCGGCTCCATCGAGGCGAAGTTCTACGCAGACCTGCTCTCACGCCTGAATCTCCGAAGCGAGGACCTTCCCGGGCAGTACGAGCGCGCACGCTGGCCCGAGCTGCGCGCGGCCTTCGCCAGCGCCTTCAAGAAGAAGACGCGCGACGAATGGTCCAGGGTCTTCGAGGGATCGGATGCGTGCTTCGCGCCGGTCTTGTCGTTCTCGGAGGCGCGGCGGCATCCCCACAACCTCAGCAGAAAAGCCTTCATCGAGCTCGCGGGCGTGGCACAACCCGCTCCGGCGCCGCGCTTTTCGCGCACCCCGGGCGCGGCGCGCGGGGCTCCGCCCGAGCGTGGCGAAGGCGGGGCCGCCGCGCTCGCCGACTGGGGCTTCAGCGCCGCCGAGGTGGAACGGCTAAGATCGGCCGGTCTCGGCCACCAATAAAGCGAGGGGAACCCCGGATGCTCGGACGCCTGATGCCACGCGAGGAGAAGTTCTTCGACCTCTTCAACGCCCACGCCGAGCGCATCGTCGAAGGCAGCCGGGAGCTCGCCGCGATGATCGGAGCCTTCACCGAGCTCGAGGCCCACGCCGCGCGCATCGACGCCGCCGAGCGCGCCGCCGACAAGATCACCCACGAGACCATCGCGCTCCTGCACAAGACCTTCATCACGCCGTTCGACCGCGACCAGATCCACCAGCTCATCACGGCGATGGACGACATCCTGGACCTCCACCAGGACGTGGCCGAGTCGGTGGCGCTGTACGACCTGCGCCGCGTCACGCCGGAGGCGAAGCAGCTCGCCGAGATCTGCCTGATGACCTGCGACCGGGTGAAGGCGGTCGTGGCGCTGCTCACCAACGTCAAGGACGCCGAGGCGATCCTCAAGTGCTGCGAGGAGATCGACCGGCTCGAGTCCGACGCCGACCGCGTGATGCGCTCGGCGGTGTCGAAGCTGTTCCGCGAGGAGAACGACCTCAAGCAGGTGATGAAGCTGCGGGTGGTCTACGACCTGCTCGAATCGATCACCGACCGCTGCGAGGACGTCGCCAACGTCATCGAAGGCATCGTTCTCGAGAACTCCTGATGGACACCGGCGCCGCGGCCCAGATGAGCCTGGGCGTCGTGATCGCGCTCGTGCTGGTGGCGCTCGCGTTCGACTTCATGAACGGCTTCCACGATGCGGCCAACTCCATCGCCACGGTGGTGTCGACCCGCGTCCTCAAGCCCTATCAGGCCGTGGCGATCGCGGCGACGTTCAACTTCATCGCGGTATTCGTCTTCCACCTCAGCGTCGCGCGCACCGTCGGCCGGGGAATCATCGACCAGGGCATCGTCGACCATTACGTCGTGTTTGGCGCGCTGATCGGCGCGATCTGCTGGAACATCATCACGTGGCTCTACGGGATCCCGTCGTCGTCGTCGCACGCGCTGATCGGCGGGCTCGTCGGCGCCGCGGTGGCCAAGGCGGGCACGTGGGGCCTTCTCCCGGCGGGGATCCTGAAGACGGTCGCCTTCATCTTCATTTCTCCGCTGCTCGGATTTCTCCTCGGCTCCGCGCTGTTCCTGGCGATCTCCTGGATCTTCGTGCGCTCGACCCCGAGCCGGGTGGATCGACTGTTCCGCAGGCTCCAGCTGTTCTCGTCGTCTCTCTACAGCCTCGGGCACGGCGGCAACGACGCGCAGAAGACGATCGGAATCATTTGGATGCTGCTGGTCGCGGCAGGCATGACCGGCAGCGAAGAAGCGGTGCCGAACTGGGTGGTGGTGGCCTGCTATGTCACGATCGGGCTGGGGACCATGTTCGGCGGCTGGCGCATCGTGAAGACGATGGGGCAGCGCATCACCAAGATCCGCCCGGTGGGCGGATTCTGCGCCGAGCTTTCGGGCTCCATTACGCTGTTTCTTGCGACCGCACTCGGAATCCCCGTTTCAACGACGCACACCATCACCGGCTCCATCGTCGGCGTCGGCTCGACTCAGTCGGTGTCCGCCGTGCGCTGGGGAATCGCCGGGAACATCGTATGGGCATGGATCCTCACCATCCCCTGCTCGGCCTTCATGGCGGGGATCGCATGGTGGATCGGACGCCACCTCTTCTAGCATCAGTGCTGGTGGTGCCCTGAGGCGCTCGCCGCGAGCGGCCGGACTTCGAAGTCGACCTTCACCTCGCCGGCCTTCTCGAACTTCAGCACCACCGGAACCTTCTCTCCTTCCTTCAGCGGCTTCCTGAGGTCGACCAGCATGAGGTGCGCGCCGTTCGGCTTGAGCTCGAACGTGCCCTTGGCCGGGATGTCGTATCCCTTCACTTCGCGCATGCGCATGACCTCGCCGTCCTGGTTGCTGACGTGAGTCTCGACCTTCGCCGCCGCTTGCGAGGAGCCGCCAACGAGGCGCTCCGGCTGGCCGGACTTGTTGCGGATGGTCATGTAGCCGGCGGCGATTTTTTGCCCGGGTGCGCTCGCGCGGATCCAGGCGTCGCTGACCTCCACTTGCGACCACGCGGAGCCGGCAACCAGCATCAAGGCCAATCCGATGGATTTCATGATGTCCTTCGATTCTCCTCTTCCTGAAGCTTGCGCCAGAGGATCTTGCCGGTGGCGGTGCGCGGCAGCGCCTCGACGAACTCGACGATGCGGGGCACCTTGAACGCAGCCATCTTCCCTCGCGCCCAGTCCACGATCTCCTGGGGTTGGACACGGTTCTTGGCGTCGGGTTTGAGCACCACCACCGCCTTCACGGTTTCGCCCCGATAGGGATCCCGCGCGCCGATCACGCACGCTTCCTGGACCGCCGGGTGCGCGTAGAGCATGGCCTCGACCTCGGCCGGCCAGACCTTGAAGCCGGCGCAGTTCAGCATGCGCTTCAGCCGGTCGGTGATGAAGAAATAGCCCTCCTCGTCGTAGTAGCCGAGGTCGCCGGTGCGGAAGAAGCGCTTCCCGTCGTGCACCAGGAAGGCCTCGGCGGTCGCCTCGGGCTGGTTCCAGTAGCCGCGGAACACCTGCGGGCCATGGACGACGATCTCGCCCACCTGGTTCGGCGCCAGCTCCGCGAGGCTCTCCGGATCGATCACCCTGGCATCGGTGTTGAAGAAGGGAATCCCGGCGCACTGGCGCTTGGGCCGCTGCGGCGGATTGATGTGCGAGGGCGCCATGGTCTCCGACAGGCCGTAGCCCTCGACGAACGGCAGGCCGATCACCTCCTCGAGCTTGCGCGCGAGCGCTTCGGGCATGGCGGCGCCGCCGCCGCCGAGCACGCGCAGCGACGACAGGTCGTAGCTCGAAAGCTTCGGATTGGACAGGAAGTCGACCATCATCGTGGTAATCGCCGACCAGTTCGTCACCCTGGCGCGCTCGATCTGCATCGCGGCGCAGTCGCGGTCCCAGCGCGACAGGATCACCATCGTGGCGCCGAGATGGATCGGTGAATTCATCCCCGCCTGCATGCCGGTGACGTGGAACATTGGCAGCGCGCACAGGACCACGGCTTCGTCCTGAACGCCGCGCCAGTTCAGGTACGGCACCGTGGTCGCCTGAACGCTCGAGTGCGTGTGCATGCAGCCTTTCGGCTTTCCGGTCGTGCCGGACGTATAGGGCATCACCGCGAGGTCGTCGGGGCCCGCGGCATGCGGCGCCGGCGCGAGCTCGGCCTTGATCGCATCCATCCAGGCTGAAGAACCTTGAGAACCCCTCAAGAAGCCCGGCAGCGGCAAATCGGTCCGGTCCGGAAGGTAATCGGCGTAGCTCGCGACGACGATGTGCGCGACATCGAGCGGCTGGATCCGCGGCAGGACGTCCTGGCCGGCGATGGCGACGCGCGCCTGCGAGTCGCCGACGTAGTGGGCGAGCTCGTCGGTGAGGTTCATCGGGTTCACCGGCACCGCCACCGCGTCGGCGCGCAGGATCGCGTAATACCCGATCACGAACTGCGGGCTGTTCTGCAGGTAGAGCAGCACCCGGTCGCCGCGCGCCACGCCGCAGCGCTGCTGCAGGAACCCGGCGAGCGCGTCGACCTCGCGCTTCAGCTCGCGATAGGCGATGCGCCGCCCGTAGTAGTCGATCGCCGCGCGCTCCGGGTGTCGCGCCACGCTCGCGGCGAGGTTCGCGTATACCGTTTCGCGGGGCAGCTCGAGCGTTCTCGGCTGGCCCGGCGGCCAATGCGCGAAATGCCGGTCGAACATCAGATCTGGTAGCGGCGGACGGCTTCCTCGTTCCAGGCAATGCCTGTGCCGGGCTTTTCCGGAACGAGCACCGCGCCGTCCCGGATCGTCAAGGGCGACTCGAGAATGGCGTCGGCCCAGTCGACGTATTCGAGCCAGTGCGCCGTAGGCGTGACCGCGAGCAGCTGGGCGCTGATTTCGGGGAAGAGATGGCTCGACATCTCGAGCCCCGCCGCCTGCGCCAGCGCGGCGGCGCGCATCCAGCCGGTCACGCCGCCTATGCGTTGCGCATCTGGCATGACGTAGTCGCAGGCGCCGGCGGCGAGCGCCTGCGCCATCTGCTCGGGACCCATGAAATTCTCGCCGATCTGGATGGGGGTGCCGATTTCTCGCCTCAGCTGGCTGCACCCCGCGAAATCGTCCGCGCGCACCGGCTCCTCGATCCACAGCACGCCGCCCTCGTCGTCGATCATGCGGCCGCGCGCCAACGCCTCGGCGACGGAGAGCGCCTGGTTGAAGTCCACCATCAGCGTCACGTCGGGGCCGACCGCCTTCTTCACCAGACGCAACGCTTCGAGATCCTCCTTCGCCGTGGGCCGGCCGACGCGCAGCTTGACCGCGCGAAAACCTTCATCGACAAGCTCTGTGGCCTCCTGTCCCAGCTCCTTTAAGGGAAGCAGGCCCAGACCCTTCGAGTTGTACGCCGGCACCGGGCGCGGCGTGCCGCCGAGAAGCCGCGCGAGCGGCTGGCCGAGCGACTGGCCGAACGCGTCCCACGCCGCCATGTCGATGCCCGCCATCGCGAAGAGCACGATGTTGTGCACGCCGAGCAGGGTGTATCTCGCGCGCAGCTTTTTCTCGAGGTCGTAGGGCGCGACGGCGTCGCCCTTCACCATCGCGGCCATCGCTTCGACCAGCTTGGCGATCGGCGCCAAGTTGTGCCTGCCGATGCCGAAAAGGTACGAGCGCCCGACGGCGCCCTCCTCGGTCTGCAGATCGACGAGAAGCAGCGCCGACTCGGTGAGCTTGCCGGTGCTCGTGGCGAGCGGCCGCTTCATTGGCGCGGCCACGGCGCGGCAACGGATCTCGCGGATCCTGAGGTTCCTCATTGAACCTATTTCCCCTTGAAGTCGGGCTTGCGCTTCTCCATGAAGGCGCGCCGGCCTTCCTGGTAGTCGCCGCTCTTGGCGCAGCGCTCGATCGCGGCGGTCATGTTCGCTTCATTCGGAGCGCCCGACGCCTTCACGTACTCCTCGATGATGGTCTTGGAGTTCGCGATCGAGAGCGGGGCGTTTTCGCACAACTGCTGGATGATCCGCCCGACCTCGCTCTCGAGCTCGGCGTCGTGGAAGACCTGGTTGACCAGACCCATGGCGAACCCCTCCTCGGCGTGGTAGCGCCGGCCGAGGAACATGATCTCGCGTGCGCGCGCGTGGCCCACGGTCTCGATCAGGCGCTTGTGCCCTTCCACGTTGTAGGCGAGCCCGAGCTTCGCCGCCGGGATGCCGAACTGCGCGGAGCGGCCGCAGTAGCGCAGGTCGCAGGCGAGCGCCACCTCGAGGCCGCCGCCCATGCAGAAGCCGTAGATCATCGCCACCGAAGGCTTGCGCGAGTCCTGGATCGAATGCAGCACCTGGTCGAGCAGGCCGTCGTACTCGGCGACCGACGACTTCTGCGCGCGGATCTCCTCGAATTCGGAGATGTCGGCGCCCGAGGCGAACGCCTCGGTGCCCGCGCCACGGAAGGCGACGCAGCGCACCCCGGGGTCGGCATCGAACTGCGCCATCGCCTTCGGGATGCCGCGCCACATGGCGCCGTTGATGGCATTGCGCTTCGCCGGCTGGTTGAACACGATCCAGCCGACCGCGCCGCGCTTCTCGACGATCAGGCTCATGGCTTCCCCGGCGGTCCGTAGATCGAGGGCACGGTCGAGCGCGGATCGCGCGGACCCCAGCGCCCGGCCTCGACCTGGTGGAAGAAGCCCTCGACGAGCTGGTTGAAGAGCGCCGGCTCCTCGAGGTTGATGGCATGCCCGCTGCGCGGCAGGATGGCGAGCGCCGCGGTGGGGATGGTGCGCTTCATCAGCAGGTTCACCTCGAGGCAGGGCTCCTCCTCGTCGCCCGACATGATGAGCGTCGGCACCGTCACGCGCGCCATCTCGGCCGTCAGGTCGTAGAACGACGGCCGCCGGTTCTGGACCCCGAGCAGCGTATTGGCGGCGCCGAGGGGCGAGTGCTCCTCGAACTGACGGACGTACTCGGCAAAGCCGCGCGGGTCCTTCGCCTCGAGCTGCACGCGCTGCGGGCCGTGGCCGTAGGTGGCCACGAAATGCTTCATGCCCTGGCTGCGGATGACGTCGGCGTTCTTCTTCGAATCCGCCTGGAACTGCCGGTACTGCGCCGGGTGCGAGCCGTAACCGCCGCCCGCGACCGTGATCGAGAGCGCGCGGCTCGCGTACGCCATGCCGAAGTGCAGCGTGGCGAACGCACCCATCGACAGTCCCACGACGTGAGCCTTGTCGATCTTCAGCGCGTCGAGCACGGCGCGGATATCGTCCCTTGCGCGCGCCTGCGAATAGCGCTCGAAATCCTCCGGGACGTCGGATGGCGGGTAGCCGCGCGCGTTGTACGCGACGCAACGGTAGCGGCGCGAGAAGTGGCGCACCTGGGGCTCCCAGCTGCGGTAGTCGCCGCCGAACTCGTGAACGAACACGACCGGCGTGCCGGCGCCGGCCTCCTCGTAGTAAAGCTGGACGCCGTCGTCCGTGGTCAGCTTGGGCATGTGGCATTCTATGGCGATGAAAGCCGTTCTCTGCAAGCAGTACGGGCCGCCGGACACGCTTACGTTCGAAGAGTTGCCTTCTCCCCGGGCCGGAGCGGGCGAGGTGGTCGTGTCGGTCAAGGCCGCCAGCGTCAATTTCCCGGACGTCCTCATCATCCAGAACAAGTACCAGTTCAAGCCGCCCCTGCCGTTCTCGCCCGGCAGCGAGCTGGCCGGGGTGGTCAAGGAGGTGGGCGCGGGGGTCACGAATGTGAAAGCCGGGGACAAGGTCATCGCCTTCACGACCTATGGAGCGTTCGCGGAAGAGGTCAAAACCGAGGCCGGCCGGCTGCTGCCGCTGCCCGCAGGCATGGACTTCGCGAGCGGCGCCGCATTCCTTCTCACCTACGGAACTTCGGACCACGCGCTGCGCGACCGCGGCGCGCTCAGGGCAGGCGAGACGCTGCTCGTCCTCGGCGCGGCGGGCGGCGTAGGTCTCGCGGCGATCGAGATCGGCAAAGCGCTCGGCGCGCGCGTCATCGCCTGCGCGTCGAGCGAAGAGAAGCTCGCGGTGTGCAGGAGCCACGGCGCCGACGCCGGCATCGACTACGCGAGAGCGGACCTGCGCGAGCGCATCAAGGCGCTCACCGACGGCCGCGGCGTCGACGTCGTCTACGACGCCGTCGGCGGACCCTACACCGAGCCCGCCTTCCGCTCGCTCGCCTGGCGCGGGCGGCTGCTGGTCGTCGGCTTCGCCGCCGGCGAGATCCCCAAGCTGCCGCTCAACCTAGCGCTCCTCAAGGGTGCCTCGGTGGTCGGCGTGTTCTGGGGCGATTTCGCGCGGCGCGAGCCGCGCGAGTTTGCCGCGAGCGTGCGCCAGCTCGGCGCGTGGTTCCGCGAGGGAAAGCTCCGTCCCCACGTCTCGCAGACCTTTCCGCTACACAGAGCAGCCGACGCGCTCAAGCTCATGGCCGCACGGCAGGTCAAGGGCAAGCTCGTGCTGACGAGCGGCTGAAAAAAACGTCGAGCGTCGGAAACGCGCCGCGCCCGCGAATGCAATCCCAGAGGTAGATCGCGAATCCGGGATCGCCGGTCCAAAGCGAGTAGCGCATGTGGCCGTACCGAGCTGCGTCGGCCAGGGTCTGTTCGATGCCGTGCATGGCAAAAGCGCGTGCCCGGTGCAGCCACATCTCGTCCTGCGTGAGCTGATGGAGCTTCAGGAAGGCGTAGCCGTTGCCGCCGGTGCCGTGGCACAGGTTGGAGCCCTTGGTCAGCGGCCCGGCCGCCCACGTCGCCTCGCCGCCGGCGATCAGGAGTTCGTGCAGCGCGCTGCCGGGCAAGTCCGCAAGGCAGACCGCGAAACCGGCCGCGCCGTGGCAGTACTGCATGAGCATCGGCCCCGGCCGGGTTTCGATGGCGCGCAGCGACGGCCACCAGTTGGCCATCGACCCTTCCCGCGTGACGGTGCGCGTGACGGTGTTGATGATCACGGGCAGCCACTCATCCCATTCGCCCGGCGCCATCAAGTGCCGGCCGCGGATGAGCGGCGACGCAGTCCCCGCGAATCCGTGCACAGCATCGATGTACGTGCTGGTGCGGCGGTACATGTCCTGCGTCCAATAGTGGCACTGATGCTTGTCGGACCAGAGCAGCTGCGACCACAGCTTGCGCGTGGTCGCGCGATAAAGATCCGCCCAGCGCTTCTCGCCGTTCCACTCGTGCAGGAACAGCGCCGCGAGCAATGTGCCGGGCGACCCCCACATCAGCTCACGCGCCGGGTGATCCAGATTGCCGGAGATCAGCTGCTCGAGACGTGCGCCGGTCGATGCATCGGCCTCGAACCACTGCTTCAGAAGCAGGATGCTCGTTTCGCCCATCAGGTACGACGCGTAATCCTTGACGTACGAGCCGAGCCATGCACGGTTGCGCTCGAGGATCGTGTCGAGGTGCGGCGCGTAGTTGCGCGTCCTATCAATGGCGCCGACGGCCCGCAGGTAGCGCATTGCCCAGATCACGCCGCAGGCGCCGAAGTAGAGCGTGTACGCCGGTTCGGTTTCACCAGGATCGGCGTCTTTGGGATGCATCGGCCAGAACTTCTCGGCGGAGAACCTGGCCTCGGTGTCGCGCACGATGCGTTCGATCGTCGCGCGCGCGCGGGCTTCGCTCCACGGCGCGCTGCGCAGGGGCTCGTGGCGGCTGGGGTCGAAGAGCATGGGTTCTCTTGTTGGCCGAATTGTCCTCCCGCCCGGGTGACGGCGTCGATATACTGAGGCGGCGACTCAGCCTCAACCTCCGAAGCCACCATGCGAGCGCCGATCGATCATTCCTCCACACGCCAGGATGGAGCGCACCTGATCGCGTCCGAGGAGCTACTGCAAGACTGGCGCAGCCGCGCCTTGCGCGTAGAAGAGGAAGTCGCCAAGGCGGTCATCGGCCAACAAGGCACGCTGCGGCTCATCAGTGTGGCGCTGTTCGCGCGCGGGCACGTACTGCTGGAAGGCGACGTCGGCATCGGCAAGACCACGATCCTGCGCGCCTTCTCCCGTGCCGTCGGCGGCAGCTTCGAGCGCGTCGAAGGCACGGTCGACTTGATGCCGGCCGACCTCGTCTATCACACCTACGTCGATGCGGACGGCAAGCCGCGCATCGAGCCCGGTCCGCTGCTGCGGCACGGGGAGCAGCTCGCCACGTTCTTCTTCAACGAGATCAATCGCGCACGCCCGCAGGTGCAGTCGCTGCTCTTGCGCGCGATGGCCGAACGCACCGTCTCGGCCTTCAACCGCGAATACCGCTTCCCGCACATGCTGGTGTTCGCCGACCGCAACCGAGTCGAGAAGGAGGAAACCTTCGAGCTGCCGTCGGCCGCGCGCGACCGCTTCATGTTCGAGCTGCGCATGCCCACACCGGCCGAAGTCGAGGTCCGGCGCTCGCTGGTGTTCAACCCGGATTTCCACGACGTCGACGAGCTGCTGCAGCGGGTGGCACCCGGCGTGCTGCCGTGGCAGGAGCTCAACCGGATCGGCGCCGCGATTCAACGGAGCATCAAGGCAAGCGAGGCGCTCGAGCGCTACGTGCTGGACCTCTGGGACGCGAGCCAATCGCCGCAGCGCTTCGGCGTGCGCATCGATGGCGTGGACATGGACAAGCTGATACTCGCCGGCGCCAGCCCGCGCGGCATGATGACGCTGGCGCGTGCCGCGCGCGTCGTCGCCTGGCTCGCGGGCCGTACCTATCTCGTGCCGGAGGACGTGCAGAGCATCGTGCCCTCGGTCCTGGGGCATCGCGTGTTCTTCACGCCCGTCTATGAGCTGCGGCGCTCGCAGATCGCCGACGCGCTGGTGGCGCAGATCCTGGAACGCGTTCCGACACCCCGCTAGCCATGGACGCGCCGCAGGAGTTCCACTACCGGCTTCCCTACCGCGCCGGCGGCTGGCGGCCCGGCGCGCACCCTGGAACGCGCCTCGGCGCGGGACAGGAATTCGTCTCGCATATGAGCCTGTACGCTCGGCCGGACCCGCGCCGGCTGGATTTGCGCGCCAGCCTGCGCGACTTGAGCAACGACTGGCTGGTGCGCGTGCATCGGCAGCGCGCCAGCGTGCAGGTGCACGCGATCGTCGATGTCTCGGCATCCATGGCGTTCGGGGCTCGCAAGACCAAGCTGCAGGTCGCGGCGGACTTCGTCGAAGCGCTCGGCCAGAGCGCCGGGCGGGTAGGCGATGCGGTCGGGATGGTCGCCTTCGACGCCACGGAGCGCGCCGATTTGTTCGTGCCCGCGGTAGTGGGCCGGGGCATCGGCGCGCTCATGGCGTCCATGCTGCGGCAAGCCGGAACCCCTGTGCGCGGCTTCGAGGGACTGGAAACCGCCGCGCAGCGCATCGCCGGGCGGCGGGGCCTGGTCTTCCTGGTCTCCGATTTTCACTGGCCGCTCGAACGCCTGAACCCGTTGCTCGATTTCCTCGCGCACGCCCATGTCGTGCCGATCATTGTCTGGGACCCGGCTGAAATCGAGCCGCCGGCGCGGGATGCGCTCGCGCTGCTGGGCGACGCGGAGTCCGGCGCGCGTCGCACGCTGTGGCTGCGTCCCAAGCTGCGCAGCCGGTGGCGCGACGCGGTCGCGCGCCGGCGCAGGGAGCTCGACGGACTGTTCGCGGCGCGCGCGATCCGTCCGTTCTATGCCGTCGGCGCGTTCGACGCCGAAGCGATGTCGCAGTATTTCCTGGAGGCGTCAGCGTGACAGCAGCACCGCGGATCGCGTGTGCCGTGGCGGCGATCTTCGTTGCGGTCAGCGCTTACGCGGCGACAGCGGTCGTCGAGCAACCGCGCCCCTTCGGCTACGTCGTCGGCGATGTGGTGACGCAGCGGGTGCTCCTGGAGATCGGCGGGCACGGGTTCGCGCCCGCCGCGCTGCCGAAGGCGGAGCGCGTGAACGTCTGGTTGGAACGCCGCCCGGCCAGGATCGAGTCGCGCCCCGACGGGCAGCGCTGGCTCGCCCTCGACTATCAAGTCATCAATGCGCCGCAATCTCTGACGACGGTGATTCTGCCGGCCTTCGATCTGCAGGGCGCGCCCGACGGTGCGACGCTCGGGATCGCCGCATGGCCGATCAGCGTGAACGCGCTCACCTCCGGCGGCTCGGACGAGCTGCGGCCCGACCGCCCCGCGCCGGCGATCGCCACCGCGCCGATCCGCCGGCAGATCGCCATCTGGTCGAGCGCGTTTCTGGCGGTTGCTGCCGCCTGGCTCGGCTGGCTCGCGTGGCGCAATTGGCGCGCCGCGGCGGCACGGCCGTTTGCGCACGCGCTGCGCGAGATGCGGCGATTCGACGGCACCGCACCGGAGGCGTGGCAGGCGTTGCATCGCGCCTTCGATCAGACCGCCGGCCGTGTCGTGCAGACCGCGACCCTCCCCGCGCTGTTCGAACGCGTGCCGCAGTTGCAACCGCTGCGCCCGGAGATCGAGCAGTTCTTCGCTCAGTCGAGAAAGCTGTTTTTCGGTGGCGGCTTGCCGGCCGATCGGATGTCGGCGCGTGCCCTGTGCGCGCAGTTGCGGCGTATCGAGAAGCGGACCGAGCCATGATCCTCGGCGTGGAGCTCGCGCAACCCTGGGCGCTGCTCCTGCTCCCGCTGGCCGTTCTGCCGCTGTTGCGCCAGGGACGCGACACGTTGACCTTCTCGCATCTCGCATGGTTGCCGCGCGATCGCCTGGGTCAGCTCGCCGGCTTCCTCTGGCGCGCCCTGGCTGTGACAGCCATCGCAAGCATCGCAATCGCGCTAGCCGGCCCTGGGCGGCCCGAGACGCTGGTGACGCGGACGGGGTACGGCGCCGAGATCGTCGTGCTGATGGACCGAAGCCGCAGCATGGACCTGCGGATGCTGCCGAGCGACTGGCGCACGATCGATGCGCTCGACCTGCCCTACCAGGCCCGGTCCCGCGGGCCGGTCAAGTCCCAGGTCGCGCGCGATCTGCTGGCGGAATTTGTCCGTCAGCGCCCCACGGATCGATTCGCGGTGACCTTCTTCAGCACCAATCCATTGAATGTCGTTTCGTTCACCCAGCACGACGAAGTGGTGCTGGCGGCGATCGAGGCGGGCGGCGTCGGCCGCGGGCTGGGCGACACCGACGTCGGCCGCGCGATGCTCGCGGCGATCGGCGAGTTCGAGCAGCGCCCGTACTCCGGCAGCCGGATCATCCTGCTCGTCTCCGACGGCGGCGCCCATCTCGACGATGCGACGCAGCGTCGCATCCGCGCCGGCATGCTGCGCCATCGCATCGCGCTCTATTGGATCTACCTCCGATCGTTCAACAGTCCGGCCCTCGATGCCCAGGATCGCGGCAGCGAAGCGGTGCCGGAGATCGCGTTGCACCGCTTCTTCCAGGCATTGGCGACGCCGTACCAGGCCTATCAAGCCGAGATCCCCGAGGACCTGGCGAAGGCCGTCGCCGATGTCGGCAAGCAGCAGAACCTGCCGCTCGATTTCGTCGAGCGCATTCCGCGGAAAGACTACAGCCGCCACTTCGTGGCGGCGGCGGCGCTCGCCTGTCTGCTGCTGCTCGCCTATCGGTCGGTGCTGCTCCGGAGCTGGGTGTGAAGCGCCGCACGATCCATGTCGCATTCGCCGTCGCGACCGTCGGGCTCGGACTGGTCGCGGCATACCAAGGCTTGCGCTTGCACCGCGCCCAGCGGATCAACGACGCCATCGCGAGCGTCGCCCCCGTCGATGCGAACGTGGCAGAGGCACGGTTCGCGCGCGCCTTGGCGCTCGCCGAGTCGGGCGACGCCGGAGCGGCGCTGGAAATCTACAAGGCGTTGATCCGGAGCGGCCGTGCCGACCTCCAGCGCGCGGCGCTGTACAACGTGGGCAACCTGCACCTGCGCGAGGCCATGAAGAGCGGGCCGGACGAGGCGGCCCGATCGCTGCCGCTGATCGAGCTCGCGAAGCAGAGCTATCGTGATCTGCTGCGGATCGACCCGGGCGACTGGGACGCGCGCTACAACCTGGAACGCGCGCTGCAGCTAGCCCCGGAGATCGAAGAGCGGGCGGCGAACGAGCCGCCGGAACCGCCGCAACGCGCGTTCAGCACCGCGCCGGGAAGGACCGAGCTGCCATGAGGGCAAGCGCGCTCGCCGCGGGTGCATTCGACAAGCACTCGCGCGCGATCACCCTGGCGCTCGCGTTGCTGCTCGCCGCCTGGGCGATGCCAACTTTCAATCGCTCGCGCGCGACCTACGACTACCTCGTCGTCTTCGACATCACGCAAAGCATGAACGTCGCCGACTACGAGCTCGGCGAAGCGCCCGCCAGCCGCCTCGCGTATGCGCGCGAGGCCACGCGACGCGCGCTGCGCGATCTGCCGTGCGGTTCCCGGGTCGGGTGGGGCGCCTTCGCCGAATACCGCACCCTGCTCCTGCTCGCGCCGATCGAGGTCTGCGCCCACTACAGCGACCTGCTCGCATCGCTCGACAGGATCGACGGCCGCATGCGCTGGGGCGAAGCGAGCGAGGTTTGGAAGGGCGTACTTTGGGCGATCCGCGCGGCGAAGGAAACGCGCGGCGCGCCGAACGTGATTTTCCTGAGCGACGGACACGAGGCGCCGCCACTTGGCACCGGCGTCCACCCGCAGTTCGACGACGTCAAGCCGGGCGACGTGCGCGGATGGCTCATCGGCGTCGGCGGCTACACGCCGCAACCCATTCCGCGCACGGACGACGAGGGCAAGGTCATTGGCTACTGGCGCGCCGAGGATGTCATGCAGGCCGATGCCGGCGACGACGGCGGGGCGAGCCGTGAACATCTGTCCGCGTTGCGCGAGCGCCATCTGCGTGCGCTCGCGAAGGAAGTCGGCTTCGAGTACGCCCGCCTCGCCGGGCCGGCGTCGCTGAGCGACGCCATGCGCGATCCGCGATTCGCCCGGCCGAGACCGGTGCCGATCGATCTCTACTGGCTGCCGGTGGTGGCGGCGCTGATGTTGCTCGCGCTGCGTTTTCGGCCCGATCTGCGAATGGGCGCGAATAGAGGATGAGCGGAGGAGATTCGATGCAGGACGCGATGGTTACGACGGCGCTCTCGCTTCCGGGCTACAAGATCGTTCGGACCCTCGGGGATCTACGCCGCCGTCGTGGTTCCCCTGGCTGTATCTCCTGGGAGCGGCCCTCGATCGACGCAGGTGATACCCGCCGCTACTGCCCGTCCTTCGGCAAGAGCGTCCGTTCGAGTTTCTCCTGGCTGCTCTTGCGCTGGAATCGGTCCCAGTACTCCGCGTAGATGCCCTGCATGCGCTGCTTGTTCTCGCCCATCCAGGCGTCCGCCGCCTTGGCGTCGACCTCGATCAGCTTGGTCCCCTTCATCATGCCTTCGGTCTCGCTCGATTTCAGCTCGCCCGCGCGGACCGGCGTCGGCGCGAACCCGCTGGTGCCCCAGTTTGGACGCACTATCGAGTAGTAGGTCCTGCCGGGTTCGAGCTCGGCGAGCATGAAGTCGGCCGACATGCCGTAGGCCATGAACACCTTCTTTCCCGGCGTGGTTTCATAGGCGACCTTGTTGCCCGTCGGCAATTGGCCGATCAGCCTCAATTCGCCGTTCACCACTTCGAACAATTCGCAGCCGACCGCGCCGCCGACCATCGACGAGCGCATGAACACCACCTTCGCCTTGCCGCCTCCGGCGCGGGCGACTTCCTGGCTCGGCGCATCGCGCATCAAGGTTGCGCCGCAGCCCGACAACATGACGCACGACGCGGCGCTTGCTGCTAGTAGTGCTTTCTTCATACTTGGCTCCCCTGGAAGTTTTTTTTGTTGGCCAGCCCTGATTGTGATGCATCTTCACCGACTGGACACTTCGATAACTACTGCGGCGGCAGGGCGTCGCCGGGCCCCAGGGGGCGCTGCATGAGGACGCTGTCGACCCAGCGGCCGAACTTGAAGCCTGCCGAGCGCAGCGTGCCGACGCGCAGGAACCCGGCGCTCGCGTGCAGGCCGATCGAGGCCGCGTTCGCGCTGTCGCCGATCACCGCAATGACCTGCCGATAACCGAGCGCCTCGCAGCGGCGGAGGAGCTCCTCGAGGAGCGTCCTGCCGATGCCGCGCCCCTGCGCGTCCGGTCGCACGTACACCGAATCCTCGAGCGCGTAGCGGTAGGCCGAGCGTGTGCGGTACAGCGTGCAGTACGCGTAGCCCGCCACCATGCCGCCGAAGTCGGCGACCAGGTAGGGCAGGCCGCGGCCGCTCACCTCGTCGTAGCGCCGCCGCAGCTCGGCGGCGGACGGTGGCTCCTCCTCGAACGAGGCGAGGCCCTTGAGCACGTGATGGGCGTAGATCGCATGGATCTCGCCGATGTCGTCGGGCATCGCCGGACGCACCTGCACCAGCTCACCGAGAATAATCCGGCTCCTCGCGGTCTAGGATGCGCTTCAGCGCGCTGAAGTGCGCGCCGGCGTACTTCGGCGCGTCGGCGAGCAGCAGCCGGTAGGTGTCGCGCACGACCTCGGGCCGGACCGGGCGCAGCTTGCCGCCCATGGACTTCGCCAGCACCTGGAGCCGGCAGGCGCGCTCGAGGTAGTACATGAGGTCGAACGCTTCGGCGATCGAAGGGCCGACCACGATGACGCCGTGGTTGGCGAGGAACATCACGCGCTTGCGTCCCAGCGCGCGCGCCAGGCGGTCGCCTTCGGCGTCGTCGACCACGAGGCCGTTGTAGGTGTCGTCGTAGGCGATGTCGTCGTGGAAGCGCAGCGCGTTCTGCTCGACCATCTCCAGCCGGCCGTTCTCGAGCAGCGTGAGCGCGGTGGCGTACGGCATGTGCGTGTGGAGCACGCAGGCCGCAGCGGGATTGGCGAGATGGATGCGCGAATGGATGTAGAAGGCGGTCTTCTCGAACTCGCCCTCGCCCTGGAGCACTCTGCCCTCGGCGTCGAGCGTGAGCAGGTTGGAGGCCGACACTTCGCTCCAGTGCAGGCCGTAGCGGTTGAGCAAAAATCTCTTGCCGTCCGGCAGCATGAAGCTGAAGTGATTGCAGACGCCTTCGTGCAGGTCGAGGCGCACCGCGAGACGGAATGCCGCCGCGAGGTCCACGCGCGCCGCGGCGACGTCGAGCTCGTCCATCGATCCCATGCGCGGATTATAGTGTGCGGATGAAAAAGTCCCTGTCCGCCCTGCTTGCGGCGCTTCTCATTGCAGCATGCTCGAAGGTCAACCAGGAGAACTTCCTCAAGGTCCAGGAGGGGATGAGCGAGGAAGAGGTGATCTCGCTCCTCGGACGGCCCACCGAATCGAACAGCGTCAACGTTCTGGGGGTATCCGGGACCGCCTCGCGCTGGGTCGCGGGCGACACCGAGATCATGGTGCGCTTCGTGAACGGCAAGGTCGCCTTCAAGAGCTTCGACAAGGCCGGCGCCAAGGGGAAACAGGAGGCCAAATAAAAAGGGCGCCCGAGGCGCCCTTTGCAAGCCGGGATGAATCGTCAGCGGGGATGGTTCTTGTCGTAGCGTTCACCGGCCTCGTTGCCGACGACCCCGCCGAGCACCGCACCGCCCACCGTACCGACCGTGCTGCCGCCAGTAGCCGCTGATCCGATAGCGCCGCCGGCGGCCGCGCCGCCGATCGTGCCGATGGTCTCGCCTTTGCCGGTCGGATTACCGCCGCACGCGGTCAGCCCCGCCAGCGCGATTCCGAGAGCGAAAAGCAATTTGCTCATGTCGTATGCCTCCGGTTAAGAAAAAGGACAGGAACCCGCTCGCGGCTGCTCAGTTGCAGCCGCGCAGCAGGAAGATCGCGAACAGCACCGGGATCGGCACGCCTAGGGCCCACAGAAGGATGTACCCGAGCTTGCCTTCCTGCTTCCGACGCCATTGCTGCAGCTTCTCCATATCGCCTCCAAGTGAACGAGCGGACAGGGAGAGGACAGCAATGGCCGTGCCAGAGTCGAGCAGCCGTGTCGGGAAAGGCCTTACTCGGGCTCGAGCTGCGCCGCCTTCATGACGCGCTCGGTGTTGGCGACATCCTGCGCGAGGAACTTGCGGAACTCCTCCGTGTTACCCGGGAAGAGATCGGCGCCCTGCGCGGCGAGACCTTCGCGCACTTCGGGCGCGGACAGCGTCTTCGCCATCGCGGCCTGCACCCGCTCGATCACGGCTCGCGGGGTGCCCTTGGGTGCAATGAGTCCCGCCCAGCCGTTGAAGTCGTAGCCGGCGACGGTCTCGGCGATCGGCGGCAGCTCACCGAGAATCGCAGAGCGCCGCGGCAAGCTTTGCGCGATGACCCGCAGGCGTCCGGCCTTCACTTGCGACATCGCCGCGGGCGCCGGCGTAAGCGTCCAGTGCGTCTGCCCCGACGCGACCGAGGCGACCGAAGGGCCGCCGCCTTTGTGCGGCACGTGCAGCGACTCGAAGTTGCCCATCGTCATGAGAAGGGCCCCCGCGAGATGGCTCTGCGAGCCGACGCCGGCGGAGGCCATGTTGATGGAGTCGCGGTGGGCGCGCGCGTAGTCGATGAGCTCCTTAACGCTCTTCACCGGAAGCTGCGGGTTCACCACCAGCACGTTGGGTGTGATGGCGAAGGTGCCGATCAGCTCGAAGTCCTGCGCCGTGTCGTAGGGCCGGACCTTCTTGAGGAGCGGCGCGATCACCCCCGAGCCGTTGGATACGGTGATCAGCGTATAGCCGTCCGGCGCGGCCTTCCTGCCCACATCCATCCCGATCAGGCCGCCGGCGCCGTCGCGGTTCTCGACCACGATGCTCGCCCCGCCCAGCGCCTCGCCGAGGCGAGTGCCTAGTATCCGGGTCATCGTGTCGACCGAGCTTCCCGGCGCATTGGGGACCAGGATGCGGACCGGCCGGTTGGGGTAGTCCTGCGCCCAGGCGCCGACGGCGGCGGCCGCGAAGAGCAGGCCGAAAAGCTGCTTCTTGATGGTATTCACGTTTTATCCTCCTGCCAAAATAGTGCCATGGAACCGAACACGCAGAAAATCGAATCGCTGGTGCGGCAGCTCCTCGTGGAGCTCGGCGAAGACCCCGACCGCGAAGGCCTGCAGAAAACGCCGCTGCGCGTCGCCAAGGCGCTCGCCTTCCTCACGCACGGCTATCGCACCGAGCCCGGAACCGTGATCAACCAGGCGCTCTTCACCCAGACCACGAGCGGAATGGTGATCGTGAAGGACATCGAGCTCTACAGCCTGTGCGAGCACCACATGCTGCCGTTCTTCGGCCGCTGCCACATCGGCTACATTCCCAACGGCAAGGTGTTCGGCGTCAGCAAGCTCGCGCGCCTGGTGGACGTCTACGCCCGGCGCCTCCAGCTCCAGGAGCGGCTCACCGACCAGATCTCGCAGGTCATCATGGAATCGGTCAACGCCAAGGGCGTGGGGGTCATGATCGAGGCGCGCCACCTGTGCATGATGATGCGCGGCGTGGAGAAGCAGAACTCCACCATGCTCACCTCGTCGGTGCTCGGCGTGTTCCGCGACCACCTCGCCACGCGCGAGGAATTCCTGTCTCTCGTAGCACGACCCTGAGAAATCGGGGTCAGACCCCGATTACCACTTGTTTCTTAATTCCCGCAGCTTCAGAAAAACCGAGCGCGGGTCGGGTTTCTCCGCAAGATCCGGAAACGCCTCGCGCAGCTTCGCGATCACGCTCGGGCTCGTGAGCCGGAAGAAGGTGTTGATGTCGCGCTCGACCGCCAGGGTGGAAACGTAGGCGCGGCTCGGATCCTGGCCCTTCAGCTTCTCCAGCATCTCCCGCGCGCGGCGGTTGTCGGGCTCGCGGCTCAGCGTGAAGCGCAGGTTGTTCTCGATGTAGTCGTGCCCCGGATAAATGAGTGTTTCATCCCTGAGCTTGTCCAATTGCTGGGAGAACGTATCGTAAAGCGCTTCCGGATGACCGCCGTTGTGGCAGTTGCCGGCGCCGGCGTTGAACAGCGTGTCCCCCGAAAAGAGCGCCGGCTGATCGGTCCGGGAAAGAAGGCACACGTGGCTCATGGTGTGGCCCGGGGTGTCCAGCGCCTCGAGCTCCACGGTCCTGCCGACCTTGATCACGTCGCCCGCGCCCAGGCCGCGCGCCATCTCCGGGATCTTGTCCTTGGCGTTCTTGTGCGCGAGCACCTTGGCGCCGGTCTTCTGCGCGAGCGGCGCGTTGCCCCCGGTATGGTCCCGATGCTCGTGCGTGTTCAGGATCTGGGTGATGTCCCAGCCCTCGCGCTTCGCCGCCGCGAAGCACTTTTCATGGTCGAGCGGATCGATCGCGAGCGCCTCGCCGGTCTCGGCGCAGGCGATCAGGTAGTTGAAGTTGCGGTAGGCGTTGCCGGTCCAGACCTGTCTGACGATCATGCCCGCTATTTAAGCAGCTTCCGCAGCACGTGGCGGCGGTTGCGCGTGAAGGGCCGGACCTGCGAGGGCCAGCGGCCGGCCTCGACCGCCTTGGCCCAGGCCTCGCTCGTCAGGACCTCGGCGCTTTCGAGCTCGTAGTAGGCGCTGTAGCGCGGCTCGCCCTCGGCGACGATGGTCTTCTTCTCCCCGCCGAGGAACATGCTGAGCGGCTCCGTCACCCCGCGCCGCACCGACAGGACGCCCGGCACCTTGAGGAGCGCGGGAACGTGCTCGGTGTCGTAGACCTCGTTGAACAGCGCCTCCTTGGCGGGATCCACGTCCATGCTCGCAATAAAGAGGTATTTCGCTTTTCCGGGCATCCTTCTCTCCTCTGTCCAGTCCTGACCTACTATACGACAATGCTCAAAGTCGACGCGCAACCCTACGAATTCGAGTTCGAGGCGGCGAGCTGCGCGCTGGTCATCATCGACATGCAGCGCGACTTCGTCGACCCGGGCGGCTTCGGCGAGGCGCTCGGCAACGACGTCTCGCTGCTGCGGAAGGCGATCGCGCCCACGCGCAAGGTGCTCGACGCCGCGCGCCGCCGCGAGATGCTTGTCGTCCATACGCGCGAAGGGCACCGCGCCGATCTTTCGGACCTTCCCCCGAGCAAGAAGCTGCCGGCAGGCTGAAGAGCGGCATCGGCGACCCGGGGCCGATGGGGCGCATCCTGGTGCGCGGCGAGTACGGCCACGACATCGTGGACGAGCTCAAGCCCGCGCCGGGCGAACCGGTGGTCGACAAGCCCGGCAAGGGCGCCTTCTACGCCACCGATCTCGACTCGATGCTGCGCAACCGCGGCATCCGCCAGCTGGTGGTGTGCGGTGTCACGACCGAGGTCTGCGTCAACACGACGGTGCGCGAGGCGAACGACCGCGGCTACGACTGCCTGGTCCTCGCGGACTGCGTCGGCTCGTATTTCCCCGAGTTCCAGGCCGCGGCGCTCGCCATGATCAAGGCCCAGGGCGGCATTTTCGGCTGGGTCAGCGACTCGAACAAATTCATGGAAGCGCTGAAAGGGAGAACATGACAAACGCAGCGGCGACAAGGGGAGCGGCAGCAGGCGAAGCCCGGTGGTGGGTCGCGGGCGACTGGAACGGCTTCTTCGGATTGTTCACCAACGTAGTGCTCAACGTGATCGTGCTGACGGGCCTGTGCCTGGGCGTGGTCAACCTGCCGGCCGACACGGTGTTCGGGCGCATCCTGCCGGCGCTCGGCATCGCGCTTCCGATCGGCAACCTCTACTACGCGTATCTCGCCTACAAGCTCGCGCAACGGGAGCGACGCACCGACGTGACGGCGATGCCGTACGGGCCGAGCGTGCCGCACATGTTCATCGTGGTGTTCGTGATCATGCTGCCGGTCTATCTCAGGACGAAGGACCCCATGCTCGCCTGGCAGGCCGGGCTCGCCTGGGCCTTCATCATCGGCGTCATCGTGCTCGCGGGCATCTTCTTCGGCCCGTGGGTGCGGGCACACACGCCGCGCGCAGCGATGCTCGGCACGCTCGCCGGGATTTCGATCGCGTTCATCTCGCTGCGTCCGGCGTTCCAGATGTGGGAGGTTCCCTGGATCGCCTTCATCTCGCTCGCCATCGTGCTCATCAGCTGGACCGCCAACACGCGCCTGCCCTTCGGGCTGCCGGGCGGCCTGGCCGCGGTGATCGTCGGCATCGTGGTCGGCTGGGTCGCCTACTTCGCGGGCTGGAGCGACGTGGTGAAGGCGGAGCAGGTCCGGGCCTCGTTCCAGCAGTTCGGACTGCACCTGCCCTTCGTCAGCACCGACGTCTGGCGCGGCCTCGCCGACGTAGCGCCGCTGCTGGCCACCGCGATTCCGCTCGGCATCTACAACTTCACCGAAGCGATGAACAACGTCGAGAGCGCCTCGGCCGCGGGCGATTCCTACGATCTGCGCAAGATCCTGGCCGCCGACGGCGTCGGCGCGATCGCCGGCGCGATGCTCGGCAGCCCGTTCCCGCCCGCCGTGTACATCGGCCATCCCGGCTGGAAGGCCGTGGGCGGGCGCATCGGCTATTCGCTGGCGACCGGGGTGGTGATCTCCCTGGTGTGCTTTCTCGGCCTCACCGCGCTCCTGCTCGCGGTCGTGCCGCTGGTGGCGATCCTGCCGATCCTGCTCTACATCGGCCTCGTCATCGGCGCGCAGGCTTTCCAGGCTTCGCCGCAAAGCCACGCGCCCGCGGTGGTGCTCGCGATCATTCCCAACGTCGCCGCCTGGGGCCAGCTCCAGGTGGACAGCGCGCTCAATGCGGCGGGTACTTCCGCGGCGCAGGTCGGGACGGCGAAGCTCGGCGGCTCGGGGCTCGTCTATCACGGCATGGAGCTTCTCGGCGGCGGCGCGGTGCTCGCCGGGCTGGTGCTCGGCGCGCTCGCCGCGTTCATCATCGACCGCAGGCTCAGGGAAGCGGGCCTGTGGGCGTTCGCCGGCGCGGTGCTCGCGTTCTTCGGCTTCATCCACGGCGCGCAGCTCGGATGGGCCGTGTCGCCGCAGGTCGCTCTCGGCTACGCGCTCTTCGGTGCGGTGTGCCTCGCCGCAGGAATGCAGGGTAGAACGACTCCCGTCTGAAGCGCAGCGCCGTGCCTTTCGCCACGATCAACGGCATCCGGATTCATCATGTGATCCAGGGCTCCGGGCCGCCCCTTCTCATGTTCGCCCCGGGCGGCTTCCGCTCGGTCATCTCGCGCTGGACCGCCGAAGGCGGCAAGCGCGAGTGGAAGGAGATGGACGGCCTTGCTGCGCTGTCGCGGCACTTCACCTGCATCGCCTACGACCGGCGCGAGTCCGGGCTCTCCGGCGGGCGCGTCGAGCCGCTGACCTGGGACCTCTACGTGCAGGAGGCGAAGGCGCTGCTGGATCTCGCAGGGGAATCCGACGCCCACGTGCTCGGAAGCTGCATGGGTGCGGCGCTCGCGCTCGCGTTCGCGGTGCGCCATCCCGCAGCGTGCAGGAGCCTGCTCCTGCATTGGCCGGTCGGCGGCTATCGCTGGATGATGAAGGGTCACTCGTTCTTCCGGCGCCATCTCGATTTCGTGCGCGCCAACGGTCTCGAAGCCGTGGTGGCGCGTGCGCCGGAGGGCGAGAATTTCTGGCTCGATCCGGAGATCGGGCCGTGGGGCTCGCCCGCCGCGATCGATCCAGAATTCGCCGAAAAGCTGAAAAGCGAGGACTTGGGTCGTTATCTGGAAATTGCAGCGCAAAGCCGCGACGCGCTGTTCAACGACACCATGCCCTCGGGCGCGAGCGGCGCCGAGCTCATGAAGGTCGGGACGCCCGCGCTCATTCTTCCGGGCAATGACTCATCGCACGCCTATTCGGCGGCCGTGGCGTTGAAGGAGCTGATGCCGCAGGCGACGCTGTGGGACCTCCTCCCCGAGCGGCAGAACGGGCGCAACACCCTCGAATCGATCCTGCGCTTCACCGCTCATCTGGAAAGCCGCGCGAGCGCGCGCTCGTAGTAGGAAAGGTCGACGTACTTCTCCGGCGCCGCAGGCGCGCGGCCGCCTTCCATCTCGGCGCGCAGCGCCAGCATGTTGTCGAATCCCTTCCGGTCGAAGCGCGCGTCGGGAGTGAAGCCGCGCGCCGGATCGGCAAGCAGGCGCAAGGTGCGCTCGGCGATGTCGCGCGAGAGCTTGAGGTTTTCCATGAGCAAGCCGACCGATTCCTCGCGATTCCCCGGCTGCAACGACCAGCGCAGCGATTCCACGTACGCAGCGATGAAGCGCTCGAGGACGGATGCGTTCGCCGCTGCCCAGGCGCGCTGCACGAAGGCGCCGTTCGCCTGGTACGGGCCGAGCATGTCGACCGTGCTGCCCAGGCTTTTCAGGCCGAGCTGCTCGGCCTGGATCGTGAACGGCAGGTTGAGGATCGCCGCGGCGTTCTCCTTGTCGCTCGCCATCGCTTTAAGACGCAGCTCGCCGCGGCCGACCGGCTTCACGACGTAATCCTTTCCTTCCCCTAGCCCGTGCTTGAGGAGGATCTTCTTCGCGAGCAGGGCATAGGCCGTGTCGGGCGCGTCCACGACCAGGATCCGGCCGCGCAGGTCCGCGAAAGAGCGCACGTAGGGCTGCACGAAGAACTCGTTCATGCCGCTGTCGCCGCCGGTCACGATGATCACGTCCTGCCTGGCCACCTCGACCATCGCGACCGCGTTGTCGACCGCGGCGAGCGCAATGTCGATGGTGCCCGCGGCCAGGCCCTCTCTCTGCCGGGTCGAGTTCTCGGTGAAGGAAAGCTCGACCGCGAGGTCGTGACGGGCAAAGATGCCCTTCGCCACGCCGGCATGCAGCGGCAGCGCTTTCGCGTTCGGGAACGCGTTGACCCGCAGCCGTTGCGCCTCGGCCGCCGTGACCGCAAATGAAATGATGGAAACGGCGAAAAGCGCGAGGAGGCGAGTCATGAACGGCAGGGTACTAGAATTCCGGAGATGCCGAACCTGTTCAGAGTAGTCGCCGCGCTGTTGATCCTCACCGCGGTGGCGCAAGCTGCGTCGCCGGAACCGACTGCGATCCAGGGACCCGCCGGCTATCCCTCGCGTCCGATCCGGTTGATCGTGCCGTTTCCGCCAGGGGGCTCCACCGACATCCTCGCTCGCGCGCTGGGCGACAGGCTCGCTCAGGGGCTCGGTCAGCCGGTGGTGATCGACAATCGCCCCGGGGCGGGCGGCTCGATCGGCGCGGAAGCCGTGGCGCGCGCGGCGCCCGACGGCTACACGCTCATGATGGGGCACCTCGGCACGCTCGCGGTGAACCCATCCATCTACAAGAGCCTTCCTTACGACCCGGTGAAGAGCTTCGCGCCGGTGTCGCTGATGGCGATCGTGCCCAGCGTGCTGGTGGTGAATCCCTCGCTGCCGGTGGCGAGCGCGGCCGAGCTCGTCGCCTACGCAAGAACCCATCCGGGAAAGCTCGCCTACGGCTCGGCAGGAAGCGGCAGCACATCGCACCTGACCACCGAGTACTTCAAGCTCGTCACCGGAACCGACATCCTCCACGTCCCCTACAAGGGCGTCGGCCCGATGCTCACCGACCTCGTCTCGGGGCAGCTCTCGATGGGGCTGAACGGCGCGCCGGCGGTCATGCAGCATGTGAATGCCGGAAGGCTGCGGGCGCTCGCCGTCACGAGCCTCAAGCGCCTTGAAGCGCTGCCCCAGGTGCCGACCCTGGACGAAGCGGGCGTGCACGGGTTCGACGCCTCCGGCTGGTACGGCGTGGTCGCGCCGGCGGGCACGGCGCAGCCGATCGTCGCGCGGCTCAACGGCGAAATCGGCAAGGCGATGCGGACGCCCGAGCTGCGCTCGCGCCTCGACAGCGAGGGCGCCCTGCCGGCGCCGGGAACGCCGGAAGAGTTCGCGACATTCATCCGCGCCGAGATCGCGCGCTGGGCGGCGGTGCTGAAGCGCGCCGGGGTGCAGGCGCAGTAGCCGCCGTCAGCGCACGACTCATCTCACCAGCTTGACGCCAGCCTCCTGCAGGATGCCGCGCATGCGGCCGGTGAACTCGTCGTAGAACTTGGTCAGCTCGGCCGCGTTCTGGTAGCCGTCCTCGAACTGGTTGTCGGCCAGGAATTTCTGCCACGACGCGGTCTTCGTCAGCTTGTGGAACACCTCTTCCCAGTAGGCGACGTTCTCCTTCGGGATCGCGGGCGGCGCCACCACGCCCCGCACCTGCGGCACGGCGGGGATGTCGAAGCCCGCCTCCTTCAGCGTCGGCACGTTCGGAAAGCCGGGCAGGCGCTTGTCGGCCACCTGCGCCAGCACACGCATGTTGCCGGCGCGGATGTGCTCGCCCGCCTCGGCCGGCTCGATCACCATCATGTTGACGTGGCCGCCGAGCAGCGCGGCGATGCGCTCGCCGCCGCCGGGAAAGGAGATGTACGCCCATTGCGCGCCGGTGCTCTTCTGCAGGAGCTGCCGCACGATGTTGTCGCGGCTCGTGACGGAGCCGCCCGACTGCTTGAGCTGTCCCGGGCTCTTCTTCGCGGCGGCGATGAAATCCGGCAGGCTTTTATACGGCGCGTCGGCCTTGACGGCGATCACCGCGGGCTCGAGCACCAGGCGCGCGACCGGCGTCAGGTCCCGCAAGGTCACCTTGGCCTCGGCGCTGGTGAGCGGATTGTTGAGCCATACGCCGGTGAAGAAGCCGATCGTGTTGTGGTCGCCCTTCTTCTCGGCGAGATAGGCTGCAGCCACCGCGCCGTTGCCGCCGGGCTTGTTGACGACCTGCATGCGCACCGGCAGCAGCTTCTCCTTCTCCATCATCAGCGCCACCGCGCGCGCCAGCACGTCGCTGCCGCCGCCCGGGCCGGTATGCACCACCGCTTCCACCGTACGCGCCGGCTTGAACCCTTGCCCCTGCACGGGCGGGTGCAGGCCGCCGAGCGCGAGGAGCGCGGCAGCCGTAGCAGATACGATTCTCACCTTCATCGAGCACTTCCTCCTTTGGTTACTCGAGCGCCTGCAAGCGCCAGGCGTTGAGCTTGTTGAACAACGGAACGAGCAGGATCAGCGCAGCGAGCCCGAGCATCGCGGCGCTGATCGGCCGGGTGGCGAGGATCGCGAGGTCGCCCTGCGACATCATCAGCGACTGGCGCAGGGCGCGCTCCATCCCGCCGCCGAGGACGAGACCGAGGATGAGCGGCGCCGCCGGGTAGTCGAGCTTGCGCATGAGATAGCCGAGCACGCCGAAGGCAACCACCAGCGAGACGTCGAAGAGGCTCCCGGACACGCTGTAGACGCCGACGATCGAGATGCCGATGATCACCGGGTAGAGGACGTAGCCCGGCGTGCGCAGCACCTGCGCGAAGAGCGGCACCAGCGGCAGGTTGAGCACGAGCAGCATGACATTGCCGATGTACATGCTCGCGACGAGACCCCAGAAAAGGTTGGGGTTCTCCGAGATGAAGAGCGGCCCCGGCTTGAAGCCCCACAGCACGAGCGCCGCGAGCAGCACGGCCGTGGTTCCGGAGCCCGGGATGCCGAGCGTGAGCAGCGGCACCAGCGCCCCGCCGGTCTCCGAGTTGTTCGCGCCTTCCGGGGCGGCGACGCCTTCGACCGCGCCCTTGCCGAACTCCTCGGGGCGCCGCGACGCCGCCTTCTCGACGCCGTACGAGATGAACGACGCGATGGTCGAGCCCGCGCCCGGAAGAACGCCGATCAGGAACCCGAGCACCGAGCCCTGCACGAACGCGAAGCGGCAGTCCTTCAGGTCCTGGAGCGTCGGCAGCAGGTTGCGCAGGCCTTTCGGCACCGGCAGCGCATGGCCTTCGGCGCGGCTTTCCATGCACGCGAGCACCTCGCCGAGCGCGAAGACGCCGATGGCGACCACCACGAAGTCGATGCCCGAGAGGAGCTCCAACCGTCCGAAGGTGAAGCGCGAAGTGGTGCTGAAAGGATCGGTGCCTATGCCGGCGATCCAGAGCCCCACCAGCATCGCGAGCAGCGCCTTCAGCATCGAGCGCCCGGCAAGCAGCACCACCATCGCCAGGCCGAGCGCCATGAGCGAGAAATACTCCGGCGCGCTGAAGGCGAGCGCCACCTTGGCAAGCGGCGGCGCGACGAGCATCAGGCCGACGACGCCGACGGTGCCGGCGACGAACGACGCGATCGCCGCGATGCCGAGCGCCGCACCCGCGCGGCCCTTGCGCGCCATCGCGTAGCCGTCGAGGCAGGTCACGACCGAGGCCGATTCGCCCGGGACGTTGAGCAGGATCGACGTGGTCGACCCGCCGTACTTGGCGCCGTAGTAGATGCCCGCGAGCATGATCATCGCGCCCGCGGGGTTCATCAGGAAGGTGAGCGGCAGCAGCATCGCGATGGTCGCCGGCGGCCCGAGCCCCGGCATCACGCCCACCACCGTGCCGAGCACCACGCCGACGAAGCACCACAGCAGGTTCGCCGGCTGCAGCGCGACCGCGAACCCGTGCATCAGCCCCGAAAGGACGTCCATGCCTTCAGGGGAGGTTTACGCCCAGTAGCAGCGGGAAGAGCACGTAGAAGCCGCCCGCGAGGCCGACGGCCACCGCGGCCGCGAGCGGCCACGGCCGGCGATACATCGCCCAGACGATGAAAAAGGCGAGCGCCGCGAAGCCGATTGCGAAGCCCGCCAGCTTGAACAGCACGACCGCCACGGCGAGCGCGGCCGAGATCGCGGCTGCCCGGCCGGCGCCGCGCCAATCCACGGCCTCGGGTTGCGCGCGCAGCAGGCTCGAGGCGACGAGGACCGCGGAGAGCACCAGCATCGCGATGCCATACCAGAGCGGGAAGAATCCCGCGCCGGGACCGTCGGGCCCCGCGTAATCCCAGCGCGAGGCCTGGACGATGATGCAGGCCGCGAGAAAGGCGAGCGCAAGCCCCGACCAGAGGTCGGCGTTGCGCGCCTTCATCGCTTCGACTTGGCTTTCTTCTTGTTGGCCCTCTTCGGGGGAGCCGCTTTCTTCGCGGCCGGTTTCTTGTATCGGCCCTTCGGCACCAGCTCGCACACGGTTCCGCCGGGGGCGCGGAACTTGACCGGGATGACGCCGGGATCGCTGATGATCTCGCAGCCGTACGACGTGACCTGCCTGGTCGCGGCGTCGACGTTGTCGACCTCGACGGCGAAGTGGTGGATGCACGGCCCTTCACCCGAGGCCTTCGATTCCGCCGATTCGGTGCCGGCGTCGTACTTGATGAGCGCGACGTCGAGCACGCCGTCGCTCAGGTGGCGCGAGGTATGGTCGCGCACTTTCTCGGTGTTCATTTCCTTGAAGCCGAAGACCTTCTGGTAGAACTCGGTGGTGCGCTCGAGGTCGTCGACCTTGAGCGCGAGATGCACGATGCGATTCATCGAATCTCCTCTCTAAGCGCGAAGCAACGGGCGGAGGCTCCGCACGTCATCGATCTTGTCCAGGGTCCACACCGCGTCGCAGAGCCTGCGCGCCCGGCCGCGGCCGATCACCGGCGCCAGCAGATCGTAGCTTTTCTCGTCGACCTCGGCACGCGTCATGGGGTTGTCGGGCGTGCCGCGCACGGCGCGCGTGTGGTGCCGCAGGCGCCGGCCGCCGGCGAGCTCGAGCTCGACGATGCCCTGGCGGCTCGGCATCGCGGCCGACATGGCATCGTCGCCCAGAAGCTGCACCTTCTGCCTGACCGCGACGACCCGCGGATCGCGCATGCGCTTCTCGTCGTGCGATGACTTGAAGCTCACCGTGCCGTCGAGCAACATCACCGCGCACATGTGCTGCATGCATATGTCGGGCATGTCGCGATTGTCCACCGTATTCGCCCCCTGGTGGGCCACGCGGACCGCCAGGCTTTTCACGTCCCCCACGGCAAACCGGTTCTCTTTCATGAGTTCGGCGAGCGAGTCGAGCGGCGCCTGGATCGGCGAGCCGACCGACCAGCGCTTGATGCTCGCGTTCAGGATCTCGAACGTCTCGCCGAGGCCGCGGACCAGCGCCTGCGGGTCGCCGGGATAGGCGACGAAAAAGCTGCGCTCGCCCGAGAAGACGTCCTCGACGCCCGACAGGCCGTGCGCCGCCATCGCCGCGGCGGTGACGCCGTTGCGCGCCGGCATGCCGCCGAAATCGAACGCCTTCTCGATGTGCTCGGGGTCGCGCATCCAGCAGGAGATGCCCGAAGCCTGCTGCGCCGCATACGAGAGGACGTGGCGCACCTGCGGCGCCTTCAATGCCGCGAGCGCCGCGCAGGCGGCCGCCGCGCCGAACGTCGGCCCGAAGCTGTGCGTCGAGTGACCCGCCTCGCGAAATCGGTAGGGATCGAGCGAGAGCGTCAGCCGGCACCCCACGTCGTAGCCGAGAGCGACCGCGCGCAGCAGGGCGACGCCGCCGCGCCGCTCGCGCTCGGCCATCGCGAGCGCCGCGGGCACCACGCCGCAGCCCGGGTGCGTCAGCGATGCGGCGTGCGAATCGTCGGTCTCGTCGGCGTGCGCGCACATGCCGTTGGCGAGCGCCGCGTTGACCGCGTTGGTGACGATGCGGCTGCCGACGACGCACGCCTCCCTGGCGCCGCCGAGCGTCTTCACGAAGGAGATGGCCTTGCGGCCCGGCAGCAGGCGCGACCCGGACACCATCGCCGCCACCGTGTCGAGGAGGTGGTGCTTCGTCTTCTCGGCCACCGCGGCCGGGAGCGCCTTGCGCGGCGACTGCGCAACATACGCGCTCAGCTCCGACATCACCTGCGACGACACCTGCCTGTTCATGGCATGAGGTTGCCGCCGTTCACGTGGATCGACTGCCCGGTCACGTAGCGCATGTCGGGGCCGCACAGCGTGCGCACCATCGCCGCGATCTCCTCCGGCTCGCCGCGGCGGCCGATCGGGGGCAGCGAGCGCCGGTGCTGAGGGCGCTCGGGCGCCCCGGGAAGGCCGCGCACCGTTTCGATGGTCCCGGGAACCACGCAGTTGACCGTGATCTGATGCGGCGCGAGGTCGAGCGCGAGCGCGCGCGTCAGGCCGGCGAGCCCGGCCTTCGCCGTGATGACGTGCGCACGGCCATCCGCCCCTTTGTGGGCCGTGAGTCCGCCGATATTGATGATCGTCCCTCCACCCGCCTTCACCAGGTGGGGGAGCCCAGCCTGCGTGCAGAGAAACGCGCCGTCGAGGACGATCGAAAGCACGCGGCGCCAGTCCTCCAGCCGGATGTCGGCGAAGGGCGTCTCGGCGCGCACCGCGGCGTTGTTGACCAGGATGTCGAGGCGCCCGAAGCGGGCGACCGTAGCCTCGACCATCGCCGCCACCGCTCGCGGATCCGTGACGTCGGCGATGTGCACGGCGGCGTCGGCCCCGGCCGATTCGATCATGGCCCGCGTTTCCTCGGCCTCGGCGCGCGAAGTGTTGGCGTTCACCATGACGGAGGCGCCGCCAGCGGCAAGCGAGCGGGCGATGGCGCGGCCGATGTTGCGCGCCGCGCCGGTGACGAGAGCGACCTTCCCGGACAATTCGGTCCCGGGTGTCATTCCGATGGTGCTGGGCATTTCGTTAGGGTACTAAAATGCGCTTCCCCGGAGGCGAAACAATTCGTTTGTTCTTGCGATGGACAATGATGGCGACGGCACTCTGCGCCGCGACGCCTTCATTCGCCCAGAGCTTCCCCGAAAAGCCGATCCGCTTCATCGTCGGGTTCACGCCGGGCGGTCCGAGCGACATTCTCGCGCGCGCCCTCGGGCAGAAGCTCGGCGAGCGCTGGACCCAGCAGGTGGTGATCGAGAACCGTCCCGGCGCCGGCGGCAACTTGGCGGCCGAGGCGGTCGCCAGGAGCGCGCCCGACGGCTACACCTGGCTCCTCGGCAACAACAGCATCCTCGCCACCAACCAGAGCCTCTATCGCAGCCTCGGCTATGACCCAGTCAAGGATTTCGCCCCGGTGTCGCTGGTGGCAGTGCAGCCGAACATCCTCGTGGTGAATCCTCAGGTGCAGGCACGCTCGGTCCGCGAGCTCATTGCTCTCGCCAAGGAAAACCCAGGCAAGCTGAACTACGCTTCTTCCGGTTCCGGGGCGGCGGCGCACCTCGCCGGCGAGCTCTTCAAGGCCATGACGGGCGTCGACATGGTGCACGTCCCCTACAAAGGCGCCCAGCCCGCCCTCACCGATGTCATCGCGGGCCAGGTCCAGGTCATGTTCGCCACTTCGGCGTCGGTGATCCCGTTCATCCAAACCGGCAAGCTGCGTGCCTTGGCAGTCACGACCGCCCGACGCTCGGCATCGGTTCCGGACCTGCCGACGGTGTCCGAGGCAGGGGTCCCCGGCTTCGAGGCGATCACCTGGCACGGCGTGGTGGTCCCGGCCGCGACGCCGGCGCCGCTCGTCGAGCGGCTGAACCGTGACATCGTCGGCGCGCTCGCGCAGCCCGATCTGCGCGAGCGCCTCGCGGCGCTCGGCGCCGAGGTGCACGCCGGAACGCCGCGCGAGTTCGCGGACTACATCGCCAGCGAGATTCCGAAGTGGTCCAAGGTGGTGCGGGACTCGGGGGCAAGGATCGAATGACGAGGAGACGAGGTTCATGAAAACCAAGCAGGTTGCAGGGGCAATTCTCGCCACGTTTGTTTTCAACGTCGCTGGCGCGGCCGAGGTCAAAGTGCTGAGCGCGGGAGCGCTCGAGCCCGGGATGAAGGCGGCCGCGGCGGAGTTTCAGAAAGCGAACGCCCACTCGGTAAAGATCTCGTTCAACACCGCGCCCCAGATCCGCAAGCGGATCGCGGACGGCGAGGTCTACGACGTGGTGGTGGCGCCGCCCGCCGTGCTCGATGAAATCTCCAAGGCGGGCAAGCTCGGCCCGGACCGCGCCAATGTCGGCCGCGTCGGCATGGGCGTCGCAGTGAGGCCCGGCGCGCCCGTACCGGACATCTCCAGCTCAGAAGCGCTCAAGAAATCGGTGCTCGATGCCGAATCGCTGGTCTTCAATCGCGCCTCGACCGGCATCTACCTGGAGAACCTGCTGAAGAAGATGGGTGTCTACGACCAGGTCGAGAAGAAGACCACGCGCTACGACGATGCCGCCGCGGTCATGGAGCACGTGCTGAAGGGCAAGGGCCGCGAAATCGGCTTCGCGCCGGTCACCGAGATTTTGCTGCATCGGGACCGCGGACTGCGCCTGGTCGGCCCGCTGCCCGCCGAGGTGCAGAACTACACCGCCTATGCCGCCGGGCTGATGACGGGAGCGCCGGCGACGACCGCCGCACAGGAATTCGTGCGCTACCTCGGGACGCCGGCCGCCAAGAAGGTGTTCGTCGCAGCGGGAATCGAGTAGCGAGCGCGCGAACCTCAGCGGTCGAACTGCAGCACGTCGAAGCCGTTCACCCGGTCGACGATGTAGACGAGCCCTCTCGCGTCGACGTCCACGTCGTTGGTCTGCGGCGCGGCCTGTCCCGGCGCCGGCTCCGGGATGAAGTGGCCGACCTCTCGTGGCGCGCGAGGGTCGGCGACGTCGACGATGCGCAGGCCGCCCGAGAACCAGGTGCAGTACAGGAGCGTGTCGCTCATGTGCTCCTGGAACTGGTGCGCGCCGAAGCGGCCCGGCGCCGCACGGCTCCAGGGCGAGTCGAGCTCGCTCACCTCGAACAGGGAAAGGGGCTCGATCTCCTTCAAATTCGTAACGTCCAGCACCCAGAGGCAGGCGTGCGGGCGGCCGCGCCGGCGCTCCATCTCGGCCGCGCTGTGCGCGTGGTCCTCCTCGTCGATCGCCACGGCGATCGAGCGACCGCCGAGCGCGAACGGCACCGGCATGAAGGTGTGCGACGGCTCCGGGAACGGCGGATGGTAGTTGTGCTCACCGACGGTGCGCGGGGCGCGGATGTCGGAGACGTCGATCACGCGCAGTCCGGCGTGCCAGCAGCCGGCCCACAGGAGGTCCCCGAAGCGCAGCGCGTGGTGCAGGCGGTTGCGCCGCCCCGGCCAGTGCGGCTTCTCGCCGCCGGCGACGTACTGGCCAGGCAGCCACCAGCGCGACACTTCCTCGGGTCGCGACGGGTCGCTGAGGTCGTAGATGACGAGGATGTTGCCGACATAGCCGGCCATCTCCGTGGAGATGTAGGCGTAGCGCGCGTCGACGTCGAAGCGGTGCACGCCCCGACCGCCGGTTTTCTGGAAATGGACCAGTCTCGGCTTCGTCCGATCCGAAACATCGTAGATTCTGAAGCCGCCGCCGTCGTAGGCGTCGGCTTGAGCCTGCATGTCGGCCTGCTGGCGATTCGGGCCGTTCTGTTCGCTGTTCACGAACATGAGGTCCCCGACCACACGCGCCTTGTGGCTGTGCGAGCGCGGGTCCTCGAGATGGACCTGCGAAACCACGCGCGGCCTGCGCGGGTCGGACACGTCGATGATCGAGGTGCCGAGCTGCGCGCGGTTCGGGAGGTGGCCGACGTAGGCGTAGTTGCCTACGACACGCACCTGCCCCGCGCCCGGCAGGTCTAGATGTCCCAGTCTTCTTGTGTTTCTGGAAAGTACTCCGTCCATGCCGGAATACTAACGGGTCCCGTCAAATCTCTTGTCTAGTTGTCCATCAGCTCGACCAGCAATGCCTTACCCACGAGCACCGCGGCGATGGCGTGGCCTGCACGCGACGGATGAATGCCATCCCAGAACAGGTGCCGGTCCGGTTGGCGGCACTGGAACGGGGGCACGTTTGGCGTAATGCAAGCCGTGGTGACGTCGTTCAAGCCGAATCTGGCCGGGTTCGCGACGATGTCGTTGATCTCCGTGAAGGCGTCGAAGCGCACGATGTCGATGCCGGGCAGCGCTGCACGCAACTGCGTCAGCGCGGCATCGAGGCCCTGCTTGAAGCCGAAGCTGAGTGCCGTGGCCGCCCCGAGGACGTCAACACCGGGGGTCACCGCCGCTACGGCGCGTACCGCAGGGGTGAGCGCGATGTTGGGTGAATTCCACACCAGGAAATTGCGGGCGCCGGCGCCGTAGAGGACCTGGATGTGCTGGGCGATCGAGCCGATCGCGGCGCCGACGACATTGGGATCGGCCAGTTGCAGCGCATCGCGCACATCGTTTCCACCAAGAGCGATGACGTAGAGCGAACCGGAAGGCGCGTGGCCCCGCACGTCGCCCAGAAACTCATTCACCTGGACCGCGAGATGGAAGTCTCCGATCGGTCGCGCCCGCGCTCCGCCCACGGCGTAATTCGACGCGTTCGGGTGGCCCGGCGCGAACGCCGGGCCCACGCTCGCGCCGAGGCCGATCGCTCCTCCGAGATCCTCGATCCAGGTCGGGCCGTTGCTGAAATGGTTGCCGCCCTTCGCATAGGGCGCGTCCGGGACGAGCGTGAGCAACTCCTCGGGCGTGGTCATTCCGAAGCTGGGTGGGGTGAGATGCTGCCCGCCGTTCAGCGCAAACGCGTTACCGGGATCAGACAAGCTGTCGCCGAAGACGACGATCCTGTCGAACGGGCGGCGCAGGCCGTCGGCCGCGGCCCAGGCGGGCGCGAAGGCGACGAACGCAAGCAGGATCGAGGCGAGCCAGGACTTGGCGCGTGCTGAGTGAACGTTCATCGTGCCCTCCCCCGGGCGCAGTGTCTTCTTGCGAAGGTTCAGGCCACGCTACAGAACCGAGGCTGCAACGTCAATCCCGTTCCCGGGTGTAGAACCGCGGGCGAAAAAAAGGGCGTCGATCGACGCCCTTTTTGAAAGCTGCGTGAAAGCCGCCGCTTAGGGATTGCCTGCCGCGGCTGCCGGCTCGGTCGTTGGCGCAGTCGTCGCCGGTGCGGGGGCCTCGGCGGCGGGCTGGGCGGCCGGGAGCTCGGCGAGCACCGGCTCGGCGGCCTGCGCCTTGCGGATGTTGTGGTACGCGAGGCCGGTTCCCGCAGGGATCAGGCGCCCGACGATCACGTTCTCCTTGAGGCCGCGCAGCTCGTCGCGCTTGCCCATGATTGCCGCCTCGGTCAGCACGCGCGTGGTCTCCTGGAAGGAAGCCGCGGAGATGAACGAGTCCGTGGACAGCGACGCCTTGGTGATGCCGAGCAGGATGTTGCGGAAGGTGGCCGGCTGCTTGCCCGCCTTCAACGCCTTCTCGTTCTCCTCGAGCAGCTCGGCGCGCTCGACCTGCTCGCCTTGCAGGAACGGCGTGTCGCCCGGGCTGTCGACCTCGATACGGCGCAGCATCTGCCGCACGATCACCTCGATGTGCTTGTCGTTGATCTTCACACCCTGCAGCCGGTACACGTCCTGCACCTCGTCGATGATGTAGCGCGCGAGCTCCTCGATCCCCAGCAGCCGCAGTAGATCGTGCGGATCCACCGGGCCGTCGACAATCGATTCGCCCTTGTTCACCACCTGGCCGTCGTGCACCAGCAGGTGCTTGTCCTTGGCGATGAGGTACTCGTGCTCCACGCCGTCGAGGTCGGTGATGACCAGGCGCTGCTTGCCCTTGGTGTCCTTGCCGAAGCTCACCGTGCCGGTGACTTCCGCCAGCATCCCCGCGTCCTTCGGCGAGCGTGCTTCGAACAGCTCGGCCACCCGCGGCAGACCGCCGGTGATGTCGCGCGTCTTCGAGACTTCCTGCGGGATGCGGGCGAGCACTTCGCCCACCTGCGCCTGCTGCACGTCGCGTACCGCGATCACCGCGCCCACCGGGAAGCTGATGTTCACGGCATGGTCGGTGCCGGCGATCTTCACTTCGTCGCCCGCTTCGTTGACCAGCTTGACCGACGGGCGCTGACCCTTGCTCGCGGCGGTAGTGCGGCGTTTGGCGTCGATGACCACGAGGGTCGAAAGGCCGGTGACGTCGTCGATCTGCTTGGCGACGGTCGCGCCTTCCTCCACGTGCTCGAACTTCACCGTGCCCGCGTACTCCGTGATGATCGGGCGGTGGTGCGGGTCCCAAACGGCGAGCTGCTTGCCCGCGCGCACCTGGTCGCCGTCGGAAGCCTGCAGCGTCGCGCCGTAAGGCACCTTGTGGCGCTCGCGCTCGCGGCCGTTGTCGTCGGCGATCATGACTTCCCCGGAGCGGCTGATGACCACCTTGTCGCCCTTGGCGTTGGAAAGGTAGCGCATGGTGGGCGTGAAACGCACCGTGCCCGCCGACTTCGCCTCGACGTGGCTCTGCACCGCGGTCCGCGAGGCCGCGCCGCCGATGTGGAAGGTGCGCATGGTGAGCTGGGTGCCCGGCTCGCCGATCGACTGCGCGGCGATGACGCCGATGGCTTCACCGACATTCACCAGCGAGCCGCGCCCGAGGTCGCGCCCGTAGCACTTGGCGCAGACGCCCCAGCGCGTGTCGCAGGAAAGCGGCGTACGCACCTTGACCTCGTCGATGCCGAGGTTGTCGATGGCGTCGACCGCGTCCTCGTCCAGCAGCGAGCCCGACATGTACAGCACGTCCTGCGTTTCGGGATGCACCAGATCGGCGATCAGCGTGCGGCCGAGCACGCGCTCGCGCAGCGCCTCGACCACCTCGCCGCCTTCCACCAGCGCCTTCATCGAGACGCCGTTCTGGGTCTCGCAATCGTCCTCGGTCACCACGAGGTCCTGGGTCACGTCGACCAGGCGCCGCGTGAGATACCCCGAGTTCGCGGTCTTCAGCGCCGTATCGGCGAGGCCCTTGCGCGCGCCGTGCGTCGAGATGAAGTACTGCAGCACGTTCAGGCCTTCGCGGAAGTTCGCCGTGATCGGCGTCTCGATGATCGAGCCGTCGGGCTTGGCCATCAGGCCGCGCATGCCGGCGAGCTGCCGGATCTGCGCCGCCGAGCCGCGCGCGCCGGAGTCGGCCATCATGTAGATCGAGTTGAACGCCTCCTGCTTCACCTTCTTGCCGTGGCGGTTCTCGACGTCTTCCTGGCCGAGCTGCTCCATCATGACTTTTCCGACCTGCTCGACGCAGCGCGACCAGATGTCGACCACCTTGTTGTAGCGCTCGCCCGCGGTGACCAGCCCCGAGGTGTACTGGTTCTCGATCTCCTTGACCTCGGTCTCGGCGTCCTTGATGAGCTGCGGCTTCTGCGTCGGGATCTGCATGTCGTTCACGCCGAAGCTGATTCCGGCGCGCGTGGCGATGCTGAAGCCGGCCTGCATCAGCTTGTCGGCGAAGATCACCGTCTCGCGCAGCCCGCAGCGGCGGAACCCGGTGTTGATGAGGCGCGAGATCTCCTTCTTCTTGAGCGGCTTGTTGAGCAGCTCGAACGACAGGCCCACGGGCAGGATCTCGGAAAGCAGCGAGCGGCCGACGGTGGTCTCGTAGCGGGTGATCTTCTCCTTCACCTCGCCGTCCTCGGCCAGCTCCTTCTCCTTGATCCGCACCCAGACCCGCGCATGGATGTCCACCTGGCGCGAGTCGTACGCGCGGTGCACCTCCGCGAGGTCGGCGAAGCTCATGCCCTCGCCCCTCGCGTTCACCTGCTCGCGCGTGGCGTAGTACAGGCCGAGCACGATGTCCTGTGACGGCACGATGATCGGCTCGCCGTTCGCCGGCGAGAGCACGTTGTTGGACGCGAGCATCAGCGTCCTCGCCTCCATCTGCGCCTCGAGCGACAGCGGCACGTGCACCGCCATCTGGTCGCCGTCGAAGTCGGCGTTGAACGCCGCGCACACCAGCGGGTGAAGCTGGATCGCCTTGCCCTCGATCAGCACCGGCTCGAACGCCTGGATGCCCAGGCGGTGCAGCGTCGGCGCCCGGTTCAGCATCACCGGGTGCTCGCGGATGACTTCCTCGAGGATGTCCCAGACCTCGGGCACCTCCTGCTCCACCAGGCGCTTGGCCGCCTTGATCGTGGTCGCGAGCCCGAGCAGCTCGAGCTTGTTGAAGATGAAGGGCTTGAACAGCTCGAGCGCCATCTTCTTCGGCAGGCCGCACTGGTGCAGCTTGAGCTGCGGGCCGACCACGATCACCGAGCGTCCCGAATAGTCGACGCGCTTGCCGAGCAGGTTCTGGCGGAAGCGGCCGCCCTTGCCCTTGATCATGTCGGCGAGCGACTTGAGCGGGCGCTTGTTCGCCCCCGTCATCGCCTTGCCGCGGCGGCCGTTGTCGAGCAGCGAGTCCACCGCCTCCTGCAGCATGCGCTTCTCGTTGCGGACGATGATCTCGGGCGCTTTCAGCTCGAGCAGCCTCTTCAACCGGTTGTTGCGGTTGATCACCCTTCTGTACAAATCATTCAAATCGGAAGTGGCGAAGCGCCCGCCGTCCAGCGGAACCAGCGGCCGCAGCTCGGGCGGCAGCACCGGCAGGACTTCCATGATCATCCAGTCGGGCTTGATGTTCGAGGCCTTGAAGCCCTCGAGCACCTTCAGCCGCTTGGCGTACTTCTTGATCTTGGCGTCGCTCGAGGTGGCCTCGAGGTCCTTCCTGAGGGTATCGATCTCCTTGTTGAGGTCGAGCGCGCGCAGCAGCGCCCGGATGCCTTCGGCGCCCATCGCCGCGGAGAAGTCGTCGCCGAACTCCTCGACCTTGGCGAGGTAGTCGTCCTCGGTCAGGAGCTGCGTGCGCTTGAGCGGCGTGAGGCCCGGGTCGGTGACCACATAGGCTTCGAAGTACAGCACGCGCTCGATGTCGCGCAGGGTCATGTCGAGCACCAGGCCCAGCCTGGAAGGCAGCGACTTCAGGAACCAGATGTGGGCGGTCGGGCTGGCGAGCTCGATATGGCCCATCCGCTCGCGGCGAACCTTGGCGAGCGTCACCTCGACGCCGCACTTCTCGCAGATCACGCCGCGGTGCTTGAGCCGCTTGTACTTGCCGCACAGGCACTCGTAGTCCTTGATCGGTCCGAAGATCTTGGCGCAGAACAGCCCGTCGCGCTCCGGCTTGAACGTGCGGTAGTTGATGGTCTCGGGCTTCTTCACCTCGCCGTAGGACCACGAGCGGATCTTCTCGGGCGACGCGAGCCCGATCTTGATCGCATCGAACTCCTCGTCCTGCTGGACCTGCTTGAAGAGCTCAAGTAGCGCTTTCATCAGTACCTCTCCAGATCGATGTCGATGCCAAGGGAGCGGATCTCCTTCACCAGCACGTTGAACGACTCGGGCATGCCCGCATCGATCTTGTGATCGCCCTTGACGATGTTCTCGTAGACCTTGGTGCGGCCGGTGATGTCGTCGGACTTCACCGTCAGCATCTCCTGCAGGGTGTACGCGGCGCCGTAGGCTTCGAGCGCCCAGACCTCCATCTCGCCGAAGCGCTGGCCGCCGAACTGCGCCTTGCCGCCGAGGGGCTGCTGGGTGACGAGCGAGTACGGCCCGGTCGAGCGCGCGTGCATCTTGTCGTCGACCAGGTGATGGAGCTTCAGCATGTGCATGTAGCCGACGGTGACGTGGCGGTCGAAGCCCTCGCCGGTGCGGCCGTCGTAGAGCTGCACCTGCCCGGACATCGGCAGGCCGGCCATCTCCAGCATGGCGTTGATTTCCGTCTCCGCCGCGCCGTCGAACACCGGCGTCGCGAACGGCACGCCTTCCTTCAGGTTCTGCGCGAGCTGGATCACTTCCTCGTCGGTGAACTTGGAAAGATCCTTCTCCTCGCCGCCGCCGGAGTAGACCCGCTCGAGCATCTTGCGGATTTCCGCGAGGCTCGACTCCTGCACCTTCTTCACCAGCTCGCCCAGGCGCAGGCCGAGGCCTTTCGCCGCCCAGCCGAGGTGGGTCTCGAGGATCTGGCCCACGTTCATGCGCGAGGGCACGCCGAGCGGGTTGAGCACGATGTCGACCGGCGTGCCGTCGGCCATGTGCGGCATGTCCTCGACCGGCGTGATCTTCGAGATCACGCCCTTGTTGCCGTGGCGCCCGGCCATCTTGTCGCCCGGCTGCAGGCGGCGCTTCACCGCGACGTACACCTTCACCATCTTCAGCACGCCCGGCGGCAGCTCGTCGCCCTGCGTCAGCTTCTTCCGCTTGGCTTCGAACATGGCGTCGAACTCGCGCCGCTTCTGGGCGAGCGACTCCTTCAGGCCCTCCACCTGCGCCGCCGCATCCTCGGCAGCCAGACGGATGTCGAACCAGTCGTACTTCTCCACGCCGTCGAGGTACTCCTTGGTAACCTTGGTGCCTTTGGCGAGGCGCTTCGGACCGCCGTTGGCGGCCTTGTTCATGAGCAGGCGCGCCAGGCGCTCGAAGGTATCGCTCTCGACGATGCGC
>Ga0075418_10000048_pt1 | contig 96761 bp, 86 predicted proteins | sample SoiMetdeltSBSDD2_FD_81776 | JGI IMG/M metagenome (GOLD analysis project Ga0075418, IMG submission 81776) | Bulk soil microbial communities from a Populus tree surrounding site in Tennessee, USA - Soil MetaG P. deltoides SBSDD2 | ecosystem: Environmental > Terrestrial > Soil > Tree plantation...
CTTCGCGCATCCGTGCCTGGAAGCGTTCGCGCTCCTCGGGCGTCATCTGCGCCAGCCGCTCCTCGAACCGCTTGCGGCGCTCCTCAGGCGTCATGTTCGGATCGAAGCCGCGTCCGCCGCCACCGCCGCGGCCAAACCCTTCCCCCCCGGGGCCGCTACCGCCGCCGGAACGCTCGCCTCGCGGACCGGCTCCGCCCGCGGCGCTGTTCGCCTGCGCGCCGCCGTCGCTGGCACCTTCAGGGCGTGCGTTCTCGCGACCCTGTCGAGGCGCGCCAGCGTTCGCGGTCGCCTGTGGCCGCTGTGCCGACGGGTTCACCTGTGCTGCCCCGGGAGGGCCACCCGCCGCAGGCGCTCCTGCCGCACTCGACGGGCCGGCATTTGCTTGAGCTCCGGCACCCGGGCCACCCGCGCCACCAGGACCGCCTGGCTGATTGCCGCCGCGCATCCCCTCGCCGCGTCCGCCGCGGCCCCCGCGCCCGCGTTCGAGCTCGGGCGGCACCGCCTGATTGAGGACCTGGAACATCTCCGGCGTCGGCCGGAACCGCGCGGCCGCGTTTGGAATCCGCAGCACGTTGTTGCGGCGGGCGATTTCGATGTTGACGTTGGCCGTCATCCCGGGCTTCAGCTTCAAGTCCTGGTTCGGGACCGCGATGACCGTCGAGTAGGTCACGACGTTCTGCACGACGGCCGGCTGGAGGCGGACCTGTTCGACCTCGCCGACGAAGGTGTCGGTGGGGAAGGCGTCTACCCGGAACGTCACCCGCTGCCCGGGACGCATCCTGCCCACGTCGGCTTCGTCGATATTGGCGAGCACCTGCATCTTCGTCAGGTCTGCGGCGATGACGTAGAGCGTCGGCGCGTTCATGCTCGAGGCGACGGTCTGTCCCTGGTCGACGTTGCGCGAGATGACGATGCCGTCGATCGGCGCCACGATCGTGGTGTACCCGAGATTCACCTTCTGGTTGTTCAACTGCGCCCGCGCCTGCGTGAGGCTGGCCTCCGACGACTTGATCTGCGCCTCCGCCGACCGGACGTTCACTTCTGCCGACTCGAGCTCGGTCTTGGGAATCAGCTGCTTCGCCGACATCTGCTGTGCGCGATCCAGCTTCTGCTTCGCATCGGCGAGCGAGACTCGCAGGCGGTCGACCTCGGCTTCGGCGCGCGCCACGTTCGCATTCTGCTGCTCGATCTGCGTCTGGATCAGCTGCGGGTCCAGCCTGGCGATCACCTGACCCTTTTTCACGATCGTGTTGAAGTCCGCATACAGCTCCTGGACTACGCCGGAGACCTGGGTGCCGACGTCAACCGTTTCGACCGCTTCGAGCGTGCCGGTCGCGCCGACCGTCTCGACGACGTCTCCGCGCGAGAGGGGCTGGGTGAGAACGGTGGGTTCGGGCTTACTTGTCGCGACCTTGTAGTAATAGAACCCGCCGCCTGCCAGCGCGAGCACGACTACGAACAGAATCAGCTTCTTCATGATGATTGGGGCCAGATCCCCTTGCAGGGCCTGGAACGGGATTCGTGGCACTTCTGTGACAACTCGGTGCCATCTCGTGAAACAGGGCAGGCCGCGGTTGCTGCCGCAGCCTGCCCGTTGTCAAAGTTATTACGACGCCAGGCCCGGAAACGCTACTCAGCGTGCTTGGTGCGCAGGCCCTTCAAGCCTTCTTCGAACAACGTGTAGACCGTCGGCACGAACACGAGCGTAATCATGGTCGAGGCGATCAGCCCGCCGATGACCACGCGCGCCAGCGGCGCCTGCAGCTCGGCGCCTTCACCGATCCCGAGCGACATCGGCACGAGGCCGAGCACGGTCGCGATGGATGTCATCAGGATCGGCCGCAGCCGGACCCGGCCCGCCGTCTCGACCGCCTCGCGCAGCGGCAGCTTGTCGCGGCGGCGGAGGATGTTCGTGTAGTCCACCAGCAGGATCGCGTTCGACACGACGATGCCGGCGAGCATGATGACGCCGATGTAGGCCTGCAGGCTGAAGGTGGTTCCCGTCAGCTTGAGCGCCAGCACGACGCCGATCGCCGCCAGCGGAACCGAGAACATGATGATGAACGGATCCCGCAGCGACTCGTACTGCGAGGCCATGACCGCGTAGACGAGGACCACGGCGAGGATCAGCATCATCTGGAGCTGCGAGAACGCGCGGGCCTGTTCTTCGGCCTCGGCGCCGAAGCCGACCTGGAAGTCCGGCGGCACCCGGATGTCGCCGAGCCGCGCCTTCACCGCCTCGATGCCGTCGCTGAGCGCGGCTTCGGGCTCGGCGGTGACCCGGATGACGCGCTCCTGGTTCTTGCGCTGAATCTCGGTGGGCCCCGCCTGGTTGCGGAGCACCATCAGGTTCTTTGCCTGGAGCACCTGGCCGGCCGGCGTGTTGATCAGGATGTCGTTCAAATCCTCGATCCGTTCACGGTCCGCTTCGCGCAGCCGGACGACGATCGGGTATTCGTTGCCGGCCTCGCGGAAGAACGCGGCCTGCGTGCCGCCGACGCTTGTCCGGATCGAGTTGGCGACGCCGGTCACCGACAGGCCGAACAGGGCGGCCTTCGGCCGATCCACCTGGACCGCCAGTTCGGGCCGCCCTTCGTCGCGGCCGACACGGGCGTTCCTTACCTCCGGAACGCGATCCATCACGCTCTTGGCGTCCTGCGCGACCCGCTGCGCCTGCTGCAGGTCGTCGCCAAGGATCTCGAGCGCGATCCGGGACTCGCCGCCGCCGCCCATCAGCCGGTTGGCCTGCTGGTTGCCGCCCGAGGCCCTGGTCGTGATGATGACGCCCGGAATGACGCTGGCGAGCTGCCGGTTGAGATCGCGCGCGATCTGCTCGCTCGACCGGCGGCGCTCGTCCTTGGGGACGAGCCTGATCGTCATCTGCGTGCGGCTACTGCCGCCGCCACCCCCACCACCGCCACCGCCACCGCCGAAACCTCCGCCGCTACCGCCGTTGGTCGAGATGTCGATCGCTTCAGGAACGTACTCCTTGCCGAGACTTTCCAGCCGCAGCGCGACCTCCTCATGCCGCTCGACCCTCGATCCAACCGGCAATTCCGCGCTCACCTGGACCTCGCCCTCATCGGCCTGCGGCATCAGCTCGAAGCCAATCGTCCCGAACAGGAAGACCGCGAGCACCGTCAACCCGGTCCCGGTCGCGATGATCGTCGGCCGGTGGTGCAGGGCCCGGTGGATCACCCGGCCGTAGGCGCTATCCATGCCGTTCAGAAAGTTCTCGCTGAGCGTATAGAGGCGGCCGCTGATGCCCTTGCGCGCGTCGACCGGCGGCGGGAGCTTCAGCAGCCGCGAGCACATCACCGGGACGATGGTGACGGCGACGAAGAGTGACATCGTCAGCGAGAACATCACCACGACCGCCAGCTGCTTGAACAGGATACTGGAGACACCGGTCAGGAACAGCAGCGGCACGAAGACGGCGATGTGGGTGAGCGTGGACGCAAGGATCGCCGACCAGACTTCCTCGCTGCCGTCGATCGAGGCCTGCATGCGATCCTTGCCGTGCTCCATGTGCCTGAAGGTGTTTTCCAGCACGACGATCGACGCGTCGACGATCATGCCGATGCCGAGCGCCAGGCCGCCGAACGTCATCGTGTTCAGCGTGTAGCCGTTGAAGTAGAGCAGCGCGAACGTGCCGATCACCGAGATCGGAATCGACGTGAAGACGATGAACGTCGCGCGCAGGTCGCGCAGGAACAGGAAAATGATGAGCATGACCAGCGCCCCGCCGATCAGTGCGTGCTCCTGCACTGACGTGATCGCGCGCTTGATGAAGATCGAGCTGTCGTTCAGCACGGTCATCTTGATCCCGGTCGAGCCCTGGTTGATGCGGTCGATTTCCTGGCGAACGCCGTCAGCGATCTGGACCGTGTTGGTGCCGGACTGCTTGGTGATGCTGAGCCGAACTCCCGGGCGGCCGTTGATTCGCGTGAAGCTGCGGAAGTCCTCGGTCGAGTCGGTCACGTCCGCGATGTCCTTCATGTACACCGGGACGCCGGCCCGGGTCATGACGACCATGTCCCGGATTTCGTTGATGTTTTCGAACTGGCCCTGGCTGCGGACCAGATACGTGCGATCGCCTTCGTCGATTTCGCCGAGGGGGATATTCTGATTCTCGGTCCGGAGCAGGTTGACGACGCGATCGACGGGCAGGTCGAGAGCGCGAATTTTCTCCTTCGAGAGTTCCACGTGAATCTGGCGCCGCAGGCCGCCCTGCACGGTGACCGCGGCCACGCCGGGGACGCGCTCGAGGCGCTGCGACAGGTCGTGCTCGGCGATCTCGCGGAGCTTCACGCGATCGTAGTCGCCTTCGAGGCCGACACTCATGATCGGAAACGAGTTCGCGTCGAACTTGAAGACCGTCGGCGCGTCCGCTTCTTCAGGCAGCCGGCCGCGTACGCGATCGAGCCGGCTCCGCACGTCGTCGGCGGCCTCGTTGAGGTCGGTGCCCCAGGCGAGATTGAGGGTGACGCGGCTGCTGCCTTCCGACGACGTGGATTCGAGCCGTTCGAGGCCGGCGACCGCGGCCATCGCCTGCTCGATGGGACGTGTGACGAGTTCCTCCATTTCGAGCGGACCGACGCCGCTGTACTGGACCCGGACCGTCAGGCTCGGATAGGACACATCCGGCATCAGGTCGACCGGCAGTCGTGCCAGGGAGACAGCGCCAATCAGCATGATCACGCCCGAGAGCATGAACATCGTGACCGGCCGTTCGATTGCCAGGCGGGGAATACTCATCGATCGCTCCCTTGACGTTGTCCCGGTCCTTCACGATTCGCACGCTCGCCGCCGCCGCCGTCTCCGTTGCGGCCACGGCCTTCCGGAGTCGCGGCGACGATCCGGTCGCCGTCCTTGAGCGCACCCGCCCCGGTGGTGATCACGCGCGCGCCGTCCTGCAGCCCTGATGTAATCTCGATGTGTTCGCCGTCGCGAATGCCGGTCTGCACCGGCAGGAATTTCGCGGTCATGGCTGGCGCTCCCTGCCCCTGGGCCTGGCCCGCGCCCGGCTGCTGTGCGTGACCCTGAGTTCCGGTCGCACCGCCCTGCCCCTGTCCCTGACCGCGGGCCGCGTTGCCGCCGCCTCCGGCGCTCGCGACGAACACGCCCGGCTTGCCATCAATCTCGACGAGCGCATTCCGCGGCACCGTCAGTGCGTTGTCGCGCGAATCGACGGTCAGCTGCACCCGCGAATACATGCCTGGCTTCAGGCGGTAGTTGCCGTTCGGAATTTCGATCTCCATCTCCGCGGTGCGGGTGGCGGGATCGAAGACGGGGGCGACCCGGCTCACCCGGCCGGAGAATTTCTCCCCCGGGAACGCGTCCACTTCGACCGCGGCGACCGTCCCGGCGTGGACACGCTTCAAGTCCTTCTCGACCAGGTTCGCGACCATCCGGACAATGTGGATGTCGACCACCGACACGACCGGAGAGTTGGGACCGACGAATGCCCCCGGATCGGAGAAGCGCTTGCCGACGAAGCCGTCGACCGGCGACGCGATGATCGTGTTCTGCAGGGTGATCTTCAGCTCCTCGAGCCGCGCCTTGGCCTGTTCGAACTGGGCATTCGCCAGATCGTTCTGCGCCTGGGCCGCTTCGAGACGGGCGACGGTGTCGTCGTAGGTCTGCTGCGGCAGCAGCTGCCGGTTATAAAGGCTTTCCGAGCGCTCCTTGTTGGTCCTGGCGAGCTTGAGATCGGCATCGCGCTGCCGAATCGTGGCCTGGGCCACCTTGAACGCCGCTTCCGCCTGACGGACCTGTTCCTGGATTTCCATGTCCTCGACCTTTGCCACGGTCTGACCGCGCCGGACCGAGTCGCCGAGTTGTACGTTGACCGTCGCGAGGCGCCCGTTCACGCGCGGGACGACCTGCACCGTGGCCGCGCCAATCAGGTTGCCGACGATCATGATCTGTTCAGCGACCGGCGCGCGCTTGACCACGGCGAATTCCACAGGCATCGGCGGCCGGCCGCCGCGCGCACCGCCGCCACCTCGGGCACCGCCACCCCCGGCCGGGGCGGTGGCCCCCGACGCCGCGGCGCTGCCGTCGTCTTTACTGCAGGCCGGGGCGAGGCCGAGCGCGCCGCCGAGGACGAGGAAGAGCAGGGCTTTACGCATGACGCTCCGTAAATCTCAGCGGATGGCCGTCACGGTGCGTGACGTGCCGGCGAGCTGCGACCGCTGGTAGTCGACGATCGCCTTGCGATAGTTGAGGATGTTCCGAAGCTCCAGGCTGCGCGAGTCCGCGAGGTCGCGCTGCGCCTGCACGACTTCGAAGTTGGTCGCCATGCCGACCTCGAACTTGCTCTGTGCGGCCTGAAGGCGCTGCTCCGACAACTCGCGTGCCACACCGGAGGCCTGCACCGCTTCGAGATTGTTCTGCACGTTCAGCGCCGCGTTGGTCACCTCGGTCGCGATGATCAGCTCGGCCTGCTTCACTTGCGCTTGAGTCTGCGTCACCTGGACCTTGGCACGTGCGTACTGCGCCTCGGTCGTGCTCTGACCAAGGGGGTAATTCAGGGCCAGCCGCAGCGACCAGGTCGGTGCCGTGAGGTTGCCGATGTTCGAGAGCGCGTCGAAGTAGCCGCCGGGGATCGTGTTGAGGACCGCGCCGCCGATGCCCTGGCGCTGGAACTCGGTGCCGCCGCGCCCCTGCAGGTTGTAGAGCCCGATCAGGTCGAGCGCCGGCAACGTCGAGTTGCGCAGGTTCTTCAGCCCGATTTCGTTCTGTTCCAGGCTGCGCTTCGCGACGAGGATGTCCACCCGATTGGCCAGCGCATTTCGCACCGCGCCCTCGAGGTCGATCGGTTCAGGCGTGATGACCGGGCGATCCGTCGGTTCGATCACAGCGGTCCAGAGATCGTCATCCGTGCCGCTGACGATCAGGCGCTTCAGCGCGAGCTCGTTGGTGCGACGCGTCGCTTGCGCGAGCACGAGCGCCTGACGGCGAGTGGCTTCCTCCGCTTGCGCCTGGACAACGTCGATCGGGGCCATTGTGCCGATTTCCACCTTGGCGCGGTTGTCCTGCACCAGTTTCGACGAGAGCTCGAGGTTACGGCGTGCGGCTTCCACGTTGTCGATCGCAAACACGAGATCCCAGTAGGCATTGCGGACCGCCGCTTCGGTGATCGTGAGCGTCGAGCGGAGGGTCAGGTCCGTGATCTGCGCCTGCAGGGTCTGGATCATCAAGCTCGATCGCGTTTGATCGATCCTGAAGTTGCGCAGCAGGGGCTGGGTGTACTGTGCCTGCACGTTCGAGGTGTACGCCGGGTTCCGCGTCGCGGCCAGGTCTGAGGTCTCGAGCCGCGTGTTGTTGAAGTTCAGGGCGAGGTTGCCGCCGCCCCAGCGGAGGTTCTGCGCCATGCCAGCGTTCCACTGGTTGGTGTCGTTCGTGATCCGGCTCCCGCCGGCCGCCTGGAGCTGGCTGGTTGGCAGGTTCGTGGCGCCCTGAGTGAACAGGCTCCCGGTCAGGCTCGGGCGGTAGGTCGCCCAGAGGGCCGCGACCTGGTAGTCGAGCAGCTGCGGTTCGAGGCGTTGAACCTGGATGTCGAGGTTGCGCTCGAGGGCGCGCCGCACCGCCTCATCGGCTGACAGCGGCGTACGAGGGCCTGCCTCCGGCAGCGCCTGCACGGCCTGAGCGGCTGGGGCCGTCTGACCAGCCTGCTGCATCGCCTGCGCGATCAGCTCTTTCACGTGATCCTTCGCGGGCTCCTGCGCGAACGCCGGAACCGCGAGGGCGACTACAACGGCCGTGGCCCAGAATGTCGGGGTCTTCCTCACAAATGCCTCCAAGTGCTGCGACGTGCTCTTCAAGAAAAGTTCGAACCGAAAAAAACGATGATGACGACTATGGGTAGCGACGGTGGCCCGGCGGCGGCTCGCGATCGCGGCGGCCCTGGTCATTCCGGGCCCGAATCGCCTCCAGCTTGACGCGCTGATCCGCGCTCAGGAGCAGATGCATCCGGTAGAGCATCAGGACCCGGGTCTTGTTGTACTGGGAACGGGCGCTTTCAACCCGATCCAGCTGCCCGCTCACGACTGCCAGGTCCGCCTTGTGCTCCTTGATGGTCCGCGAGAGCTCCTCTTCCGCCCGATCCAGTTCCTGGCGAGTCTCGCGCAATTTCGGAATCGTGGACTCGAAAATCTGATTGATGGCGGCGGACTGCTGATCGTTGATTCCCAGTTCAACGCGGTCGTACAGCCACCACTTCCACCTCTCTCGGTCCCCCGGCGTCGGACCGTTCTGAGGCTTGTCCTTGCTGTCCTTGCTGTCTTTGGCGGCCGGCATCTGCGCCGCCGCCGGGCGGGCCTGTTGCTCCAGGCGCGCGGCAGAGGTCGCCCCGGGCGCGCACATGATGAGCAGGGCCAGAACCCAGGCGATCTGTCTTCCCATTGCTGTTCTCGGATCGTCGACGGTGTGTCGCCCCCCGGCCGGCTCACCGGGACGGGCTGCGCTCAGGTGCGGCCGGAGCCGCGCTTGAGGCGGTGATGTCTATAGGGCGTATTACGGCGGTCGCCAAGCGCCCGTTTACCGTCTAAGGGACTATCACCTTCCACTGCGAGGCTCGTCAGTCCATTGTAACCGACTGATTCTCTGGCAGATGCGCAGTGGCAGTCCGATTGCACCACTGGCGTCCGTCCGGCCACGGGGGCCGGACCGGATCAAAGGGGAAGAAGGTCGTGCGGAAGCTGCTGACGGTAATGGGCGCCCTTGCACTGGTTCTCGCCGGTTTCACCGCCGGAAGCGGAGCCAACGACCGCGACGAGACCATCATGACCGTTCAGGTCAGCTCGGCCGACCACGAAATAGTCGAGGGGTATTTCACCCTTGGCGACAGCGCCTCAGTGGTCGCCAAGCCGGGATCCGACCTCTACAAGTTCCTGACCCGCCAGCGCGGCCGCAAGGTGAAGGTCGTCCTCACCGAAACCGGCGGACCCGAGCTGTCACGCCTCGAGCGCTGACGCTCCCGAGAACGCCTCGAGCTGCTTGATTACGTGCCCGACGATGTTGTTGGGCGTGGAGGCGCCGGCGGTAAGTCCGACGTTCAACGTGCCAGTGCGCGGTAACCAGTCCCTCGTGGTTTCTTCCCGTCCCGTCGTCGTGGAAGGCGCCCCGACCGGCCGGTGCCGCACCACGTCCCGCGAAATCAGGCAATCCGGATCGGCGATGTGAAACGTCCGGACGCGCTCCGCACAGATCCTGGCCAGGTTGCAGGTATTGCTGCTGTTGTACCCGCCGACCACCAGCATCAGGTCCAGCGGCTGCTCGTCGAGCAGGGCAATGACGGCATCCTGCCGTTCCTGCGTCGCGCTGCAGATCGTGTCGAAAGCGCGGAAATGGCTGGAAAGGGCGTCCTCCCCGTACCTGTCGAGCATGGCGGCCCGGAACATCTCACCGATGGCGAGCGATTCGGACATCAGCATGGTTGTCTGGTTCGCGCAGCCGATCCGGACCAGGTCGGCACCCGGGTCGAACCCGGCGGAGGCAGCACCTTCGAACCGGGCGACGAACGCCGCCTTGTCCCCGCCATTCCGGATGAAGTCGCAGACAATCGCCGCCTCTTCGCGATCCAGGACCACGAGGTAGCGTCCACCGGCGTACTTCAGCGCCTGCGACGCCGTTGCCCGCGTCTCCTCGTGCTTGACTTTGCCGTGGATGATTGAGGTGAAGCCGTCCTGCGCGTACCGGGTGACGTTCTTCCAGACGTTGAGCACCGAACCGCAGGTGGTATCGACCAGCGTGCAGCCCTGACTCGTCAGCTGCGCCATCTCACCGACGGTGACTCCAAACGCCGGCAGGATCACCACGTCGTCCGGCCCCAGCGTGTCACGCTGCTCACCAGGGTCCGACAGGAATCGGATTCCGTTCTCGCGCAGCCGGTGGTTGACGTGTGGGTTGTGAATGATTTCGCCGGTCAGATAGACATTCCGCCCGGGGAATCGCCGGCGCGCCTGGTAGGCGTAATCCACCGCGCGATCGACGCCGTAACAAAAGCCGAACTCGCGGGCCAGGTGGACCGTCAGCCGCCCGGAGACGTAACGAAAGCCGTTGGCCTTTACGTCGTCGACCAGCGCACTGTCGTAGGCCGCCGCAAGCTCGCCGGCGACGGCCTCTTTCATGTCGAGGCCCTTACGGAAGATGAGCGGGGAAGTGGGCAAACTACCCAATTCTACCGTGGGTCGATATCCCTTGCCCCGGGGGTGATGGCGTTGAGGTACTGAAGCGAGTCCGGTACGCGCGCCTGGGAGGTCGTGACCTCCGGATCGGACAGGAAGGCCTCGTCGTCGCTGTTGGACGCGGAAACGGGCTGGATCTGGCGGGGAGCGTCGTTCGAGGGCGACACCACGCGGGTTTGTGCGATCGAATCGCCCTGCCCGACGTGCCGGGAGCTCTCGAACAGCTGGCCCAGGCCGACTCCGGTGATCAGGCCGACCGCGGCTGCGGCGGCAATCCACCGGCGACGTCCGCCGGGCTGGACGGAGACCGGGCGCGCGAATCGCGGGAACGCGATGACGCGGGCCGGATGTTCCAGTGACTCCAGCCGCCGGAAGATCTGGTTCTGTTGTGTCGTCAGGCGTTCCCGGGTGAAGATCTCGTCAGCTTCGGCATGGATCTCGGTCCGCATGCCATCGAGCCATGACGTGAAGGCGCTGTAGCGGGCACGGCAATCGCTGCAGGTTCGGAGGTGCGACTCAGCGGGGCGGTCGGACTCCCCGGTGCCGAGCGCCTGCCGCGCACTCCAGACGTCGGCACAGTCGTCGTCGTCCAGGTGCGGATTAAGAAGGCCCATTGTTCTTCCTCTCCGTCAACATTCCCCGAAGCTTGCGAATTGCCCGAAAGAGGTGCACGCGCACCGTCGATTCATTCAACCCTGTAATCGCGCTCACCTCGCGCGAGGTGCAGCCCTCGTAGTGACTCAGCATGAAGACCGATCGCTGCCGATCAGGCAGCCTGGCCAGCGCCGCCGCCAGCTTCTGCCGCCGTTCGCGCGCGAGGACCAGGTCTTCGGGCGAAGGGCCATGCCCGGCCGTCCGCTCCGCGAAATCACGCTCCCCCGGACCATGGTCCGGCATCGACACCATCCAGCGCTCGCGCCGCGTCCGCGCCTTGATGCGATCGAGGCAGCCGTTGATGAGGATCCGGGTGAACCAGACCTCGAAGGGCAGCTCTTCGCGGAAGGTGGACAGGTGCGAGTACGCCTTCACGAACGCATCCTGCACCGCTTCATCCGACTCCGCTCCATCGCGCAGGTAGTGAAACGCGATTCGGGCGGCGCGCCGCTGATGGCGGGCGACAAGCTCGGCGTACCGCTCGCGCGCCTCGGCGTGACGTCCCTCCGCCTGCATCGCCTTGACGGCGGAGGCGGCGGCGCTGTCGGCTTCGCGGGGCGGAAGGCCCGCTGGTTGCGCTCCTGTCATGTAACTACGCCGGGTTGCTGCCACCGTTTACCGCTCTCGCCGGAATCGTTGCCATTAGTCCAAGTCCTGCAACTGGTTAAGAGATTATACAGGCGGCCCCACGAAAGATCGGCCGGGTCTGAAGACCCGGCCCTACATCGGGTTGGGTGACTGTTTGTAGGGCCGGGTCTTCAGACCCGGCCGATCTTTCGCAGCCGCCGATTCGCCCTGGCCGTCCATCTAAAATCGCGGGATGGACATCGACGTCGGGCCGCAGGGACGCCCGCGCGCCTCGGAATTCGTTTTCGCGCGGCTCCGGTACGACTCAGGAGACTGGGACTACAACCCGAAAGTCGCCGCCAATGTCCTGAACTCAATCGTGGAGTACACCAACATCCGGGTCTACCCGGAGGAAGTCGTCATCGGGGCGTCGTCAACCGAATTGATGGCGTTCCCGTTCCTGTTCATGACCGGCCACAAGCTGGTGCGATTCACCTCCGAAGAGCGCAACCGGCTGAACACCTACGTCGAATCGGGCGGTCTCCTGTTTTCAGACGACTGCAACCACGACGTGAACGGGCTTTACGCGCGAAGCTTCGAGAGCGAGATGGTGGCAATCTTCGCGCGTGACGGGGCCATGCCCCGCCTGCCCCGTCACCATCATCTTTACCGCTCGTTCTTCCGCTTCGACGACGGTCCACCGACGACGTCTCACGAGCTGAACGGCTGGGGCGACGAGATCGTGCACGACTACCTGCGCGGCATCGAGCGCAACGGCAGGCTCGGCGTGCTCTACAGCAACAAGGACTATGGCTGCGAGTGGGACTACGACTGGCGGAACAAGCGCTTCCAACGTCAGGACAACACCAAGTTCGCCGTCAATATTGTTGTCTATGCGATGGGGTAAACACGCCGGGGGTTCGCGGGCTCGGGGGGTCGCGGGTTCGGGGCCCGGGCGAAACAGATCACAACTAGCCGCTTGGATCATTTCCGTTGCTTCTGAATATCACCGGCTTCACCGAACCCGCGAGCCCCCGAACCCCCGAACCCCCCGGCTCTCAAGGCAGCACAATCAACCTCGTCCCCGGGTAGTAGCGAGCCAGGACCTGCTCGGGAAGCGCGCCGGCTCGTAGTCGGGCGTAGGCGCCGGCTTGACAGAGGCCGACGCCGTGGCCGTAGCCCTTTCCGGTGAAGACGAATCGCGCTCCCTGTCTCGAGACCTCGAAGCGTGCGCTGCGGATCGATTTCGCGCCGAAGGTGTTGGTCAGGACGGCGCGCAAATCCTCTCCGCGGACCGTGAGATCGCGCGTTCCCTTCAAGGCGATCAGGACGGCGCGCCCGCCGTCGTCGCGCTGCGCAACCTTGATCTCGCGAAGCTCTTTGCCGACGCGCGTGCGGGTGTCGGTGTTCAACGCTGCGGTCAGCTGGACGCGTCCCGCCTCATACTTCCACGTGGTGTGCGCTGATTGCGCCGCGCCGTCGTCAACCGCCCCTTTCAGGTAAGGTCGCGCCGTTCCCCCCCAGATATCGACGGCCGCGCTGGTGTGGCCTCCGCAGTCGGCATGAAAGAGCGCGCTGGCCGGCCCGTTGCCGTACCAGAGGACCATGCCGGCCGTGTGTGCGGTCGCTTGCTCGGCAAGCGGCGCCCAGCTGGAGCTCTTCAGCCGCGACGGCTGGTAGAGCTGACAGTGCGTGGTGGAGCAGAGGTCGTATCCCTCGCGCTCATGACGGCCGATATGTGCTGTGGCGTAAGTACGGGCGATGACCGCCTGGACCTCGAGCATGTGCTCGATGTCGGCGGAGTCCCCTGATGGCGGCGCGAATTCCGAGAGGATGGCGGCGCGAACGTAGTCCTCGAGGGCCACGCGTACGATTCGCCCGTTTGGTGCGGGCTTGACCCGCACATATTGTGGGACCGACGCCTCCGGCAACTTGATGGCCAGCGGCCGGACCTCGGAGCATCCGGCGGGCAGCAGGACCACTGCAAGCACCAAGGCACACGGAGACAACTTCATATCGGCTGTATCGGCCGAAGGGGATGCTAAGTTAAGGGCCGATGTCGCGGATTCTCCTGATCGATGATGATCCCGGCGTCCGCGACAGCATGGAGCGGACGTTGCGGGCTGCCGGATACGGTGTGCAATCGGCCGCGAGCGGTGAAGAGGGGTTCGAGCTGGCGCGCGGCGGCGCCTTCGACGTGATCCTGTCGGACATGCGGATGCCGGGCATCTCCGGCCTCGACATCCTGCGGCAGCTGCGGGACATGCGCGTCGATTCGGCATTCATCATCATGACGGGATTCGGGACCGTCGACACAGCGGTCGAAGCGATGAAACTCGGTGCGGTCGACTTCGTGCAGAAGCCGTTCTTCCGCGACGAGCTGCTGATGAGGGTGCGCTCGGCGACCGAGCGGCGGCAGCTTGCGCGGCAGGTCGATCTGCTGCAGCGCCAGGTCGATCCTCCCGGATCGCTCGGAGCGCTGATCGGCAGTAGCCCCGCGATGCAGCGGGTGAAGGATCTCATCCCCCGAGCCGCGGCGGCCGGCGGAGCCGTGCTGATCACAGGCGAAACCGGGACGGGCAAGGAGCTGGTCGCCCGCGCCATCCACACGATCAGCGCCCGGGGCTCGAAGCCTTTCGTCGCTCTCAACTGTGCGGCGCTCAACGAATCGCTGCTGGAAAACGAGCTGTTCGGCCATGCGCGCGGCGCCTTCACCGGCGCCGCAGGGCCGCGGGCCGGCCTCATCGAGCACGCGACCGGCGGTACGCTGTTTCTCGACGAGATCGGGACGATGCCGCGACCGCTGCAGGCGAAGCTGCTGCGGGCCCTGGAATCTGGCGAGGTGCGGCGGATCGGCGAGAACGAAACCCGGCGCGTGGACGTTCGCTTCCTGGCAGCCACCAACCTCGACATCCAGTCGGCCATCGACAACGGCGACTTCCGCACCGATCTCTTCTATCGCCTGAACGTGCATCGCATCCATCTGCCTCCGCTGCGCGAGCGCGGCGGAGATATCGGAATCCTGATCGAGCACTTCATCGAGCGGTTCGGAGCTGGTGTCGTCACCGGCTGCACACCCGCAGCGACGCAGGTGTTGATGGCATACACGTATCCAGGCAATATCCGCCAGCTCCAGCACGTGGTGCAGCGGGCGGTCGCGGTCGCGCGCGGCGAGCTGATCGATCTCGATGATCTGCCGGAAGAGCTCCTCGCTCCGAAGATTGCGCCGGCTGTTTCGGAGGGCAGCGTCGCCGCGGCGCGCGAGCGCGCGGAGCGCGAGATGATCGTCGCGACGCTGGCGAAGAACAACGGCGAGGTCTCCGCCGCTGCCCGTGAGATGCAGGTCAGCCGCACGACAATGTGGCGTCTCATGAAGAAGCACGGGATCACGGCATAGAGTCGCGGGTTCGCGGTTCGCGGTTCGCGGGCTCGCAAAACCGACGAGCCGTTCGAACGATCGCGGCGAAAGACGCAGCACCCAGCTAGTCCTCGCGCTTTCCACCCAGCTCGCTCGAGTACCCCCAGAACGGCGAACCCGCGAACCCGCGAACCCGCGAACCGCGACCTGTTGTTTCACTTCTGAAACACTTCCCGTTCCAGCAACGCAACGTTCTCGCTCGAGAGTCGCAATAAAACCCGCCTCGGAGGCGTGTGCGGTTCCGGCCTGCCTCTTGCCTCAATCACGCAGGTCCCAGCGCTCCGGTGCCGGTTCACCTATGACCGACACGCCAGCTTCGATCTTGATTGTCGATGGTGATTGTGACTTCGCACGCATGCTCGGGAGCGAGGCCCGCGCTCGCGGCTACCGCGTCCAGGCCGTGACGTCGGTCGCCGACGCCGTGGGTCTCATTCGGAGCGAACTGTTCGACGCGCTGCTCGTCGATCTGGCGGCGGGAGCGGATTGCGCGTTCGAGCTGGTCTCCAAGATCAGGCACCTGTCGTCCGACGCCGACGTCATCTTGATGTCCGATCGGACCGCGATGACCGGCACCATCCAATGGTTCGATCCGGACGCCTTTGCCTGCGTGCGCAAATCGGATCTCGCGCGGTTGTTCGGCTCACTCGCGGGGGTGCTCGAGCGTCGCCATATCACGGCCCAGAATCGCCGGCTCCACCAGAACATCCTCCAGGCGAAACGTGAATGGGAGCGCACCTTCGACGCCATCAGCGAACCGATCGCCGTGTTCAACGATCGCGGCGAGCTGCTGCGCGGGAACCGCGCCCTTGCGACACATCTCGAGCTGCCGGTGACCGGCATCAGCCGGCTGACCTGCACCGAGGTTGGCTTCTGCGGTTGTGCCGGAGAGACGGCACGGTGTGCCGTGACCAGGGCCCTCGCGCAGGAGGCCTCACGGGCGGAGGTGACACTGCCCGATGGCCAGATCTTCAGCGTCACGACATTCCCGATCGGGCCGGCCTCGGATGGGCCCTCGGTCGTGCAGGTGGCCAAGAACGTCACGGAAGAGATCGCGGGCGCGCGCCGGCTTCAGCGAATGAGCGAGGAGCTGACGGCCGCGAACGAGCGCCTCGTCGCAACGCTCGATCAGCTGAAAGCCACGCAGGCGCAGCTGGTGCAGGCTGAAAAGCTGTCGGCGATCGGCCAGCTGGTGGCTGGCGTGGCGCACGAGTTGAACAACCCGCTGACCAGTGTGATCGGGTACGCCCAGCTCGTGGAAGAGGAGCTGCGCGCCGGAACAAGCCCCCGGCCGGGCGAAGACGTGGCTCACGATCTCCGGCGCATCGCCGAAGAGTCCGAGCGGGCGGCGCGCATCGTTCGCAACCTCCTGACGTTTGCCCGTCGCCAGGGCGCGGCCCGCGCCCCGCAGGATCTCGTGGATGTCTGCGAGCGAGTGATCGCCTTGCGGGAGTACTCGTTCAGGATCGCCGGCGTCGAGCTCGCCACGAGCTTCGCATCCCGCTTGCCCAAGGTGCTCGCCGATGGCGGCCAGCTGCAGCAGGTCCTTCTGAACCTCGTGCTCAACGCCGAGCAGGCCATGCGCAACTCGGACCAGCGCAGGCTGGCCATTTCGGTCCGGCACGACCCGCGCACGAGCGCTCTCGAACTGCAGGTCTGCGATACCGGCCATGGCATCGAGAGCGCGAACCTGTCGCGAATCTTCGACCCGTTCTTCACGACCCGCGACGTCGGTGAAGGGACCGGACTGGGCTTGAGCATCTGCTACGGCATCGTTCGCGACCACGGCGGCCAGATCACCGTTGACAGCCGGCTTCACGAGGGCACCACGTTCACCGTGCTGCTGCCAGCGAGCCAGAGCGGTGTCAGCGCGGAAGGCGAGGTCCTGATCGCGCATCCCGAGCAGGCGGAGCGCGAGTTGATCGCGGCAGCGCTGCGTGGCTGGGGATACCGTCCGCAGCCGGCCGCGACGTCTCACGAAGCAACCGAGGTCTGGCGGCGCGCCCGCCTCCAGTTCGCGATCGTGGATCGCTCGATCGTCTCGGCCGATCCCGCCGGATGGTACGAGCGCACACAGGCCGGCCAGGATCGTGTGGTGCCGCTGATCCTGACGTCGATCGCACCGGACAACGCGGACATCGAACACTTCGGCCTGCAGGACGCCGCCGCATCTCTCGCGGCACCCGTGACGCTCGGCGCGCTGAACGCCGCGGTGCAAACGGTTATCAGGAAGGTATACGCATGACGGCTCAGCAGCCGGTCCTCATCGTCATCGACGACGAGCCGGGCATTCTCGATGTGGTGGGGCGGTTCGCCGCGCGATCGGGGTTTCAGGTGATGGCATGCGCCGGCGGACGTGAGGGGATTGCGAGGGTCCAATCCACCCATGCCGACCTGGTGATGGTGGACCTCCGGATGCCGGACGTCGGCGGCCTCGAGGTGCTGCGGGCGATCCGCGAGTCGAATCCGAACTGCCAGGCGGTGCTGATGACCGGCTACGCGTCGGTGGAAACCGCGGTCGAAGCGATCAAGCTCGGGGCGATGGATTACCTGAGCAAACCGCTGGACTTCGGACGGCTGCAGCAGATGCTGGCCGGTGTGCGCGACGAGATCGAGCGCAGGCACGCCGTCCTCTCGATGGAACGCGACCTGGCGCGTCACCTCGAATTCTGCGGCATGATTGGCCGCGGCCCGGCGATGCAGGATCTGTTCGGATTGATCCGGCGTCTCGCGCCGCACGTCAAGACGGCCCTGGTCACGGGCGAGACCGGTACCGGCAAGGAGCTCGTGGCGCGGGCGCTCCATGGCAGCGGGCCGCGCCGCGATCGGCCCTTCGTCACCGTGAACTGCTCGGCGGTCGTCGAGCCGCTCTTCGAGGGCGAGCTGTTCGGTGAAGTGCGCTGTGGAGCGGACGAAGACACGAGCCACGAGCCGGGCTTCTTCGAAGCCGCCAACGGCGGCACGCTGTTCCTGGACGAGGTCGCCGACTTGCCGATCGCGGTTCAGGCGAAGCTGCTGCGGGCGCTGGAACTGGGGGAGGTGCATCCCGTCGGATCGGCGGAGCCGTGTCCCGTCGATGTGCAGGTGATCGCCGCCACCAATCGCGACCTCCGCACTGAAGTCGCGGGTGGCCGGTTCCGGAGCGAGCTCTACTATCGCCTCAACAGCGTCGAGGTGAAGGTCCCCGCGCTGAGAGATCGCCGTGAGGACATCCCGTATCTCACGGCGGCCTTCGTGCGAGAGTCGGCGGATCGCCTGGGCAAGCCTCTGGCGGGACTGACCGCCGGCGCCGAACGGCTGCTCGCGGCCGGGACGTGGGCGGGAAATGTGCGGGAATTGAGAAACGTGATCGAGCGGGCCTGCATCCTGTGCGACGCGATCCTGATCAGCGAGCGCGAGCTGTCGGTCGGCATGCCGCACCAGCCGGGCACGTCCTCTCGCGGGCCCTCGCTGGCGCCGGCTGAGAGCCTTCATGACGGTGAGTCGCTCGCGACGGTTGAGCGCGAGCACATCCAGCGGGCGCTTGCCAAAGTGGGTGGCAACAAGAAGGCGGCCGCCCAGCTCCTCGGCCTGAGCCGGCGCGCGCTCTATCGTCGTCTCGAGCGGCTGGATCTGGCCGACTCGATCAGCCGTCGTCGAGACTCTGACCTGGCGATGATCGACTAGAATCGTCGAGCGTGTCATCGCTCGAGCCGGTCATCGGCCTTGAGATCCACTGTCAGCTGCTGACCGCCAGCAAGATCTTCTGCGGCTGCAGCACGACGTTCGGATCGCCGCCGAACACCAACATCTGTCCCGTCTGTCTGGGGTTGCCTGGCGCTCTGCCGGTGCTCAATCAGCGCGCGGTGGAGCTCGCGGTGCGCGCGTCGCACGCCCTCAACTGCACCGTCCAGACCGTCTCGATCTTCGCGCGGAAGAACTATTTCTATCCGGACCTCCCCAAGGGCTATCAGATCTCCCAGTACGATCGTCCTCTGGCCACGGCCGGCCGCGTCGAGTTCGAAACCCGGGGCGGCGCCCGCCGCGTGCGAATTACCCGGATCCACATGGAAGAAGACGCCGGCAAGTCGCTCCATGAAGGCTTCGCCGATTCCGCCAGCCGGACGTATCTCGACTTCAACCGCAGCGGCGTGCCGCTCATCGAGATCGTGACCGAGCCGGACCTGCGGGGCGCCGCGGATGCCGCCGACTTCTTCTCGCACCTCCGCGCGATTCTCGTCGCTATCGGCGTGAACGACGGCAACATGGAGGAGGGCAGCCTCCGGTGCGACGCGAATGTCTCGGTGCGTCCGTCAGGGTCCGAGCGCCTCGGGGTCAAGACCGAGCTCAAGAATCTCAACTCGTTCCGCCACGTCCAGCGCGCCATCGAATATGAGGTCGAGCGGCAGATCGGGATCATCAATGGCGGTGGCACCGTCGACCACGAAACACGGCTCTGGGATGCCAATGGTGGACGCACCCTGTCGATGCGGGGAAAAGAGGAGGCGCACGACTACCGGTATTTTCCCGAGCCGGATCTGCCGCCGCTGACGCTCGAGGCCGCATGGATCGACGACGTCCGGTCGAGCCTGACCGAGCTGCCCGACGCGCGCCGTCGCCGCTTCGTCGAGCAGTATGCGCTGCCCGAGTACGACGCCTCCGTGTTGACCGCCTCGCGCGAGCTCGCCGACTACTTCGAAGCCACGGCGGCGGCGTCAGGCAATCCGAAGGCCTCGAGCAACTGGGTCATGGGCGCGCTCAGCGCGAAGATGAACGATCTCGGCGTCACGATCACCGAGGTGGCGGTGACGCCCGACGCGCTCGCCGGATTGATCAAATTGATCGACACCGGCACGATCGGCGGACCGGTCACCAGGGACGTGTTCGAGAAGATGTATACGACCGGCCGGCCAGCGGCCGAGATCGTCGCGCGCGAGGGACTGGCGCGGATCGACGATCAGGCCGCGATCGTCAGCGCGGTCCAGGGTGTTCTCGATGCGAACCCCGGACCGGTCGCGCAGTATCGCGCCGGCAAGCAGCAGACATTCGGCTTCCTCGTGGGACAGGTGATGAAGGCGACGAAGGGCAAGGCCAATCCGGCGCTGGTGAACGACCTACTGAAGCGCCTGCTCGCGGCGGACCGGGCTGAATGATCGAAGCCCATCGCGTCTCCAAGCTCTACGGCCGCGGCGTGTACGCCCTTCGCGACCTCTCGCTCCGCGTCGACAAGGGCGAGTTCGTGTTCCTGACCGGCCCGAGCGGGGCGGGCAAGTCGACGCTGCTGCGGCTGTTGCTGCGGCAGGACGTGCCCTCGGAAGGCGATCTCGTGGTCGGCGGCCGCAGCCTCGCCGCGCTGACGCCGGGACAGGTCCAGTCGTATCGCCGATCACTCGGGTTCGTCTTCCAGGACTTCAAGCTGCTGCCGACCAAGACCGTGATCGAGAACGTCGCGCTGGTGCCGCGCGTCCTCGGCGTGCCGATCTCGCAGCAGCAGCGCCGCGTCTTCCAGGTCCTGAAGTGGGTCGGCCTGCAGCATCGCATGACCGCCTACCCGCAGGAGCTGTCGGGTGGGGAGCAGCAGCGCATTGCGATCGCCCGAGCGCTGGTGAACGACCCGGTGATCATCCTCGCCGATGAGCCGACCGGCAACCTCGACCCGGACCTCTCCCTGGAAATCATGAACCTGCTGCGCGAGGTGAACGCGCGCGGCACGACCGTTCTCGTTGCGACGCACGACCGCGAGCTGATTCGACGCGTCGGCCGTCGGGCGCTCACGCTCGACCACGGCCAGATCGTGGAGGTGAGCTGATGCGCGCCTTGAAGTACTTCGTCACCGAAGCGGCGGCGAGTCTGTGGCGCGGCCGACGATCGGCGATCCTTGCGATCCTGACCATCGGGGCCGGGCTGTTCGTCCTCGGCTTCTTCCTCATCGTCAACACGAACGTCCGCCGGCTGACCGATCGATGGGGCGCGTCCGCGGAGTTCGCGGTCTACCTGCGGGACGACCTCACGAAGCCGCAGCTCGAGGCGGTGCAATCGCTGATCGACAGCAGCGGGCTGAGTGCCGCACGTCAGTACGTGTCGAAGGAACAGGCTGCAGAACGTTTCGGCAAGGACTTCCCCGACTTGGGGGCGACCGCCGGGAAGCTGTCGCGCAATCCGTTTCCAGCATCCGTCGACGTCCGCCTCCGCCCGGAAGTGCGCACCGCCGAGGAGGCAGTCGACACACTGGCGAAGACGCTGTCATCGCAGCCCGGGGTGACCGACGTTCGCTACGATCGCCGATGGCTGACCAGGCTCAACGGTGTGATTACCTTCGTGCGATCGATCGGGCTGGTCATCGTGGCGCTGCTCGCGCTGGCCTCCGCGCTGACGGTCGCCAATGTGGTGCGGCTGGCTGCCCACGCGCGGCGTGACGAAATCGAAATCATGCAACTCGTGGGCGCGCCCCTCGCCTACGTGCGCGGCCCGCTCGTGCTCGAAGGGGTGATGCAGGGAGGGGCAGGCGCAATTGTGGCGATCGTGGCACTGGGGCTGCTGTTTTCGGTCGCGCGTGCCAGATACGGAGCGGCAGTGGCGGACGCGGTGGGGCTCGGAGCGATTACATTCCTGCCGGTTGAGCTGTGGATCATCCTGCTCCTGGGCGGCATGCTGCTCGGATCGGTGGGAGGATTGATCGTGGCGCGGAGTGTCCGGTAACGGCCCACAGACCCACGGCACGAAGGGGAGCCTGCCGCGCCGTAGTGTCCGCCTCCGCGCCGCGGCGAGACAGGCTCGGGCTGGTCCCGACCGAATTGGTCGCCGTTGACACAAGTACTACGTGACGATTACTATCGATTTACCCCACAATATGAACCAGGCGAGGAGTCGCATGGCACGGACGGTCAGCTCTGGCAGGCTTTCGAGCGTTCATGTCACGGTCCCGGCAGACTTCTATCGGCAAGAGTTCATGAAGCATCGGGAGTGCCTCGCGCGACAGCGTGAGTACTTTTCCGAGCTGGCCATCAGCAACGCCGACCAGGCGCTGGCGCGTGTGCTGAACGACCTGGAGCAGCTCTGCTCCTGCGACAACGCCGACCAGCTCATGGCTTCGCTCCTTCGCCAGTTCAACGCCGTCACAGGTCTCTCGGCCTGGTCGGATCCCAAGCAGCTTCACTGAGCCGCTCGCTTTTCCAGCTTCGTCACGACAGTCAGCGCATCCTCCGGGCCGGCGTCGATGCGGTCGCCCCCGGGCCGTTGATCCGTGCAGCGCTCTCGGCACTGCCGGCGTCAGAACTGCCTTCCGCCGTCGTGGCAGCGGGGAAAGGTGCGGCTCCGATGTTCAAGGCGGCCTTGCCGTTTCTCCGCGACCTGCGTGCGGTGATCGCCACGCACTCGCCCGACGCGGCGAACGGGCCCGGCGTGCGAGCGTTCGCCGCGGGCCATCCTTCTCCAAACCCGGACAGCGCAGCAGCAGGGGAAGCGGCGCTCGAGCTGGCGCAGGAGAGCCGCGATCGCGGGGGTCTGCTCGTGCTGCTCTCCGGCGGTGCATCGGCAATGCTCGTGGCTCCGGTTCACGGCATTACGCTCGCCGAGAAAGTGGACACCACCACCAGGCTGATGCATGCGGGCGCGGCAATCCACGAACTGAACTGCGTGCGCAAACATCTGTCGCGCATCAAGGGAGGGAAGCTCGCGGCCGCGGCCGGCCGCACGATCACACTGGCACTCTCGGATGTTCATGCTCCCGTTGCCGACGATCCGTCCGTGATCGGTTCAGGACCTACCGTTCCGGACGACACGACATTCGCCGATGCGCTCGAGATCGTGACCCGCTACGGCATCCCGCTGCCCGCCAGCGTGCGAGCCCATCTGGAACGTGGTGCGATCGGTCGGGCTGACGAGACGATCAAATCCGGAGACCGGCGTCTCGACGCGTCGATCTTCACCCTGGTGGGTAACCGGTTGATGGCCGTCGAGGGTGCCGCGCGTGCCGCGGAGTCAGCCGGATACCAGGTCGTAGTGTTTCGCGATCCCACGACCGGGGAAGCGCGCGATGCGGCCCGGCGATTCGTTGCAGCGGCGGCCGAGACAGCGCGGAATGCCACGCAACCGACATGCATCATCGGATCGGGAGAAACGATTGTGACGGTGCGCGGGACAGGACTGGGAGGACGGAACCAGGAGTTCGGGCTCGCCGGCGGGACATGGCTCTCGCTGATCGAAACCGGAGGCCGCAGGGCCGTGCTCGCCAGCGCCGGCACGGACGGTATCGACGGTCCTACGGATGCAGCCGGCGTCGTCGTGGATGCAGAGACGATGTCGCGAGGCGCGGCGGCCGGTGTGGACCTGCACGAGGCTCTCGACAACAACGACGCGTACCACTTCGCCGCGGCTGCAGGCGCGCTGATTACCTGGGGTCCGACCGGCACGAACGTTGGCGATCTGCACGTCCTGCTCGTCGCCTGACGCTAGTGTCCTAGAATCTCGTATGGCAAGAATCGGCAAGCTGGTCCTCGCGGGCGCGGTCGTGGTCCTCGTGGTGCTGGGACTCGGGTATGCCTGGGGAGCATCGGGCCGTGGAACGCTGCAGACCGCGCTGACCGACGCGCAGCAGCGGCTGGACGTCGCCGAAGCGCGCGGTCACATACTGGATGCGCGCGTGAGTCTCTACAATGTAAATTTCGGAGACGCGAGCCGGCGGTTCGAGGATGCGAAGGAGCCGCTGCGGCGGATCCGGCAGCGCTATGCCGACGCGGGAAGCACCGATGCAGTTCGGAGTGTCTCGGCGGCGCTCGAACACCTGGACGAGGCACAGCGCCTCGCCGGCAAGCTGGATGCGGCGGCGAACAGCAAGGCCGGCGAAGCGCTCGAAGCGATCAAGGTCGCGATCGTAAAGTAGTCCCGCCGGTCACTTCAGGATCGACACGCGAACCTCTACCGTGATCCTCCGATCGGAGAGCGGATCGGCGGCCTGCGACAGCATCAGCGGCTTGTTCGGTTCGAGCACGATCACGACGCGCTGGTTGAGCGACGAGCCACCCTCGTCTCGTGGGAGTTCCAGCATCTCGCCACCCGGACCTTTGACTTTCTCAGCGGCCGTAGTGGGTTGACGGGGGTTGTACTCCAGGCCGAGCTGCAGCCTGATGTTCCCGTTCTGGAGAATCTGAGGGGTCGCGTCGACGTTCAGCGTCGCACGCACGGTGTTGGCCATACTTCGAATGCTGCCGCTGAATCGATCCGCCACTATCATGCTCACCGTCTTCTTTGCGGGCGCACCCGAAGCGAGCTGATCGGTGATCGTCAACTCCAGTTTCACGTTGACGGGCTGACCGGCCGGCTGCGCGGCCTCGGAAGGCGCGGGCGTCCGGGTCTGGCCCGACGAAGGCTTTTCAGCCGGCGCCGGGGTTTGCCCGCCGCGCCCTTGAGCCTCCTGTGCGTGGACCGACGCCGCCAGCAGCGCGGCCATGAATGCGGCTCCGATGATCTGTCTCGACATACGACTCCTCAATCCCGCGCCGTGCGCGGCTCCAGTGGTGAAATCTGCACTTCCTCAATCGGCGACAACGGCGCGACGACGATCTCCGGCGGCGTAATCGGCGTATTCGCAATGGGCGCGACGCTGATCGGCTCGATGCCGCTCAGCGGCGCAATCGACGTGACAGGCATCTCCGCGACGGCAGCGACCACGGTGTCCCGGGGGATTGACGGCGCGGCCATTTGCCGGGTCGGCTTCGCTGGTCTGGTCTTCGAAGAGGGTACGGTGGGCTTGGGATTCGAATCCGCAACACCGAGCGTCTGCGACGGAACCGCAGGTTCGGTTCTGGCCGCGGTCCCCTCTGTTCTCGTCGCCGGTTGCGGCGCCCTGAGCCAGATCAGCGCCACGACAATCGCGAGCATTGCAACCGCGCCGGCAGCCAGCTGCGGCGCCCACGCGCGACGCACCGGCCGGTGCAGCCGCTCCGTGACCCGCGCCCGGAATGCCGCATCCGTATCCACGTCCATGAGGTCGCGAACGGCGCGATCGATTGCGGTATCCATTTCTCGTTCAGTCATGTGCGTATCCCAGCGCGGCCAGCTTTTGTTTCAGCACCCGGCGCGCCTCGGAAACCCGCCACTTCACAGTGCCGACAGGAACGTCGAGCATCGAGCCGATCTGTTCGTACGAGTACTCGCCGGATCCCGCGAGGAGGATGGCATCGCGAAGCTTGCGGGGAAGTGCCCGGATGAGCTGTTTCACCTTTTGTTCGAAGTCCCCGGCAGCCAGGCTTTCTTCCTGCGACCGTTGCGGTGCGGCGAGCTGCTCGATCAACCCGGGTCCGTCCTCCTCGGCACGGTCGTGCCTGATCGTCAGGCGCATCCACCGGGTGAGGCTGCGACGGCGATCGAGCGCCTTGCGCCAGGCGATGGCCAGCAGCCAGGTCCGAAAGGACGCGTCGCCCCTGAATCCGTGCAGCTTCTGGTACACAGCCACGAACGTTTCCTGCGCCACGTCGTCGGCATCCTCCGCAGACCCGAGGGCCGCATACGCGGCCCGATACACGGCGCGACGATTGCGCTCGATCAGCTGCCCGAAGGCATGGTCGTCCCCTGCTTGAGCCCGGCGAACGAGGTCGAAATCGATGGCCGACCCCTCGGCAGCAGCGGCGCCTCGATCGATGCCTGTGGTGGGCACCTCGCTCGCCATCAGGGTCAACGTCGCGCTCACACCGTCAGTAGACTGGGGCATCCAGCTCCCGGTTGGAAAAACTCAGATCCTTCTATGAAAAGATGTATTCCGGCTTATTTATGCTGAACCAGGAACAGCTGCTCAAGCTGATTCGGGAACAGATCGACCACCCCGCCACGCCTCGCGAGCTGCTCCAGCGGCTCAAGCTTCCACGAGAACAGCGGGCGACCTTCAAGCGCCTGCTCGGGCAGCTGGTGGCCAACGGCCAGCTGGTGCAGACCCGGGGGAACCGGTACGGCCTGCCCGATCGAATGAACCTCGTCGTGGGCCGCATCACGACCAATCCACGCGGATTCGGCTTTGTCGTCCCGGACCGGCCTCTGGAAGAGGTTTCCGGCGACATCTACGTCGCCGGCAGCAATTTGAATCAGGCGATGCATGGCGATCGTGTCGTTGCCCGCATCGAGCGCATAACCGATCGTGGCGCCGAGGGGCGGATTGTGCGCATCCTCGAACGCGGCTCCAGCAACGCCGTCGGCCGCTTCGACATGGATGAATCCGGAATGGGATTCGTGGTGCCTTTCGACCGCCGGTTGATCATGGACGTCCATATCCCGCGGGGCGAGAGCAAGGACGCCGAGCCGGGCGACATGGTGACCGTCGAGATCACGAAGTGGCCGACTGCAGCGCGCGGACCCCTGGGCCGCGTGGTCGAAGTCCTGGGCGGCATCGACGAGCCGGGCGTCGACACCGAGATCATCCTGCGCAAGTACGGCATCGTCGCCGAGCACGGGGAAGAGGCCGTTGAAGAGGCGCGGCGGCTGGGCACGACGGTCAAGGAGCGCGACCTGAAAGGACGGACGGATTTCCGTCAGGACGTCACGGTCACCATCGACGGCGAGCACGCGCGCGATTTCGACGATGCGATCACGCTCGACCGCCTGGAGAACGGGAACTACTGGCTCGGCGTCCACATAGCGGACGTGGCCCACTACGTGCCTGAAGGCAGCGCGCTCGACGAGGAAGGTTACGACCGTGCGACGTCGGTGTATTTCCCGGAACGCGCGGTGCACATGTTTCCTTCGGAGCTCGCGACCGGCCTCTGCAGCCTGAATCCACAGGTCGATCGACTGGTGCAATCGTGCCTCATGGAGATCGACAAGAAGGGACATGTCGCCCGATACGAGCTCCACGACGGCGTCATCCACAGCAATGCCCGGATGACGTACACAGATGTGAATGCGATCCTGGCCGACCGCGATCCGGAAATGTCGGCGAAGTACGCAGAGCTGGTCCCGCTCTTCGAGCGCATGCGGGATCTTTTCGTCATCCTGAACAAGCGGCGCCACCGCCGCGGTTCGATCGACTTCGACCTGAAGGAGCCCGAAATCGTCCTCGACGACGAGGGCATGGTCGAAGCGATCATTGCGCTCGAGAGGAACGTGGCGCATCGCCTGATCGAAGAGTTCATGCTGGTGGCCAACGAGACCGTTGCGCAGCATCTCGACGATCACGGCGTGCCCAGCCTGTTCCGTATCCACGAAAAGCCGGATCCGCTGAAGGTCGAAGAATTCGAGGAGTTCGTCGCCACGCTCGGCTACAGCCTGGGCGCGCCGTCCGACGACGTCAAGCCGCGGCACTTCCAGAAGCTCGTCGAGAAGATGCGGGGCACACCCGAAGAGAAACCGATCGCGTTCCTGATGCTGCGCACCATGCAGAAAGCGCGATACGACCCGCAGAACATGGGACACTTCGGCCTCGCGGCGAAGAGCTACACGCACTTCACGTCGCCGATCCGCCGCTATCCGGATCTGGTCGTTCACCGCACGCTTCGGGAATCGCGGCACGCGCTCATGACCGGGCCGCACCGCGAGGAGCTCGAAGAAGACCTGCCTGAGATGGCGCGGCACACGTCCGAGCGCGAGCGGCGCGCTGACGATGCCGAGCGCGAGCTGGTGCAGTGGAAGAAGGTCCGCTTCATGGCGGACAAGGTCGGCGACGAGTTCGAAGGTTACATTACCGGGGTCACGGCCTTCGGCCTCTTCATCGAGCTGATCGAGCATTTCGTCGAGGGGCTGGTCCACATCTCGACAATGGCGGATGACTACTACAGGTTCGTCGAGCGGGCACATATCCTTCGCGGCGAGAACACCGGCAAGGAGTACCGGCTCGGCGACAAAGTGGCGGTGCAGGTCGTGAAAGTTGACATGGAACGCCGGCAGGTCGATCTCGGCCTGGTGGATATTCTCGAAGCAGTGCGAGCGTCGGAGCGCAACCGCGGACCGCGCCGGAGCAGCGCGGAGCCGCGGCGCCTGCGTCCGGCGGAACCCGCGCCCGGCCGCGGCTGGAGCCAGGCCCAGGCAAAGAAAGACAAACCCAGGAAGAGCGGAACCCGCAAGCAGCGGCCAGGTCGGCGCGAGCGGGCGACCCGGAAAGGCAAGTGACAGAAGCCATGCGAAACGTTCTCGGACGCGACGTGCAACTGGACGACGCATTCCTCGACCGGATGCGCAACACCATCGACCCTCAGGCCGACGCCGTCGCGAAGACCCTGGTTGATCAGAACCTGCACCGTGCGGTCGCAGACCTGATCAAGAAACGCCAGATGTGGGATCCGGACGGCGAGCCGTCGCGGCAGCTGCCGGAGGACATCCGCTCGTACATGAAGGCCGCGAGCGTGCTGCCTCCATGGCGCGACGAAGAGATGGTCAACGAAGCGGAGCAGTTCTTTCTGCTGTATGGCCTTGCTTCGTCCACGCTGCTCGCGTGCGCCAGCCTCCCGCAATGCTATGTGATGAAGTACGGCACCGAGGTACTCGCGTACACGAAGTTCCTCCAGGTGGATCCGACGCGCCGTATTCGTGAGACCGCGCAGATGGTCATGGACGTGATGGTCCCCGGCGGCTTGCAGCCAGGCGGCCGGGGCGTCCGCGCGACGATGAAGGTTCGCGTGATGCACGCGATCGTACGGCACATGATCATGAACGACCCACGGGCTGTCGCGAACCCGTCTGACGCGGCGTTGAAAGCCGCCTTCGGACTGCCGATCAATCAGGAAGACATGGTCTATACGCTCCTGACGTTCTCGTACGTCGTGATCGAGGGCTTTCGCATCATGGGCTACCAGATGACGGATCGCCAGCGCGAGGGCTACATTCACTGCTGGAACGTCGTCGGCTTTCTGATGGGCATCCGCGAGGAGCTGCTGCCGGCGAGCTTCGCAGAAGCCAGGCGGTTGTTCGAGGCAATCCAGCGCCGCCAGCACGGTCAGTCCGAGGCAGGAAAGAAGCTGACCGCTGCGCTCCTCGCTGCCGTCCAGGATGCGATGCCGGGCGATCACCACGATCCGCTGATCGCCGCGCTCGCGCGCAAGCTCGTGGGAGATGAGACGGCGGATGCGCTTGGCATCCAGCGGCCGACGCTGATCCAGCAGATCAGGCTGGACGCGTTACTCGACGCGTGGGCCTTGTCCGCCCGCCTGGCGACGGAGCTTCATGCCGACCAACCGATCCGGATCGCCTCGGAGGAACTGCACCACGCGATCATGGTGAAGATGGGCGGGATGGCCGGTGTACCCTTCGAGGTGCCGGAGGAGTTCGTGAAGCGATGGTTCCCCGACGGTGCGGCGGGACCGACGCAATCGACCGTACAGGGCTGAAAGAAGACGATGGTCCAGATCGATATTCCGGTGGCGTTCGGAACCGGCAGCTTGTTTGCGGCAGCGGTGGAGAAGGGACTCCGATCGGAGAGATACCCGTACTTCTACCAGCGGGCCCTGACCGCCAACCTGGTTTTCCAGCTCCTGCTGGTCGTCTGGCTGCCGGTGTATCTCCTCATCGCTCATTTCGGCTTCCAGACGTCGCACATGTGGTGGACGGGCACGTCGATCACCGACTATCCGTGGCTGCTGCCGGTATTTCTCGTGGCGTATTTCATCGCGAACATCGCCGGATTTCACGTGGGCGCGCGGCTCGTGACCAGCGGCCGCCGTCGTGCACCGTGGGGCCTGTTCGCCGGCGGCTTCGTGTTTTTCGGCGCCTGGATGGCGTTTCAGCCGTATCGCACGCTTACCCTGGGCACCTACGCCGAGTGGGAAGCCCGCGCCGCCCGCTGGATCTGGACGGACCTCGGCTTCGTCGGCCTGCTCATGGGCGCCATGGTGGTCTTCTTCGTGGCGCTCCACATCGTTTACAGGGCGCTGGAACGAGAAGCGCTGAAGGCGACGGAAATCAGCGCGGGAGCACGGGCAGGCCGAGCCGTCTGAGCGACGCGTCGAGCCGGGGATCGCCGCGAAGGCTGTCGAAGCGGTGATCGACCGCCATGAACGATACCTGGTCGTCGTGCTGGGCGATGGCATGCTCCAGGTATTCGAACGCCAGGTCCTTCTTGCCGAGTTCGCCGCAAACCATTGCCAGCCACACCGGTGTACACCGGCCTCCGGCGAGCAGCTCCTCGCGCAGCCGCTCGGCGTCGTCCACGCGGCCCGCCCGGCAATACCAGATTGCGAGAAGCGCGACGAAGAAGGGCGCCCGGTGAACCAGCCCCACGCCTTTCTCCTGGACCTCGATCGCCTCGGTGAGTTTGCCCTGACCCGCGAGCGCGCTGCTCAAGTACCAGTAGCAGCCGTCGATGTTGGGGTCGATCGCGAGAAGCTCCCGCATCTGGTGCTCCGCCTCCGCGAACCGCCGCGCGCAAATCAGCACCTGGCTCATGATGAACGGCATCATCATCCAGAGCGGGTCATGGTGACGCGCCCGGGAGGCGTGCTCGATCGCGTCGTCGACGCGTCCGAAGCCGCACAGCAGGAGCGCGTAATAGCCGTGCGCGGGGGCGTAGCCGGGAGCGATCTCGAGCGCGCGCTGAAAATCGCGCTCGGCGGTCCGCATGTCGATCGCAAACAGAGTCTTGGTCCAGCCGAGGGCAGTGTGGCCTTCGGGCAGGCTGGGATCGAGTGTGACCGCGCGCTCTGCCGCCTCGAGCGCGGCCCTGCTGGCCTCGGGCGCCGGCAGAAAGGTGGTGTACCCGAGCGCCGTGCACGCTTCCGACAGTCCCGCGTACGCGGCTGAATACATCGGGTCCAGTTCGACGGCCTGTTCGAAGCACCGGCGCGCCCCTGTCAGCGCCCCGTGGAGGTCGGCGAACTTGTTCAGGAGGAACCGGCCGCGCAGGTATAGGTGATAGGCCTCGAGACTCGCCGTCGGCGGCTTCACTATCACGCCGGTGGCGGGCCTGGTCAGCGTGACCCTGAGCGACTCGGTGATCGATCGTGCGATCTCGTCCTGGATCAGAAACACGTCGTCCACGGTCCGATCGAACCGCTCCGACCAGATGTGGAAACCGTCCGACACATTGATGAGCTGCACGCTGATTCGCAGACGGTTGCCGGCTCTGCGGACGCTTCCCTCGAGCACGCTCCGGACGTCGAGCCGTTCGCCGATCTCCCGAACGTCGATCGGGCTGTTCTTGAACTGAAACGCCGAAGTCCTCGAGACGACGGCCAGCCCCTTCACGCGAGAGAGCGCGCTGATCAATTCCTCGGCCATGCCGTCGCAGAAGTACTCCTGGTCGGGATCGTTGGTGAGGTTCGCGAACGGCAGCACGGCAATCGCCGGCGAACGCGTGACCGGAGGCGTGGCGAGGGCCATTCCGGTCATCAGCGCGCGGAGGTCGCTCAACAGGTCGGTTACGCGCTGATAGCGTGCGCCGGGCTTGCGCGCCGAGGCCCGCGAAATGATTCGATCGAGATCAGCGGAGGCGCCACCGATTGCCGGGACGGGCGTATTCAGCAGGGACACCAGGATCACTGCCGGGTTCGGACCGTCGAAAGGCCGTTTCCCGGTGGCCATCTCGTAGATCAGCACGCCAAGCGAGAAGATGTCGCTTCGCGCGTCCACCGTGTCGGCCATCAGCTGCTCGGGCGACATGTAGGCGAGCGTGCCGATGATTTGCCCTTCCCGGGTTTCTTCGGCGCTCGCGAGACTTTTCGGCTCGATGTTCTTGGCGAGACCGAAGTCGAGCATCTTCACTCGCCCGTCAGCCGCCACCATGACATTCGGTGGCTTGAGGTCGCGGTGGACGATGCCGCGGGCGTGAGCGGCTGCCAGCGCTTCGGCAATCGGGATGGCAATCGAGAGCAGCTCATGCAGCTCGAATCCGCCGGGCGGGATCATCCGGTTGAGGGGCGTACCCTCCACCAGTTCCATGGTGAGGAACGGCTGCCCTTCGAATTCCTCGACCGAATGAATAGTGACGATGTTCGGGTGATTCAGGGCGGCGATCGCGCGGGCTTCGCGTGCGAATCGCTTCCGGTGGTCGGCGTCGTCAGTCTGGAGGATTTTTAGCGCGATTTCACGCTGGAGGCGAGGGTCGCGGGCGCGGTAGACCTGGCCCATGCCGCCGACCCCAAGCAAGGCTACGATCTCATAGGAGCCCAGGCGCTGGCCTGGCAGCAAGTACACGGACGGGGCCCCTTAGGGCAGCTTCTCGTTCTGACCTTCGCGCGTGGCGTCCTTGAAGTTCCGTATACCCTTGCCGATGCCGCGGCCGATGTCGGGCAGCCGGTTGGCGCCGAAAATCAGAATGATTATGAACAGGATGACGAGCAGCTCGGGTATCCCGAGATGGGGAAGCATGGTGGCTCCTTCTGGCGTAATTCGCTCGGATCTTACCACCGAACACGGCCGGGCGCGGGCGATCGGGCTCGTCGTGCTGATCGGTCTGGCGCTGACTGCCGCCGAGGTGTTCCCGTCCGTCCGTCAGTTCACCTCCGGGGTCAACGTCGTCGAGGTTTATTCGACGGTGACCGACAAGGCCGGCAAGCCGGTTACCGGGCTCAGCCGCGAGGCGTTCACCGTCCGGGAGAACGGGGATCCGCAACAGATCACCACGTTCGCCGCCGGAGAGTTTCCGCTATCGGCTGCCGTGGCCATCGATCGCAGCTTCAGCATGGCCGGTGAGAGGCTGGCATCGGCAAAGTCCGGGGCGCGGAGCTTTCTCGGAGGCCTTCGTCCGACGGACGAGTCGATGCTGATCGCAATCGGCTCGACCACCGACATTCTGGCGCCTCTTGCGACGAACCGCCGCGAGCAGCTCGATGCCCTTGCGGGCCTGGATGCGTTCGGGACCACTGGGCTCTACGATTCGATCGTCGCGGCACTCGAGGCGATTCAGCCGGCGCGCGGACGGCGCGCGCTGATTCTGCTGTCGGATGGGGACGACCGCTATAGCAAGACCACCGCGCAGGAGGCGCTCGAACGGGCCAGGGCTTCCGATGTTCTCGTTTACCCGATTGCGCTCGGTCGAACCCGCCCGCAACCCTTCGCGGAGCTTGCCTCCCTCACGGGAGGGCGATCCTTTCACGTCCGCGACGCCCGCCAGCTTCCCGATACGTTGCAGACGATCGCGGCGGAGCTGCGGAATCAGTACCTGATCGGCTACAGCCCGCTCAAGCCCCCGGTAGCTGGCAGCAACGAGTGGCGTTCGATTACGGTGACGGTGTCGCGTCCCGACGTCACGGTGCGTGCGCGTGATGGTTACTTGGTGAAGTAACAGCTACCTCCCGCCCCTGCTGAAGAGGTACTCCGCGGCGAGGCGGCACTCGCCCGTCAGGAGCAGCCGACGCCGCAGACCCCTGTAGGGCTGGGCACCCGTGACCAGATCCGCCATGACCCGCCTGATCGGCGCGCTCTCTGCCAGCGCGCGGAGAAGCAGTCCCGTGAACACGCTATGGAAGAAGCGCGCTTTCAGTCGCGCTGCTTTTCGCAATTCGACGTGGAGCTCTCGCCGCACGCGCCTGATGTAACAATCTGCGGCCCCGTCCTTCATCAGACTCTCGGCCGCCAGCCCCGACGACGCAAGCGCGAAGTACAGACCCTCGCGGGTGATGGGATCGACGAGACCCGCCGCGTCGCCGACCAGGAGCCAGCGGTCGCCGGCTGGTTGCTCGGCATCGAGCTGGCGCTCCGAGAGGGAAGGGATCGGCCAGCTGTAACGCCTCATGTCGGCGTCGGCCGCATCGGTGTGCTGCCGGATCCATGCGGCGGACGCCTGGAGCAGGCCGGCGCTCGATGTTTCATTGGCTTGCGCGCAGGCACCGATGGCGAGGTGATCAGGCCGCGGGAACGACCACAGGTAACCGGCGGGCGCGCTCGTGAAGGCAATCTCGATCCGCGGGCTGCTGCGATGGCGCACGTAATAGCCGCTGGCAATCGAGAGCGCGCTGCGGGGAAACGGCCGCGCAACCGAACGCCTGACCAGGCTGTTGGCGCCGTCTGCGCCGATCAGCCAGTCTGCGGTGATGGCCTTGCTGCGTGTTTTCAGCGTCCAACCTGATCGCCCGGGCTCAATGGCAGTGACGCGCTCGGTCACCAGCTCGGCTCCGATACTCCTCGCAGCATTCAGCAGGCAGAGATCGAACGTGCGCCGCGAGCTCACGAGGAGCGGCGGCGTCTGCCTGGCCGTTCGTTCGAGCGGCACATCCACTCCATGTTTGCCGTCCGAGAATCTGCTGACCGCGATTTCGTTGCCTTCGGGGGTGGCACCGCCGCGCAACGGTTCGAGAAGCTTCAAGGCTCGCGCGCTCAGCCCGCCGCCACAGGGCTTCTCGCGCGGGTGACTGCCGTCGACGATCGCCACGCGCGCGCCGGCCCGCGCGAGGAGAAAGGCGGCCCATGCACCAGCAGGGCCACCGCCGACGATCGCAACATGAAAGTCCGGCATCACGAAGTAACATACCGCCGATGGCTCATCCCCTGGTCCTGGCGCTCTTTCCCAACCCCACTGCAGCAGCCGTCGCAGCGCGCGCGCTGCATGCGCGCGGTGTCGAACGCGATCAGATCTCGGTCGTGTCTCGAAGCCACGACGAAGACGGCGCGCTCGCCGATCAGATGGATGCAACGCCCGGCGCGGACATCGAAGATTCCCGGCCCGCGGCCCGCCTCGGCGAGCTCGGCGCCCAGGTGCTCGCCGCAATCGCGGTCGTGATGCCTGGCATTGGTCCCATCGTTGCTGCCGGTCCGCTCGCGGCCGGTCTCGGCGAGGCCGCGGGACACGTCGCCGGCGGCGTGGCGTCGACGCTGAAGGCCGCGGGGGTGCCGGCTGGTCGTGCGGAACAGATCGAGGAAGCCGTCGAACAGGGCAGTGTGCTGCTGGCCGTGCACGCAGTGCCCGACCAGGTCGGAGCAGTCAGAGAAGCGCTCGGCTCCGCGAAGCCCCTCGAGCTCGACATGGCCAACTGGAACGAGGACCGCTGAACCCGTCCGATCGTGTCCTTCAGGCGTCCTAAGGCGAGGACGCCCCCTTTTGAACAGGCTGTTTTCTCTCGAAGCCGTCATTGCAGCTGAGGCATCGTTATTGCAGCCTTGCATCACGGCACGGCGTCAGCCACAATGACATCAGTCCCATTTACCGCCGACATGTCCGAAATTCCGGAGCCGCGCTTCAGCCCCAACGCGCACTTCCTGATTGGTGAGATCCAGTCGGGCGAGAGCGAAAAGGGTCGTCTGGGCGGTGGCATGGCCGCTTCCCTCGTCTGGCACATCAGTGCGGTGCTGTTCGTCGTTTTCATGATCACGCGGATGCCGCCACCGGCTCCGACGAGTGCGCCTCCGGAGCGGATGCCCGAGGATGTGATCTGGCTCAACTCGCCGGGGCCCGGTGGAGGAGGAGGCGGCGGTGGCAACAGGAATCCCGACCCGCCGAAGAAGGCCGAGCTCCCCGGCAAGGAAAAGATCACGGTGCCGGTCGCAAAGCCTCCATCGGTTACTCCTGAACCGCCGAAGCCCGAGGCGCCCAAACCTGTGGCACAGCTCAATATCCCGGCTCTCAACACCCAGAGCGGCATCCAGGAAATGGCCGGAACGCTCACGGGTCTGCCCGTTGTGGCGTCTCAGGGCAGCGGCAGCGGCGGTGGCGGCGGCACCGGCACCGGCACCGGCATCGGTCCGGGATCAGGGTCCGGGTTGGGGCCGGGCACTGGCGGGGGCACGGGGGGCGGCGCGTACCGGCCTGGCAACGGCGTCATGATGCCGACGGTGCTGTCCGAGGTGAAACCGAGCTACACCGCGGATGCGATGCGCCAGAAGATCCAGGGCATCGTGATGGTCGAGGCGGTCGTGATGCCCGACGGTGGTGTCGGTCAAGTTCAGGTCGTCCGCTCGCTCGATCCGACGTTCGGTCTCGATCAGGAGGCCGTGAAGGCAGTTCGCCGCTGGCGGTTCCGCCCGGGCACCCGCTTTGGTCAACCGGTGCCCGTGCTCGTCGAGATCGAATTGACTTTCACGCTTCGCTGATCGGGGGTTCGGCGGGTCGGCGGCTCGGGGGTTCGAGATTGGGGCATTCAAAACCGAGCGAGCTGAAATACAAAAGGCCGGCTTCTCCTAAGCCGGCCTTTTACTATTCCACCCGTTAGGTACTGATTGCCCGATCGCGACCCGCCGAGCCCCCGACCCGCCGACTCAGAACCGCTTCGCGCGCGGTACGATTGCGTAATCCGGCCAGCAGCTGTCGCCAGCCGCGGTGACATCGAACTGCGAGTCGTCTGCGAGCTCGGTGCTGGTTCGGGCGCCGGGCGATGCGGCCTGGACCGATGGATCCAGCGCGCGCGCGATCTGCATCCGCACATCCTCGATGTGTAGCTGTGTCGCGCGATCCGGCTGGCGGGGCAGCGTCGCCGCCAGGTCGTTGTCGAGTGCCTTCAGCTCTCCCCGGAAAAACGCCCGGGTGTCGTCGGACTGCGCCTGGCTTCCGTTGACACGACTGCTCAACGTTTCGACGTACGCACGTTGCAGGTTGCGGCGATAGGCATCGATCTTCGGCGCTGCACTGCCATAGATCTCGGTCCAGACCCCGCGCCGGACGTCGCCGAGGAAGTCGAGCGGCGCGTACGCGGCGGTGCCGTCGAGCGCGTCCTGTTCCACCAGCCGCTGAAGACGGGCGCTGCTCAGGAGTGCGTTGAGCACCCGGGTCTGGCTCGCCTCAATGCGGTCGAGGACACCGACCGGTTCGATCCGGCGAAGCACTTCCGGGTTCAGCGCCCACGCCGGCGCCTTGAAGGCGTTCTCCGCCAGGAACTTCACCGCGCCTTCCTGACGGGCGCGGGGAATCAGCTGGAAACGAACGCCCGTCTGCCCGACGTGTTTCTGCTGCGAGTCGTATCCCCCGACAATTGCCGCCACGTGGTTCATCTCGAGCGCCCACTGGCCCAGGAGCCGCCCGTAGATTTCTTCGAGATCCGAGAACGGTTCGCCCGCGTGCGTGGTCGTGGCCGGCACCAGCATGGCTGCGACACGCTCGAGGTTCTTCATGCCGAGCGTGGTCGATGCGACCGCATCCTGATCGCCGACGGCTTCGGTCAGCTCGCCCGGATCGGTCCCGGCTGAGCCTTCTGTCGAGAAGCGCAGCCATGGCGTCGTGTCCTGCTGACGCGCCCATTCATCGAGCGTCTTCTTTTCCGCGTCCGGTGAGGTCGCGCTTGGAATCGGCTTGTAACCCCACACGGTGGCCCACTTGTCGTAGGGACCGATCTTCGGGACCAGGTCTTCGGCCGCGATCTTGTCCTCGGGCTGCGCCACGTAGTTGAAACGTGAGTAGTCCATCAGGGTCGGTGTGTGCCCGTTCTCCCTGACCCACTTCGGGTCGCGGACCCGTGCAGCGGGGTACATCGAGCTGGCTTTCATGTTGTGCTGGAACCCGAGCGTGTGCCCGACTTCGTGGGCGGCGACGTACTCGACGAGCCGGCCCATGAGATCGTCTGGAAGCGGCAGCGTCTTCGCGCGGGGATCGAGCGCACCGGCCTGGACGAAGTACCAGTTCCGGGCCAGGTTCATCACGTTGTGGTAGAACTGGATGTCCGTTTCCAGAATCTCGCCGCTCCGTGGATCGTGGATGTGCGGCCCCGATGCGTTCTCGATGGTCGAAGGCAGCCATCGGATTACGGAATAGCGCGCGTCCTCGGGACTCCAGTCAGGATCCTCTTCCGGTTTTGGCGCGTCCTTCGCGATGATGGCGTTCCTGAATCCTGCCGCTTCGAACGCCGGCTGCCAGCTCTCGACTCCCTTCTTGAGATACGGCACCCACTTGCTCGGTGTCGCCGGATCGATCCAGTAGACGATCGGCTTCACCGGTTCCGACATGTCCGCCTTGGGATCTTTCTTTTCCAGCCGCCAGCGGGTGATGTACCGCCGCTGCGGCGCCCGGTGCTCGTCCTTGCCGTAATCCATCACGCTGGTGGAGAAATAGCCGACACGCTCGTCGAAGAGGCGCGCCTGCATCGGCTTTTCGGGAAGCAGCACCATGCTGAAGTGCATCAGCACGCTGTGGGTTCCGACCCGCAGCGGCGTGGCGCCGCGCCCGCCCGGAACCGGCGGCGCCGGAGCGGGGCCGCCGCGGCCACCGGCCGCTGCTTCCTGCGGCGGGTTGTTGTAGGTGTGCGTGGCTTCGACCTCGATGTTCTCGGGAAACGAGACGGCACGCTCGACGAATGATCTGGTCGCATCGAAGGCGCGGGCGCCAACCCTGGTCCGGCCGCTGAATTCCGGCACATCGCTCGTGAACAGCCTCGTGACCTCGATGACCGCCGCATCGTCTTTACCGAGCGCTTCGATATTGAACGCCGCCACGATCGGGTTGTAGTTGGCGGCGTCAACGGCTTTCGAGATCGGCGTGCCCGGATCGGCAACGACGTCGTAGGAGACCGAGCGGAGCAGGATGCGATCGCCGCGGCGCTCCCACTTGACGACGCGGTTGCCGGCAGCCTGACCGCCGTAGCCGGCGCCGAGAGTGGTCTTGGCAATCTGGCTCACCCAGAGGAACTCCCGGCCGAGGCGATCCTTCGGGATCTCGTAGTAGATCCGGTCCTTGATGCGGTGCACGGTGAACACGCCGTCATCGGACTTCGCGTCCTTCGTGATCACCCGGTCGTACGGCCTGATTTCAGGCTCCTGGGCCCGGCCGCCGCGGCCCCCGCCTTCCTGTCCGCCTCCTGCTGCCGGCGGCTCCTGTGCGAGCGCCGCACAAGGCGCGAGCACACACGCCAGCGCACACAAAAGCTTGCGCACATTCCCCATCCATCCCTCCCGAATGCCGGTTTTATATCAGAAGCACAAAAAAAGGCCGGCCGAAGTTTCCTTCGGCCGGCCTCGGTCTGCGCCTTCCGCGGCCCGCGGGCCGCGGGTCGCAATTCAGCTCAGTACATTCCACCCATGCCGCCCGGGCCGCCCGGGCCGCCCGCCGGTTCCTTCTTCTCCTCGGGGATCTCGGAGACGAGGGCCTCGGTGGTGAGCAGGAGCGACGCGATGGACGAGGCGTTCTGGAGAGCCGTGCGCACGACCTTGACGGGGTCGATGACGCCCGCGCTCACCAGGTTCTCGTACTTGTCGGTGCCGGCGTTGTAGCCCTCGTCGCCCTTGGCGTCCTTCACCTTCTGGACGACGATCGAGCCTTCCTGACCGGCGTTGGTGGCGATCCACCGCAACGGTTCGGCGATGGCCTTGCGGATGATCTCCGCACCGACGTGCTGGTCGCCCTCGAGCTTCAGCTTGTCGAGCGCCTTGCCCGCGCGGAGCAGCGCGACGCCGCCGCCCGGAACGATGCCCTCTTCGACCGCCGCCTTGGTCGCGTGCATCGCGTCCTCGACGCGCGCCTTCTTCTCCTTCATCTCGGTCTCGGTGGCCGCGCCGACCTTGATGACCGCGACGCCGCCAACCAGCTTCGCCAGCCGCTCCTGCAGCTTCTCACGGTCGTAATCCGACGTGGTCTCCTCGACCTGGGTTCGGATCTGCTTCACGCGGCCTTCGATGGCGCTCTGCTGGCCCGAACCCTCGACGATCGTCGTGTTGTCCTTGTCGATCGTGACCTTCTTCGCCTTGCCGAGGTCGTCGAGCTTGATGTTCTCGAGCTTGATCCCGAGGTCCTCGGTGATGGCGCGGCCGCCGGTGAGGGTCGCGATGTCCTCCAGCATGGCCTTGCGGCGATCGCCGAAGCCCGGCGCCTTCACGGCTGCGGCCTGCAGCGTGCCGCGCAGCTTGTTGACGACCAGGGTGGCGAGCGCTTCGCCGTCCACGTCTTCCGCGATGATCAGCAGCGGGCGGCCGGCGCGCGCCACCTGCTCGAGCAGGGGCAGCAGGTCCTTCATCGAGCTGATCTTCTTCTCGTGGATCAGGATGACCGGATTCTCGAGCACCACTTCCATGCGCTCCGGATCGGTCACGAAGTAGGCCGAGAGATAGCCGCGGTCGAACTGCATGCCCTCGACAACTTCGAGCGAGGTCTCCATCGACTTCGCTTCCTCGACGGTGATGACGCCGTCCTTGCCGACCTTTTCCATCGCTTCCGCGATGATCTTGCCGATGGTGTCGTCGCTGTTGGCGGAGATGGTGCCGACCTGCGCGATGGCCTGGCCGCTCACCGGCTTCGCCAGCGCCTTCAGCTCGTTGACGAGGACCTCGACCGCCTTCTCGATACCGCGCTTCAATTCCATCGGGTTGGCGCCGGCCACGACGTTCTTCGCGCCCTCGCGGAAGATCGCCTGCGCCAGGACGGTCGCGGTTGTGGTGCCGTCGCCGGCGATGTCGGACGTCTTGCTCGCCACCTCGCGCACCATCTGCGCGCCCATGTTCTCGAGCGGATCCTTCAGGTCGATCTCCTTGGCCACCGTCACGCCGTCTTTCGTGATGGTGGGGGATCCGAACTTCTTGTCGAGCACGACGTTCCGGCCCTTGGGACCGAGCGTGACCTTCACTGCGTTGGCGAGGCTGTTCACGCCGCGGAGAATGGCCTGACGTGATTCCTCACCGTAAATAATCTGCTTCGCCATGATTCTTCTGATCTCCCTTACGAGTTGAGGACGCCGAGGATCTCTTCTTCGCGCATGATGAGGTACTCCTCACCATCGAGCTTGATCTCCTGGCCCGAGTACTTGCCGAAGAGGATGGTGTCGCCTTCCTTGACGTCGAGCGGCGTGATCTTGCCGTCCTTCTCGACCTTGCCCTTGCCGACAGCGATCACCTTGCCCTGCTGCGGCTTTTCCTTGGCCGTGTCAGGGATGATGATGCCGCCGACCTTCTGCTCCCCCTCCTCGAGACGCTGGACAATCACGCGATCATGCAGGGGACGGATGCGCACTGCGGTTGCTGGCATAACGGTCTTCACTCCATCTGGGCAGCGCGGAGTTGGCCTCCGCGGTTGAGGCGGAACCGGTGGTTCCGCGGCTTGGAGCGGAGCCTCGGCTCCGCGCTTTCAGCGGGGTCTAACGCCCCCGTTTTCTGAACGAAAACTCGCCGTAAATACTGCTTGGGCTGGCCCCACGTGCACTCTGGCTTAGCAATCGGTGTGGCCGACTGCTAATTCTATAAAAAGGGTCTGGCTTGTCAAGCAGTCGATGGGAGAGAGTGCTAAAGCTTGGGGTTCGGGGCTCGGGATTCGGAGGAACGCGGGTTATCGGTTCTTGATCTTGTACTCCGCCATTTTCCGGGTCACCGTGTTGCGGTGGAGGCCCAGGAGCTCGGCGGCCTCGCCGACGCCGCCGCCGGCCCGTTCGAGCGCCCGGGTGATGAAGACCTTTTCGAACTCCCGGCGGGCGTCGTCATAGCGCACGCCCCGGTCCAGCATTTGTCGTACGAGGTTCTCGAGCTGATCCCGCACGAGCGCCGCTAGTGAAGCTCAGTGCCCGTCAGCAGACGGTACGCTTCGACGTACTTTTCACGGGTGCGATGGATCACATCGTCAGGCAGGGATGGCACGGGAGGCTGCTTGTTCCACCTGATCGCTTCGAGGTAGTCGCGGACGTACTGCTTGTCGAAGCTCGGTTGACCGTGCCCCGGTTCGTACTGATCGCGCGGCCAGAAGCGCGACGAGTCCGGCGTCAGCACTTCGTCGATGAGAACGATCTCATCGGTGGGCGCGAGCGCCGCCTCCGCTCCTTCCACCTTCGCGCTTCGCGTTTCGGCGGACAGGCCGGAGCTGCGGCGAGCCAAGCCGAATTCGAACTTCGTGTCGGCGATGATGATGCCTTTCGATTCGGCATGCGCGACACCGCGGCTATAGATCTCGAGTGTGAGCTTCTTCAGGCGCGAGATCAGGTCGGCGCCCACCAGGCGGCCGGCCTCTGCCTCGCTGATGTTCACGTCGTGGCCACTTTCGGCCTTTGTCGCTGGCGTGAAGATCGGTTCCGGGAGCCGATCGGACTCGCGAAGGCCGGAGGGCAGCTCGATTCCGCAGACGCGCCCGGTCTGCTGATATTCCTTCCAGCCTGAGCCCGAGAGGTAACCGCGCGCGACGCACTCGATCGGCACGGGATCGGTCTTGCGCACCAGCATCGTCCGGCCGCGCAGCTGCTCCGCGTGTCGGCGCGCCGGCTCGGGGAACGCCTGCACGTCAGTCGAAATCAGGTGGTGCGGGACGAGATCGCCCATCCGCTCGAACCAGAAAGCCGACAGTTGCGTGAGTACCTTGCCCTTGTCGGGGATGCCGGAGCCGAGCACGTAGTCGAACGCGGAGATGCGATCAGTCGCGACAATCAGGAGGCGATCGTCAATCTCGTACACGTCGCGCACCTTGCCGCGGCGATGCAGGGTCAGGCCTTCGAGTTCAGTGTTGAGAATTGGTGCGGTGGATACCAAGAGTGAGCCTCGCGGACGCCCGCGCCAAGACTCCGGCGACGTCTCGCCGAAGCGCTCCGCGCGGAGGCGGAAAGACACGGAAGCTTACACGTGCGCCGGACGCCGCGCAACGGGTGAAAGGGTGGTATGCCGATGGGGGTAGCTAAGTGGATGCACGCGCGCCTTGTAGGGCGTTCGCGCTACTTTTGATGCGGCGTGCCGCCGACCTTGTCGGCGCCGGGTTTTTCGTCCCGTGCGGCCAGTTCGAGATCGCCACGGGTCGAGCGGACCGTGATCGTGGGGCCGCCGCCGTTGACCGCTCCCACCACGCGCGCCTCCTTGTCGTTCTCGCGGGTGGCTCGCAGGCCGAGTTGACTGATGCGTTCAGCCGGAGTGATTTCCCCGTCGATGACGAGGGCATCGAGATTGAATCCGTCCGGCGGGGGCGTCAACGACACGCGATCGTTCTCGGTATAGATCGCAACCGGCGCGGCCGCGGCCATCGCGACCTTGACCTCGGCGTTGCGCACGTCGATCCGCGCCTCGGACTTCAATCCCTTCAGCGTCACCGAGCCGGCAATCGAGTTGATCCGGATCGGTCCGCGGGTGGAGTCGAGGTTCTCCAGCGTCACCTCGGTGTTGCGACTCTCGAGATCGAGCGACCCGGCGAAGTTGGCAACGCTGATTTCTCCGCCGCCGTCCATCTTGATCGACGTGTCGCCGCGCACGCCCGTGAGCTTCAGGGATCCCGCGCGGCCGTTGAAGTCGAGCGAGCCGGCATCTTCGATCGTCACCTCTCCGCCGCGATGTGAGACCTGGATGCGCCCGGCGATCTGACTGAGCTTCACTTCGCCCCGGGTTCCGGCGATCTCGACGGCTGCAACCTTCCTCACCTCCAGCGTGCCGGAGCCCGGCTCGACCCGGATGTGGAGACGTGCCGGGACTTTGAGCTTGACCGTGGATCGCTGCCGGCCCGGCTGCGGGAACTGCATTCGGAGGATTAACGCGGACGCCGTCTGGTCCGCGACGAGCATGGAGTCCTGTGCGTACTGTTTGGCCTCGGCGTCCGTATAGGCGCGGGAATTGACGAAGAGCGTGCTTTCGACATCGGCCCGCTCCTCACCCTGGACTTGGACCTCGGAAATCGGACCGGTGATGCGCAGTTCGGTGATCTCGGCAGTCAGCTTGTGGGTGGAGGTCGTCGTGAGCTCGGCTACCGCGCGCTGACCACCGACTTCTCGGCGCGCCGCTTCGATCAATCGCCCCAGTGAGAAGCCCCGTTCGCCAGGCGCAGGGTCCTTCGCCGTCGCCTGATACACGACGACACCGACGACCACGAAACAGACAACGAGCAGTAACTCGCGCTTACCCATAGACTTGGCGACGGTCCCGTAGTAGAGTTCGCCGGGAGCGCCCTTCTGCCACTTCCCGGATTCTAACCCGACAATATCAACGCATGCCGTTACGCGTCCGCTCGGTCCTCATCCTTCTGCTTACATTCGGACTGCTGTGGTTTTTCTTTCGCAATGCGGACATGGCGCAGGTGTGGGCCGAGATGCGCCGTGCCAGGCCCGGTTTGCTTCTGGCGGCAGTCGTCGTGACCGGCATGACCTACGCGCTGCGCGCGCTGCGCTGGCAATACATCCTGTCCCCATTAGGGGAAACCCACTTCGCGAACGCGTTCAGGGCGACCGTCATTGGCTTTGCCGCCACGTTTCTGCTGCCTGCCAGGGCGGGCGAGGTGATCCGGCCGCTGCTCCTCGCGCGGAGTGAAGGGCTGCCCGCTACCGCCACGTTCGCCACGATAATTCTCGAACGCCTCATGGACATGGTGACGGTCCTGGGTCTCTTCGCTGTCTTCGTCCTGACCGCGGACCCCGTCACTATTTCGGCTCAACCCGCGCACCTCGCGCGCGTCAAGGCCGGAGGCCTGCTCGCCGCGGCCGTCGCGGTGGTCGCCATGACCACGGCGTTCGTGGCCGCCGGCCACCCCGAGCGCCTCGGCCGATGGGCGCTCCGCATCGAGCGCGTGCTGCCGACGAGATTGGCCAGATTGGTCGCGAGGTTCGTGGAGTCGTTTACGCAAGGGCTCGGGGTGATGCGTCAACCACGCCGCCTGGTGGTTTCGCTCGCGCTGTCGGTCCCGCTGTGGCTCTCGATCGCGGCTGGCATCTGGCTGACGTCGCTAGCCTTTCATATTACGTTCCCTTACGTGGGTTCGTTCCTCGTCATGACCATCCTCGTCGTCGGCGTGGCGATGCCAACCCCGGGCGCGGTCGGCGGTTTTCACGCGGCGTATCAGATTGCCGTTCATTCGTTTTTCGGCGCGCCCGATGACAGGGCGATCGGCGCGGCGATCGTGCTGCACGCCGTATCATTCGTGCCGGTGACGCTGCTGGGGTTGTTTTTCATGGCACGCGACGGGCTCAGCCTGTCACGTGCGCAGGCGCTTGCCGCCGCGAGGCCGGCCTGATGAAATGCCCCTACTGCGCGCACCTCGGCGACAAGGTCGTGGACTCCCGGGAAAGCAAGGAGGGGGAGGTCATCCGGCGCCGCCGCGAATGCCTCGGATGTGGCCGCCGCTTCACCAGTTACGAGCGGATCGACGAGATCCCGTATATGGTCGTCAAGAAGGACGGGAGCCGGGAACGCTTCGAACGGCAGAAACTGCTTGCGGGATTGCTCAAGGCATGCGAAAAACGTCCGGTCAGCGTGGCGTCTCTGGAAGCGGTGGCTGATAAGGTCGAGTCGGCCCTCCAGGACAAGCCCGAACGGGAGATGAGCACGGAGGAAGTCGGAGCGTTCGTGATGAACGAGCTCCGGCACCTGGACAAGGTCGCCTACGTGCGGTTCGCGTCGGTGTACCGGCACTTCCGGGACATCGGCGAATTCATGACAGAGCTGAAGGATCTCCTCAATGCCAAAGAGTGATCGCGCGCGATGCTGAAACGTGCGCTCGCCTGCGCCACCCTGCTGCTGGCCATCCAGGTTTTCGTCCACGCCGCCCAGGCTATCCAGGTCACCCCGCTCGTGCGCGACGGCCGCGTCTACGTGTCGTTCCGGCTCTCGGACGCCTTCGACAACGAGGAGATTCGCGCCGCGATTCACAGCGGCATGACAATCACGTTCGTGTACGACGTGGAGCTGCGGCGCGCCGCCGCCGTCTGGCTCGATCGTACCCTGGAGTCATCCACGGTGAGCGCCGGTGTCCGCTACGACAACCTCGCCCGCCGCTATCAGGTCACTCTCAGCGCGGACGGCCGTCTCGAGTCCTCCCGCACGCTGGAGCGCGAGGATCTCGCGCGTGAGTCGCTCACCCGGTTCGACCGCCTCGATCTCTTCAGCAGCGCACGGCTCGAGCCCAATGCCGAGTACTACGTGCGCGTTCGCGCCCGGACGACGCCGCGCAATACCGCCTTCGTCTGGCCATGGCAGGGGACCGATGTGGCCGGTCTCGCCAAGTTCACCTTTCTCCGGTAATACCGCGCCGCGTCACGCGGCACTGACCCATGGCCACGACGCTCCGTGATGTCCGCCCGCCGGCGCTGACCGAGACCCCGCCGCCGCTTCCGCACGCACCGGCACGCCGGCCGTTTCGCGACAATCCTCGGCTGATTCTTCTCGGGATCCTCGTCCTGCTGGTGGCGCTGGTCGCGATGGTGACGCTCGCGGACAGGGCGCCGGATTTCAACCCGAACTTCCTGACCGAAGTGCTGCTGTACGCGCTGTCGGTCGCGGATCTCACGATGCTCCTCGCGCTCGGCTTCGTCCTGGCGCGGAACATCGTGAAGCTCCTGGTGGAACGCCGTCACGGCCTGCCGTTCTCGCGGTTCCGCGCGAAGCTGGTCGGAGCGATGCTCGGCCTCACGATCATCCCGGCCCTGCTCGTGCTCCTGGTCGGCAGCGAGCTGATCCGGAGCAGCATGCAGAAGTGGGTGAGTCAGCCCGCCGACGCGCTGCTGACCTCCGCCCGGCAAATCGCCCATGAGTACTACCGCGAGCGTGAGGATGAAGTCGTCCAGCACGCGGGGGCAATCGCGCGGGCCGTGCCGCCGTCGCTCGTGCGCGACGGCGCAGCAGATGCGATCCGCCGGACTCTCGAAGCGCACGCGAGCGCCGGTCCGGGCCGGAAGGTCGAAGTCTATCGGCTGACGCCCGAGTCAACGCCGGTCCTTCTTGCGTCCGTGCAGCCTGCTGCGGGCGGTACGGAGCCGCACCCGCCCGGCGAGGTGCTCGCCTCGCGGGTGATTCGCGGCAGCGGGAATACCGCGCACGAGCCCCTGGCCGGCGGGGGGGAACTGGTCCAGGCTGGAGCACTCATCGTCGAGCCTGGATCGAATCTGCCGGTTGGCGTTGTCGTGGCCAGTGAGCAGGTGACCGGAGCCGTCGCGACGGAAACGCGCAACGTCATCGCCGCGTACCAGAGCTACACGCGCTCGCTGGTCCTGAGGCGCCCGTTGCAGGGCATGTATCTCTCCCTGTTCGTGATGATGACGCTGATGATTCTCGTCAGCGCGACCTGGATGGGACTGTACCTCGCAAAACGGATCACACGCCCGGTTCAGATGCTGGCGCAGGGTGCGCGCGAGATCGGTGCCGGACATCTTGATCACCGGATCGAGCCCGAGACGCGCGACGAGTTCGGCTCGTTGATCGAGGCGTTCAACTCGATGGCGGGAGAGGTCGCCGCCGGGCAACGCACCCTCGAACGCTCACGGCTCGACCTCGAACGGAAGAACCTGGAGCTCGAGGAACGACGCCGGTACATCGAGACCGTCCTCGAGCGGATCGCGACTGGTGTGGTATCCATCGGCGCCGACGGTCGCATCCAGACGGTGAACGGCGCCGCCTTGCGGCTCCTCGATGTCGATCGCAGCATTGTCGGGACCGCCGCCGAGCAGGTCTTTGCCCGGGAAGATCTCCAGGCGCTTGGCGGGCTCGTTCGGCAGGCGTATGCCGGCAGCGGGCACGCAGCGAACGAGGTCACAATGGCTCGCGACGGCCGCGAGCTTCACCTGGCGTCCGCCGCCACGGCGCTGCAGCGCGAAGACGGGAACGTCGAAGGAGCGGTCCTCGTGTTCGACGACGTGACGCCGTTGATTCGGACGCAGCGTGTCGCGGCCTGGCGCGATGTCGCGCGGCGGCTGGCCCACGAAATCAAGAACCCGCTGACTCCCATACAGCTCTGCGCCGAACGAATGCAGCGTCATTTCACGACCGCACCGCCGGCGGCCCGCGAGTTGGTGGACGAGTGCACGTCGACGATCGTGGGCGAGGTCGAATCGCTCAAAGGACTGGTGGACGAGTTCGCGCACTTCGCCCGGATGCCGGCGCCCAAGGCGGTGCCCGAAGACCTGCACCTGATGCTCACCGACGCGCTGGCGCTCTACAACGGCCTGTTCCACAACATCCGGATCGAGCGTCGCTTTGACGAGAGCCTGCCGCCTGTACGCATCGACATCGAACAGCTGCGACGCGTCGTCATCAACCTCGTCGACAACGCTGTCGAAGCTCTCGGGGGCGGCTCGGCACCGGCGCACACGGCCAACGGCGGCCCCACGATCATGGTAGAAACCCGGCACGATCCGGCGCAGGGCGTGGCGCGCATCCTCGTTGCCGATAATGGTCCGGGGATTTCGGCGGCTGATCGTGACAAGCTGTTCATGCCGTACTACTCCACCAAGCGCCGCGGGAGCGGTCTCGGCCTGGCCATCGTCCGACGGATCATCGTGGAGCACGGCGGCAGCATCGAGGTGCACGACAATCAGCCGAAGGGCACGCGCTTCGTGATCGAGCTGCCGCTGTGAGGCGCGCGAGTGAGCGCAGCGAACGAGCCACCGTTCCCGAGAGAGGCAAAGGGGCCGCTGTGAGGCCCGCGAGTGAGCGCAGCGAACGAAGCCACCGTTCCGGAGCGGGGCAAAGGGGCCCCGCGAGGAACGGTGTAGGGGGGCTCCGGGGGGCGAAGCCCCCCGGACAAGAATGAAAGCATCCGTTCTCATCGTTGACGACGAAGCGGGCGTGCGCAGCGCGCTCAGCGGCGTGCTGCGCGATGAGGGCTATCAGGTCGAGGCCGTGGATTCCGGCGAAACGTGCCTGGAGCGCGTCGCGCGCAACGCCTACGACGTCATCGTCCTCGACATCTGGCTTCCTGGCCTCGACGGTCTCGCCACGCTGGAGCGGCTGCGGCAGCGCCGTATCGACGCTCCGGTCGTCATGATCTCGGGACACGGGAACATCGAGTCCGCCGTCCGCGCCATCAAGATGGGAGCGTTCGACTTCGTCGAGAAGCCGCTCTCGCTGGAGAAGACGGTACTGGTGATCGGCAACGCGGTGCGCCAGCGACGCCTCGAAGCCGAGAACCGGGCGCTGCGAGCGCACGTGGATCGACGGCTGGCAATGGTCGGCGAGAGCTACGTGATGCAGCAGCTGCGCGAGCAGATCGCGATGGCGGCGCCGACCAACGGACGAGTGCTGATCCATGGGGAGAATGGCACCGGCAAGGAGCTCGTGGCCCGCACCGTGCACGCGCTGAGCCGCCGCCGCGGCGGACCGTTCGTCGAGGTGAATTGCGCGGCAATCCCCGAGGAGCTGATCGAGAGCGAGCTGTTCGGCCACATGAAGGGCGCATTCACCGGAGCCATGGCCGACCGGCGCGGCAAGTTCGAGCTTGCCGATAGCGGAACGCTGTTCCTCGACGAGATCGGCGACATGAGCCTGAAGACGCAGGCCAAGGTGCTGCGCGCACTTCAGGAGCAGGTCGTCGAGCCGGTCGGCGGTGCGAACAGCGTCCGGGTCGATGTCCGCGTCCTGGCAGCGACGAACAAGGATTTGACGACCGAGATCCGGATGGGCCGGTTCCGCGAGGATCTCTACTTCAGGCTCAACGTCATCCCGATCTTCGTTCCCCCGCTTCGTGATCGCCCCGACGACATCCTGCTGCTCGCCGAGCACTTCATGACGGAGCTCTCGGTCGAGTATGGCCGCCGCCCGAAGAAGTTCGATTCGGGCGCCGCGTCCGGTCTCCGCAGCTTCCGCTGGCCGGGCAACGTGCGTGAGCTCCGCAACGTCGTCGAGCGCCTGATGATCATGGTGCGGGGCGACGTGATCGCGCTGAGCGATCTTTCGTTCCTGGATGGGATGGCCGGGGCCGCGCCCGACGGGCCCGCGCCGGTCGTGCCGCTGCATGAGGCGCGCGATCAGTTCGAGCGCGACTACATCCTCCGGGCGCTCGCGGCGCAACAGGGAAATATTTCCCGGACGGCCGAGGTCCTCGGCGTCGAACGGAGCAATCTCTATCGGAAGATGCGCGGCTTCGGCATCGCTCCCGTCCGTCGCGTCGATGGGGAAGAAGAGACTGCATGAGGCGCCGCTTGGATTGATCATCCAACGCAGCGAATTATCACGACATCACCCGATTCAGGCTGTTCGACCCAAGTGAAGTGACTTCAAGAACTTGGCGGCGACATGTGGATCGAACCACCCCGGGCGCGAATCCTGCAGGGCGGGAACCGGACTTGTCCTCAGCGTCGTGTGCCGACGCGTCGACTGTGCGTGCCGGGGGGACCGAAGGAATGTTTGGTCCCCCTTCTTTTGGGTGACGCGGTCAGCTGGTCAGGGAGGACTCGGCCTTGAGCTTGTTCTCGAGGATCTGTGCCGCTCCGAAGCGTTCGAGCTGCAGATAGTGCTCAGCGGCGCCCACGAGCGCAGCCGCCGGGACCAGGCCGATGATTTCGCTTTCGAGCACGGTCACCCCGTACCGTGCGGCTTCGCGAGCGACCATGTCGAACACGCGGTGGATTGGCGTCTTCTGGTAGTTGGTCAGATTGATGGACACCTGCGCGATGCGCCGGTCCTCCAACATGACGCCCATGGCCTTGACGTAGCGGAGTCCTCCGCTGCTGTGGCGGATGATGGCGGCGATCCTGCGCGCCACATCGAGCCGATCGGTATTCAGGTTGATGTTGTAGGCAATCAGTGGCATGCGTGCGCCGATCACGCTGGCGCCGGCGGTCTCGTGCCGCACTGACGGGCCGAAGTCGGGCGTCCACTCAGGCGAGGACATTTTTTCCGGGAGCCCCTCGAACTCGCCACGGCGGATGTCCTCCAGATTCCGGCGCGCCGGGTTGGCGGAGGCCTCTTCATAGAGATAGACGGGGATGCCGAATCGGACTGCGACCGCTTCGGCCACGTCGCGCGCCAGCGCCACGCAATCGGCCATCGTCACGCCCTCGATCGGCACGAACGGGACCACGTCCACGGCGCCCACCCGCGGATGCTCGCCGCGCTGGGTTCGCAGGTCGATGAGCGGCAGCGCCGTTTCATAAAGGGTGAGAATGGCCTGCTTCAGTGAGAGCCCGTCGCCGACCATCGTCAGCACCGACCGGTTGTGCGACGTGTCGGACGAGTAGTCGAGCAGGCGCACACGCGGCGTGGCGCGCACCGCCGCAACGAGCTGTTCGACGACTTCCGGCCGGCGCCCCTCGCTGACATTGGGGATCGTTTCGATGATCGGCATGGCCTCCTTCTATCACGGCCCCGAGGCACGGGGCCGCGCTATAATCGCCCGACTGCACCCCGGGATGAACGTGACCTCACTATTCGCATGACCGACGCGCTACGCTCCGATCGGCACTCGAATCCTGATCATCCCGATCGCGATCGCGACGCTCGAATCGAAGAGCTGCTGCTGACGGGTCTCGACCATTACTTCGCAGGCCGTCACGATCTCGCCATCAACATCTGGACACGGGTATTGTTTCTCGACCGATCCCATGGCAAAGCTCGCGCGTATATCGAGCGGGCCAGGGGGGCGCTCGCGGAGAAACAGCGTGAGGCCGAGGAGCTTCTGCAGATCGGCGCGGATGCGCTCACGCGCGGAGATCGCGCGACCGCCCGGGAGCTGCTCACCTCGGCAGAGCGGGCGGGCGGCAGCGAGGAAGCGCTCGCGCTGCTGCATCGCCTGGACCGGCTGGAAGCGAGTGTTCCGGCAATCACACAGAACCGTGAGGAGCTGCCGGCCGGCTCCGGTCGTGATGAACCGGCCGGCGTCGGTGGACGCGAGGCGCGGCTCGCATGGATTTTCACCGGGATCGCGACTGGAATTCTGCTGGCCGCGATCGTAGGCGGGTATTTCTGGCTCGCCGAGGACCCCTTCGAGCTCACGGTTGCGAGGAGCGCGCCGGTGGTTTCGGAGCCGGCGCTACCGGTGCCCGCGACGTGCGAGCTTCGACTCGCCCGGGCGCGTTCGCTGATGCAGGATGGAAAGCTGCACGACGCGCAATCGCTCCTCGAGGCCGGCGACCCCGATGCTCTTCACGGGGCAGCCTTCGACGAGCTTCGGGCCACGATCCAGCGGCAGCTCATCGAGGCCGGGCGCCAGCGGGCCGGGTTTTCCTCGATCGGCGCCGCGGCTCCGCGAGGGAAGACGCCCGCACCGGCCCGGGGCGGCGCGAAGTAATGCGGTGTCCCAAGTGCCAATACATCACATTCGACAGCGACGATCGCTGCCGGAACTGCGGCTACGAGTTCTCGCTTTCCGTTGAGGATGACCCCGTCGAGGTCAGGATTGCGCGCGACGAACCCGAGTCGGTGCGCCGCGGCAGCGATGGGTTCAGCGCGCTCGATGCCACGCTGAATTTCCCGGCTGAAGCCGACCGTCCGGCCCAGTCTCAGGGCGCGGGCGTGCGCCGCTCCCTGACAGCGGCCGACCTGCCGCTCTTCATCGAGCAACGTGTGGCCGACGATCAGGCGCCGCTGGTCACGCCGCCGGCGGTACCTCGTGCGCCGCTGTCGGTGCGCCGGGCGGCGCCCGTGCGTTCCCGCGCACGCGGCGCGGCACTGGACGAGCTCCCGCTGGGGCCGCCCGATGATATCGAGGGATCGAGGGCGGGCGCGGGAGACGAGCCCGAAGCCGACAGCACCGACGGTATCCACTATGCGAGCGTCCCCCGCCGCACCATCGCGGGCATCATCGACGTCGCGATTCTCGGCACGATTGCGGCACTGGTCGTGCTGCTCACGTTGCGCATCGCCGAGCTCACCCTCGCAGAGTGGCACATCCTGCCGGTTGCGCCGATGCTCGCCTTTCTGCTGCTTCTCTGTGGCGGCTATTTCATTCTCTTTACCGCCGCGGGCGGCCAGACGATCGGCAAGATGACCACGGGAATCCGGGTCGTGAATGCCGCCGAGCACGCCTCCCCCCGGGTGTCCTTCGGAACCGCGTTCATACGAACGCTGACGTGCCTGGGATCCGTCGTCGCGCTGGGCGGCGGATTCCTGCCGGTCCTGTTCAGCGCCGAGAGGCGGGCGTTTCACGATCGCGTCGCTGAGACCCGTGTCGTAGCCGCGTGACCCGTCTCGCTGTTTTCATCGCAACCGTCGGCTACTGCGGCTACTTCCCGATTGCTCCCGGCACCGTCGGCTCCGCGGCAGGACTGCTGTTCTATTTGCTCGTCTGGTGGGCACAGTCGCCACTGTTCGAGGCGGCGTTGATCGTGGCGCTCTTCGCCGTTGGTATCTGGGCGGGAACCACGTCGGAGCGATACTTTGGCGGGATCGATCCCGGACCCATCGTGCTCGACGAGGTCGTGGGGATGCTCATCACGCTCGCATTCATTCCGGTTGGCATAGCGGGTGCGCTGATCGGATTCTTTCTGTTCCGACTGTTCGACGTTCTGAAGCCGTTCCCCGCCGGGCGGCTCGAGAGGCTCCACGGGGGGCTGGGCGTGATGGCTGACGATGCGATGGCGGCAATCTACGCGAACATCGCTTTGCGGCTCGTGCTCTGGATTCGGCCGGAGTGGCTCTAGTTTTCACATGACTTCCCAGTCCGCAAGTCCGGTTCGCACGGCGGAGGTAATCGCCGTGGGGTCGGAGCTCCTCGGGTCGACGCGACTCGACACGAATTCTCTGTACATCGCCGAACGACTCTCGGCGATCGGTATCGAGCTCCGCTCGAAGTCAGTTGTCGGCGACAATCTCACGCTGATCGCGGATCTGTGCCGCCAGGCACTGACCCGTGTCGATATCGTGCTGGTCACCGGCGGCCTCGGGCCGACAGACGACGACCTGACCCGCGATGCAATCGCCGCAGTCCTCGGGCGGCCGCTGCGAGAGCATTCGGATCTCGTAGAGAAGATTGCCGCGCGGTTTGCGAGGCGAGGCCTGAAGATGCCCGACGTCAACCGGCGGCAGGGCCAGGTAATCGAGGGAGCCGTCGTGCTCGCCAATCCGAATGGCACGGCGCCGGGGCAGTACCTGGAGTACGGCGACCAGATCATCGTGCTGCTGCCCGGGCCTCCACGGGAGCTGCAGCCGATGGTGAACGCGCTCTGTGAGGGAGAGCTGGCCTCGAGAGCAGCGACCGAGCGTGTGTACCGAACGAGCCTCTTCATCGCAGGGCGGACCGAATCTCACGTCGAGGAAGCCGTTCAGCCGTTGTATGCCGGATGGCGGTGCGAGCCTGAACCGATCGAGACGACGGTCCTCGCGGCACCCGGCCAGATCGAGCTTCACCTGTCGCTGCGATCGCCGGATCGGGCGGCTGCAGAAAGCCGGCTGCGTGCGGCTTCCGACGCGCTCGTGGGCGTGCTCGGAAAGGACGTCTTCAGCACGGACGGACGCAGCATGGAGGATCTGGTCGGGTCGATGCTGCGCGAGCGGCGGCTGACGATCGCCGCAGCGGAGTCGTGCACCGGGGGGCTGCTGATGTCTCGTCTCACCGACATCGCCGGCAGCTCGGACTACGTGGCAGGCGGCCTGGTCCTCTACAGCAATGCGCTCAAGACGAGTGTCGGTCTCGTTCCGCCTGCGTTGATCGAAGCGCACGGCGCCGTGAGCGAGCCGGTCGCGGTCGCGATGGCGGAGGGTGTTCGCGAGCGGACCGGTGCGGACGTCTGCGTGGGCATTACTGGTATCGCGGGACCCGGCGGAGGCACGCCGGAGAAACCCGTAGGAACCGTCGCCATCGGCGTGCTGGTTCCCGGCGGTCCTGCGCGGGTGCGGACCGTCTGGGTCCACGGCGGCCGCACGCAGGTGAAGTTCAACGCCTCGCAAGCGGCGCTCGACATGGTACGACGGGCGCTCGGTGGTTGACGGGAAAACCGTGTTCGCAGTCCGTTGTCCGCGGCCCGCGGTCCGGCAAGCCTCGAATTCAACCCTGGATCGGGCCGCGGACTGCGGACCGCGGACCGCGACGACATATCTAGGTTTTTGAGGTCGAACGCGTTGTGCGATTGTTCATCGGCGTCGAGCTGGATGATGCCGTCACGGCCGCGGCGGCCGATGCTGCGCGCGAACTGAAAGCCCGCCTCGGCTCGGTTGCGCCAGGATTCACGGCACGATGGATCGATCGGGCCAACCTCCACATCACCCTCTGGTTCATCGGCGAAGTCGGCGACGAGCGCGCGGCCGCGATAACAGAGGCGCTCCGCTCACCGTTCGATGTCGCGCCTTTCCGTCTCGACCTCAGGGGCGCCGGAGTCTTTCCGTCGTCCGGCGCGCCACGAGTCCTCTGGATCGGAACGACAACCGGCGCCGAATCGATGCGGGAGGTGTACCGCCGCATTGAGAACCGGCTCGTGCCGCTCGGATGTCCGGCGGAACGCCGTCCGTACACTCCACACCTGACCATCGCCCGCGTGAAGGATCCGGGCCGGGCGTCCGGCCGCGACATTCGGCACGCGATTGCCGCCGCACCCGCGGTCTGCGGAGAGAGTGGCGTAAGAGCCGTGACGCTGTTCCGGAGCCGGCTGTCGCCACGCGGCGCCACCTACGAGCCGCAGCTCCGAGTACCATTGATTTGATGTGGGCCGTCCTGCTCGGGTATCTCGCCGGATCGGTGCCCTTCGCGTTCCTCCTCGCTCGTCGCGCCGGTATTGACGTCCGTGTGGCGGGTAGCGGCAACGTCGGGGCGGCGAACGTGTTGCGGACGACCGGTGCCTGGCGGGCCGTTACCGTCATGGCGCTCGACGTCGCGAAAGGCGTGCTGGCCGTCCTCCTGGCATGGGTGGCGCACGCCGGCGTAACGCTGACCGCGATTGCCGCGGCGGCCGCGGTCGTCGGACATATCTATCCGGTCTGGCTGCGATTTCATGGCGGAAAAGGTGTCGCCGTGGCGGCGGGTGTTTTCGCCGTGCTGACGCCTCTTGCCACGGGGATGGCCTTTTCGTTGTTCCTCGTAATCGTGTGGGCGACGCGGTATGTGTCCCTCGGATCCATCGCGGCGACACTGGCACTTCCGCCGGCAGCGTGGATGACCGGCGAGCCCGCGGCAGTCGTCATCGCGGCGGCCGGCACTGCCGCCCTAATCCTGTTTCGGCATCGCGGCAACATTCGGCGCCTCCGCGCCGGCACCGAACGGCGAATGGGCGCCCGCGGATGAACGCCGCCTCAGAGGGGCCATCGTTGCGGGAGGACACTCATCCGGCGATCGCGGTGCTCGGGGCGGGAAGCTGGGGCACTTCGCTGGCGATCCACCTCGCACGAACCGGCCATACCGTCCGGCTCTGGGGGCGGGATCCTGAAGTCATCCTGGAGATCGAACGCACACGCCGGAATAGTCGTTACCTGCCGGACGTCGACGTTTCGCAACCGGTGATGCCGACGACGGATCTGCGACGCGCGCTGGGCGGGTCGTCCTACGTGGTGTTCGCACTGCCATCGCACGTGCTGCGTGCGGTGGCCCGCGAGGCCATCGAGTGGCTGGAGCCGGCGGCGATCGTGATCAGCGCGGCAAAGGGGCTGGAAGCGGGCACGCTGGCCCGCATGTCGCAGGTACTCAGTGAGGAGATCCGGTCCTCGTCCCACGCCGTCGTCGTGCTCTCGGGTCCCAGCTTCGCCCTCGAGGTTGCCCGCGGACTGCCCACGGCGGTGCTTGCTGCATCGGCGGATAGCGCCGCGGCGGAGGCGGTCCAGCGGCAATTTCGTGGCTCAGCGTTCCGGCTGTATGCAAGCGACGACGTGATCGGCGTCGAGATCGGGGCGGCCCTGAAGAACGTGATTGCGATTGCTGCCGGCGTCGTTGAAGGGACCGGTCTGGGTCACAACGCCATGGCCGCGCTCATAACGCGGGGCCTCGTCGAGATTTCGCGACTCGCCACTGCCGAGGGCGGCCGCAGGGAGACGCTGGCCGGCCTGAGCGGCCTCGGCGACCTCGTTCTGACGTGCACCGGCGATCTCAGCCGCAACCGCCGGGTTGGAATCGAATTGGGACGCGGCCGTGCCGTACGGGACGTATTGGCAGGAATCCACATGGTCGCCGAAGGAGTCCGTACGACCGGAGCCGCGCTCGCGCTCGGCGAGCGTCACGGCATCGAGCTGCCAATCACCGCGCAGATGGCGGCGGTCCTCGATGGCCGCAAGACCCCGCGCGACGCGGTCGAAGCGCTGATGCTCAGGCCGCAGAAACAGGAGATAGAGGCCAGGTGACACTTCCCACGGGGGTGGCTTCCGCCTTCGGGCGGAAGAAAAGGGATTATGGGTTTTTTTGACAAGATCAAACAGTCGCTCGCGCGGACAACGGAGCAGTTCGTCGGACGCTTCGACGAAGCGGCACGGCGGGCTGACGCCCCTGACGCGCGATCGCGTCCGGTCGACATGGACACCGTCGAGGCGCTCGAGGAAGCGCTCATTTCCGCGGACGTCGGTGTGGCGGCGACCGAGCGCATCGTCGAGTCGATCCGCAGCCGGAAGTCTCGCGGCGAGTCGCTGCGCTCGCTGGTGAGAGCGGAGATCCTGGACATCCTGCGCGGCGTGGAGGCCGTCGCGCCGAACGGGCACGCGCCGCACGTGGTGATGGTGGTCGGCGTGAACGGGACCGGCAAGACGACGACCGTCGGCAAGCTGGCGCGTCTCACGAAGGATTCGGGCAAGGCGCCGTTGATCTGTGCCGCCGATACGTTTCGCGCGGCTGCGGTCGAGCAGCTCGAGGTCTGGGCGGATCGCGCCGGCGTGGACATGATCCGGGCCCGCACCGGCGCGGATCCGGCGGCGGTCGTGTTCGATGCCATTGCCGCCGGGAAGGCGCGGAAGCGCGACGTCGTGATCGTCGATACGGCGGGACGTCTGCATACCCGGGTCAACCTCATGACCGAGCTCGAGAAGATTCGCCGCATCGCTGCGCGCGAAGTCGAGGGGGCACCGCACGAGGTGCTGCTCGTTCTCGACGCGACGGTCGGACAGAACGGCCTCGCCCAGGCCCGCGAGTTCATGTCGGTCGCCGGCGTGAACGGCATCATCCTGACGAAGCTGGATGGCACTGCGAAGGGCGGCATCGCGGTGGCGATCGCGAACGACTTGAAGCTGCCCATTCGCTACGTCGGCGTCGGCGAAGGCATCGACGATCTCATCCCGTTCGCCCCGGAGGAGTACGTCGACGCGCTCTTCGAGGAGAAATGGTAGACAGGACGAGACGACGTATCACGGAACGCTCCGCTGGGCGCTTCGCGCCTGGACGACACGACGAGACGACGAGACGACGAGAATCCGATTTTCAATCAGTTGTCGTCGTGTCGTCGTGTCGTCGTCTCGTCGTGCTGCCGCGGAGCGGGCCGTCGGCTCGTCCATTGGGTACGTGGTGGTAACCGCGGATGGCCCCCCACGACATCCAGCACATGGCGCGTGCGCTGGTGCTCGCCGAGCGCGGGCGCGGCCGGACCAGTCCCAATCCGATGGTCGGGGCCGTGGTGGTCGACGACGAGGACGTTGTCGTCGGGCGTGGCTCGCATGAGTTCGCCGGGGGGCCACATGCGGAGATTCACGCTTTTGCCGACGCCGGAACGCGGGCACGCGGAGCGACGCTCTATTGCACGCTCGAACCGTGCAACCACGCGGGCCGCACCGGCCCGTGTGCTCCAAACGTCGTTGCCGCCGGCATTCGCCGGGCGGTCATAGCCATCGAGGACCCGAACCCCAGGGTTCAAGGGCGGGGCCTCGCCTACCTGCGCGATCACGGCGTCGAAGTGTGTGTGGGTGTGCTGCGCGAGGCCGCCGAGCGTCTCAACGCCCCGTTCTTCACGGTCATGCGCCTTCGCCGGCCATTCGTCACGATGAAGGTGGCGCTCAGCCGGGAGGGCTTCGTTGCGGGTCCCGGAGGACAGCGGGTGCAGCTCACCGGGCCAGCGGCGAACCGTTTCATTCATCGGGAGCGCGCGGAAGTCGACGCCCTCGCTGTCGGCTCAGGCACCGTCCTGGTAGATGATCCGGCATTGACGGCGCGGGGGGCCTACCGGACGGGACCGCTGGTTCGGGTGGTGTTCGATCGTGGCCTCCGGACGCCACCCGGGGCCCGGCTGCTGGCTACCGCTGCAGCGGGACCGATAATAGTCATTGGAGCCGACTCCGCTGACGCCGGCGCCCTTGAAAGGGCGGAAGTCCTCCAAGCTGCCGGCGCCAGGATCGAACTGATCCCGGCGCAGCGGCCCGAGGGGTTTCTGAGCGGTGCGATGTCCCGTCTTGCGGAGCTTGGGGTGTCTTCCGTCGTCCTGGAGGGAGGCCCGCGGCTCCATGCGGCCATGTGGAAAGCGAATCTCGTCGACCGCGTCCAGGTGTTCAAGACCGCCGCAGTGGTAGGTGCGGACGGCGTCGGCTGGCTCGATCCGGCGATCTTCTCCGCCGCGGTCCTCGAAGACGTATCTACGCTGCGGCTGGGGGACGACGAACTGATGCAGGGTTATGTTCACCGGGCTCGTTGAAGCGATCGGCGAAATCACCGAGGTCAAGCCCACTCCGGGCGGCTTCCGCCTGGAGCTGAGCACGTCGCTCGCACCGGAGCTGGCCAACGGCGACAGCATCGCCGTGAACGGCGTTTGTCTGACGGTGGTTGCGGTCGATCCGCAGGGCGTGCGTCTCGACGTATCGCCGGAGACGGCTCGCGTCACCACGCTCGGCACGATGCGGCGCGGCTCGACGGTGAACCTCGAACGGCCGCTGCGAGCGGACGCGCGTCTTGGCGGCCATTTCGTGCAGGGACACGTCGATGGGATGGGCACGGTCGACGACGTGCGGCAGGACGGCGATTCATACTGGCTGACGATCGTGTTCGCCGCGGCACTCGGCCCCTACATCGTCCGAAAGGGATCGATCGCGGTCAACGGCGTCAGCCTCACCGTCGCCGGCGTGGACGACCGCCGATTCGACGTGCAAATCATTCCCTACACGTGGACGCATACGAATTTCCACGCGTTGAAGGCCGGGGACACAGTCAACCTGGAGTGTGACATCCTCGGCAAGTACGTAGCGCGCGCCATCGAGCTGTCGGGCGTCGCGCGGACGGCGGATCGAAGGTAGAACGACCATGACACCCAAGAAAGTCCGGCGGAAGTCCCCCTTCGCCTCGATCCAGGAGGCCGTCGACGCGTTTCGCAACGGCGAAATGATCATCGTCGTCGACGACGAGGATCGCGAAAACGAAGGCGACCTCACCGTCGCCGCCGAGAAGGTGACGCCCGACGTGGTCAATTTCATGATCACGCAGGGGCGCGGCCTGGTTTGCGTGGCGCTGACCGAAGAGCGGCTCATCGAGCTCGACCTCCCGCTGATGGTCAGGGAGAACACCTCGCAGTTCGAAACCGCCTTCACCGTCACGATCGATGCGAAAGGTGTCACGACGACCGGCGTGTCGGCCGCGGACCGCGCGGCCACGATTCTTGCGACGATCAACCCGCGCACGCGCCCGTCCGATCTGGCGCGTCCCGGGCATGTCCTTCCGTTGAGAGCGCGCAACGGCGGCGTCCTGGTCAGGGCAGGGCAGACGGAGGCGGCGGTCGATCTCGCGCGCATCGCGGGGTTGTACCCGGCAGGAGTCATCTGCGAGGTCACCAGCAAGGACGGCAGCATGGCACGTGTACCGGAGCTGACCCGGTTCGCGAAGCGGCACAAGCTGCTGATGGTCACGATCGCCGATCTGATCCAGTACCGAAGGGGCACCGAGGCGCTGGTCAAGCGGGTGGCGGCGGCGTCCCTGCCGACCGACCACGGCGAGTTCCGGGTCATGGCGTACGAGAGCATCCTCGACGGCGAGACGCACGTGGCGCTCGTCAAGGGCGACCTCGGCGATGGAGAGAACGTGCTGGTCCGCGTCCACTCGAGATGCTTGACCGGGGATGTCTTCCATTCAGCCCGATGCGACTGCGGTCCCCAGCTCGAAGCGGCAATGAACCGGATCTCCGAGGAAGGCCGGGGTGTGCTGCTCTACCTGAACCAGGAGGGGCGCGGGATCGGCCTTGCCAACAAAATCCGCGCGTACGAGCTCCAGGAACAGGGCCTGGACACCGTCGAGGCAAACGAGCGCCTCGGGTTCAAAGCCGACCAGCGTGACTACGGGATCGGCGTGCAGATCCTGAAGGACCTGGGGGTGCGGTCGATGCGCCTGCTCTCCAACAATCCACGCAAGCTGGTCGGCATCGAGGGCTATCAGCTCTCGGTCGCCGAGTGGCTCCCGCTCGAAATCGCGCCGTCAGACCATACACGGGGCTATCTGAAGACGAAGAAGGAAAAGCTGGGGCACAAATTGACGTCGGTCTAATCAATTGCCAAAAGTGCCAAGATTGCCAAAAGTGCCAAAATTGGCTCGGGGTCGAATTCGCGCGTTTCCCTTTAATTTTGGCAGTTTTGGCAATCTTGGCAATCTTGGCAATTGACGACCCCGTCCCTTCGGGTTACGATAAACGTTTGTTTCGTAAGCCCTTAGCGTCGTAGGGACCGCCGCACTCCATGTTCGATTCACTCAGCGATCGTCTGCAGGGCGTTTTTCGCTCACTTCGAGGCGAGGCACGCCTGACCGAGCAGACCGTCGAGGCGGCGCTGCGCGAGATTCGCCTGGCGCTGCTCGAGGCGGACGTGAACTTCAAGGTCGTCAAGGCCTTCATCGACCGGGTGCGCGACCGGGCGGTGGACCAGGACGTTCTGAAGAGCCTGACGCCGGCGCAGCAGGTCGTCAAAATCGTCCGCGACGAGATGCTGGCGCTCTTCGGCGACACCCAGGGCGGGTTGCCGCCGGTGCAGGCGCGGCCGCGCGTCATCCTGCTGCTCGGCCTTCAGGGTTCGGGCAAGACGACGACGTCGGGGAAGCTCGGGCGATGGCTTTCGAAGCAGGGCAGGCATCCGCTGCTGGTGTCGACCGACGTGCGTCGGCCGGCGGCGATTCAGCAGCTCTCGGTCGTGGGCAAGCAGGCGGGAGTCCGGGTCTACGACCCCGCCGGAGAGATGGATCCGGTCAAGCGCGCGAGCGGTGCGCTGACCGAGGCACGCAACGGCGGCTTCGACGTCGTAATCGTGGACTCGGCGGGCCGGCTCCACATCGACGACGAGTTGATGGGCGAACTGCAGGCGATCAAAGCCGCGGTTCAGCCGTCCGATTTGCTGTACGTCGCCGATGCCATGACCGGGCAGGATGCGATCAAGAGCGCCGGCGAGTTCAACCGGCGGATCGGGATCTCGGGCGTCGTGCTCTCGAAGATGGACGGCGACGCCCGCGGTGGCGCGGCGCTCTCGGTCGTCGGTGTCGTCGGCGTGCCGATCGCATTCGTGGGCAGCGGTGAGCGGCTGCAGGATCTCGAGCCGTTTCATCCCGACCGCGTGGTGTCGCGCGTGCTCGGGATGGGCGACGTGCTGTCGCTGATCGAGAAGGCGGAAGAAGCCGTCTCGCTGGAGGACGCAGAAAAGCTCGAGCGCAAGATCCGGATGAACGAGTTCACGCTCGAGGACTTCCGCGATCAGCTGCGCACGATCAAGAAGATGGGCCCGCTCGATCAGATTCTCGGGATGCTGCCCGGCATGGGCAACCTGAAGGAGCTCGCGGCCAATCGCGAGAAGGTCGACGACAAGCAGCTCGGGCGGGTCGAGGCGATCATCAACTCGATGACCCCGAAGGAGCGCCGCAACCATCAGTTGCTCAACGGCAGCCGCCGGAAGCGGATCGCGAGGGGCAGCGGCACTTCGGTCGAGGAGATCAATCGCCTGCTGAAGCAGTTCGTGCAGATGCAGAAGATGCTCAAGCAGCTCGGCGGCATGGCCGGCCTCGGCGGGAAGAAGAAGATGCGCGGCCTCGGGATGATGAAGGGAATGATGAAGTAGACAGTTGCCAGTTTCCAGTCGCCAGCTCGAGGAAACGCTGCAAACTGGAGACTGGAGACTGGGAACTGATCTGGAGCAGAAATGTTAGCAATTCGACTGAGACGTACGGGTTCGAAGAAGCGGCCGTTTTTCCGGGTCGTGGTGGCCGATTCGCGCACGGCGCGCGACAGCAGCTTTGTCGAGGTGCTCGGATACTACAATCCGCGCACCCAGCCGGAGACGCTGACGCTGAAGCGCGATCGGCTCGAGCACTGGCTGAAGGCCGGCGCGCAGCCGTCGGACACGGTTCGCACGCTGGTGGCGAGGATGCCGGAAGCGCCGGCCGCCGATGCTGCGGTCGCCGTCGAACAGCCCGCATCGTGAGCCGCGCCCGCGACGTCGTCGAGGTAGTCGCGAAGGCGCTCGCCGATCAGCCGGGCGGAGTCCGGGTCACCGAGCAGCCGCATCGCGGCCAGACGCTGATCGAGCTGTTCATGGCGCCCGGAGATCTCGGAAGGGTGATCGGGCGCCAGGGCCGGACGGCGGCGGCGTTGCGGACGCTGGTGGCGGCTGCCGCGGAGCTCGAAGGGGCGAGGGTGACGCTCGAGTTCCGGGATCGGGACTGAATCAGTTGCCTGGTGGCTTCCGCCTTTAGGCGGAAGGATGTGGCTGCCGCGGATTTGAACGCAATTCGACCGACGCACGCATCCTTCCGGCTAAAGCCGGACGCCACAGGTCTTGAAGGATGGACGATCTCGTTCTCGTCGGTCGAGTGGCGCGGGCGCACGGGAACCGCGGGCAGGTGATCGTGAACCTGGACACCGACTTCCCGGACGAGCGGTTTCGCGCCGGGGCGGTTGTGATGGTCGGCCCGGCGGCGACCGCGCGCACGATTCGCGAGGTGCGATTCCATCAGGGCCGGCCCATCATCGCGCTCGAAGGGATCGAGACGATGACCGAGGCGGAGGCGCTGGCAGGAGCGGAATTGAAGGTGCCGGCCGCGGCCGCAGGTGCGCTGCCGGAGCACACCTACTATCACTACGACCTGATCGGGTGTGAGGTCACGGATCGGTCCGGCAAGGCCATCGGTCCGGTGACCGGCGTCGAAGGGACGATGGAAATGAGCCGGCTGGTGGTCGCCGGCAGCCACGGCGAAGTGCTCATCCCGCTCGTGGCCGAGATTTGTACGGAGATCGATCTGGCCGGGCGACGGATCGTCGTGAATCCGCCGGACGGTCTCCTCGAGCTGAACGCGCCCGGCGGGCCGTCGTGAGGATCGACATCGTCACCATCTTTCCGAAGATGGTGCGAGGACCGCTCGACGAAGGCATCGTCGCGCGAGCGATTGGGAAGGGGCTGCTGGAGGTCGTGGTTCACGACCTGCGCGACTTCACCACCGATCGGCACCGTGTGGTGGACGATGTGCCCTTTGGCGGCGGGCCGGGAATGGTGCTCAAGCCGGAGCCGCTGTTCCGTGCCGTCGACGTGATTCGCGAGCGCGCGGGTCAGCCGGACGCCATCGTGCTGACGTCGCCGGATGGCAGGCGTTTTACCCATGCCGACGCAGAGCGGCTGAGCGCACTCGGTCACGTGGTGATCCTGTGCGGACGCTACGAGGGGGTCGACGAGCGGGTCAGGCTCGCCCTGGCAACCGAGGAGCTGTCGATCGGCGACTACGTGGTGTCGGGCGGCGAGCTGCCGGCGCTGGTGATCACCGACGCAATTGCGCGGTTCGTGCCCGGAGTGGTGGGTGACGAGAGCTCGGTCGCGCGGGACACGTTCGCACGCGGCCTGCTGGACTTTGCGCAGTACACGCGTCCGGCGGAGTTCAGGGGGCTCGCGGTGCCGCCCGTGCTCTTGTCGGGGCATCACGCGGAGATCGATCGATGGCGGCGCCGGGAAGCGCTGAAACGCACGATCGAACGCCGGCCCGATCTGATCGTCGAGCCGGACGCGCTGGACCGCGAGGACCGCGCGCTGCTGAAGGAATTATTGGAACAAGGTGAGAAGGGAGCTTTGGAATGACTGCCGTTGAAACCGTCGAACAGGCGCAGCTCGCGACCCGTCCGGCGATCAAGCCGGGGGACACCGTCCGCGTCCACGTGAAGGTGCGCGAAGGCGACAAGGAACGCATCCAGGTGTTCGAGGGAATGGTCATCGGGATGCACCGGGGTGGCGCGCGCGCGACGTTCACCGTCCGGAAGGTGTCGTTCGGTCAGGGCGTCGAGCGCATCTTTCCGCTGCATTCGCCGATCATCGACAAGATCGATGTCGTTCGCACGGCGCGTGTCCGCCGCGCGAAGCTGTACTTCCTCCGCAACCTCAAGGGCAAGGCGGCGCGGATGAAGGAACAGAAGCGACAGCAGCCGGCATAGTCCGCCCCCGACCGAGCCGGTCCCTCGGCGTTGTCATGGTCAAGGTACGGGCGTTCAGGACGCTGGAGAATAGCTTCCGGCGCATGGGCTTCAACCATGTCGCGGGCGTGGACGAAGTCGGCCGTGGCTGTCTGGCGGGCCCGGTAGTCGCGGCGGCTGTGGTGCTCAACCCCGATCGCTACGTGCCGCGCGTCTGCGACTCGAAGACGGTGACCGCGCTCGAGCGTGAGCGCCTGTATCTCAGCATCACCCGCGCCGCGGTGGCCTGGGGGGTGGCTGCCGCCCAGCCGGAGGAAATCGATTCCATCAACATCCACCAGGCGTCGCTCCGGGCGATGCAGCGTGCCGTGCTCATGCTGGCGCCTTCGCCGGACTGTGTGCTGGTCGATGCCTTCCGGATTCCAGATCTGCTGATGGCGCAGCGGGCCGTGATCCACGGCGATTCGCGGTGTACGGCGATCGCAGCGGCGTCGATCATTGCGAAGGTCACGCGCGACCGGATGATGCAGGAGCTGCACGCGAGGGATCCACGCTACGGCTTCGACAAGCACAAGGGATACGCGACCCGTGACCACCTCGATGCGGTCGCGCGATTCGGGTATTCGGACGTGCACCGGCGTTCGTTTCGGCCGCCGACTCTGTTTGATAGGATGGAGCCGTAAGGCCCGCAACGGCCAGAATCTCCCGCCCGCGCTGCCCGGCTCGTGGAGTAACCCAGGTGCCCATCGATCGCGAAGACACGCTGAAGAAAGCGGAGAAGCTGGTCCGCCAGGGCAAACTCGACGCCGCCATCGCCGAGTACCTGCGGGTGGTGGAAGATCAGCCCGGGGACTGGACGACAGCGAACTCGCTGGGCGATCTGTACGTCCGCGCCGGCCAGCCCGAGCTCGCGGCTGGTCAGTATGCCCGCATCGCCGCACACTTCATGGAAGAGGGCTTCTACCCGAAGGCCTCTGCCATCTACAAAAAGCTCCTCAAGCTGACGCCGGACGACGAAAGCGCGCAGCTGAATCTCGCGGAACTCTCCCAGAAGCAGGGACTCCTGGCTGACGCCAAGGCGCAGCTGAACGCGGTCGAGGCGCGGCGCCGCAGCCGCGGCGATCGCGCGGGGGCCGCCGAGATCCTCGTGCGACGAGCGGCACTCGACCCGGCCGATTTCGATGCTCGTACGGCGGGTGCGCGGATGCTGGCGGAGATGGGACGCACCGAGGAGGCTGCAGCCTGGTTCCGCTCAATCCACGACGATCTGCTGGAAAAGGATCGTCCCCAGGATGCGCTGGACGCGCTTCGCGAGTCGGTCGAGCTGAATCCGTACGATCAGGAAGCCAGAGCCACGCTGGCGAAGGTGGCCGTCAACGCAGGGGACTTCGAGTCGGCCCGCCGCTTTCTCGATCGTGAAACCGCCGGGAACGATCCGGCGCTGCTCATGCCGCTCGTCGAGATGGAATTCAAGGCCGGCCGTCCCGACGCGGCGCGTGAGCTTCTGCCTGCACTTCTGGCGGGCGGCCGCGACCAGCGACAGCGCGTGGTCGAACTGGCCTGGGCCCTGGCCGGCTCGAATCCCGACGCTGCGTTCGTTCTGATCGAAGCGGCCGCAGACGCGGCGGTCGCGCAGTCGGAATTCGCCGACGGTGCGGCCGTGCTGAAAGAGTTCGTGACCCGCGTGCCGCGGCAGATTCCGGCGCTGCTCAAGCTCGTCGAAGTCTGCGTGGACGGAGGCCTCGAGGCCGCGATGTACGAGACCCAGGCCGAACTGGCGGACGCGTATCTCGCGACCGGCCAGCCGGCTGAAGCCCGCCTGATAGCCGAAGATCTCGTGGCCCGCGAACCCTGGGAGCAGGCGCACATCGACCGGTTCCGGCGTGCGCTAATCATGCTGAAGGTGTCGGACCCGGATTCGTTGATCGCGGTCCGGCTGAGCGGACAGGAACCGTTCACGGTAAAGGATGTCTTTGCGCCGGCCGTTTCGAGCGCGGACGAGTCCGCGCTCACTGGTCTCGACGAAAGTATCGCGGCCCCGCAGGCCAGCGACCTTCCTCTGCCTCCGCCATTCACGGTCGGAGATCCTGTGGCGCCTGTTTCTGGCGTCGAACCTGCTTCGGAGTCGCTCGAACCTCCGCCGACGGACCAGACCGAGCATGTTCCTGACGTGCTGGCCGAGGTTTCTCCTCAGCCTGACCCTGTGCCGGCCCCCGAGCCGCCCAAGGATCAGGCCGCCGAACATATGGCGCTCGCGAGGACGTATCTGGAAATGAATATGCCGGACGAGGCAGTGGCGCCGCTGAGGGCCGCCAGCGAAGCCATCCGGTTCAGGTTCGAAGCCGCATCACTCCTCGGCCGCGTCCATCAGCAGCGCGGCGAGACGCTGGAGGCAATCGATTGGTTCGAGCGCGCCGCCGAGGCTCCGGCACCGACTCCGGATGAAGGGCACGCGTTGCTTTACGATCTCGGAATGCTCGTCGAAGAAAGCGGCGATACGTCGCGCGCGCTGGCCGTCTTCCTCGAGCTGCAGTCGGACGCGGGGCCGTATCGCGATGTCGCGGAGCGTGTCGAGCGCCTCGCGCGGGTTGAAACCGGAGGCTAGTCATTTCCTTCTCGACACGCCTGCTGTTCGCTGCCTACTTTCTCGAAGCAGGCCTGATCCTGATAGTCGCGCCGTGGTCGGCGTTCTGGGACAGGAACTTCTTCGCTTCCGCGCTGCCGGTGATCGAACGGATCGTCGCCAGCCCCTACGCGCGAGGCGCGGTATCGGGTGTGGGCCTCGTCACGGTGCTCGCGGGTCTGGCGGAGCTGGGGGCCGCGTTCGCCTCGCGCCGGGAGACGCCGAATCTCCCGTCGCGCCCGACCCTGCCGTCACAATGAAGGCGGGGCTCTCGCGGCCGGTCTTCTGCCTTGTCACCGACCGGCACCGAGCCGAGGGGCAACGCAGCCGAGGAACCCCTGGAAACCACGACCACCTCGTTCGGCTGGTTCGGGATGCCGCAACCGCGGGCGTAAACCTCGTTCAGGTCCGGGAGCGCGGCCTCGACGACCGGCATCTCGTGGCGCTGACGCGCGACATCGTCGGCGCGGTCGAAGGCACGTGCGCAAGCGTCGTTGTCAACGACCGCGTGGATATCGCGCTCGCGGCAGGTGCGGCGGGGGTGCACCTGCGTGCGGATTCGCCACCTGCCGCAGAGGTCAGAGCGATCGTTCCCCCGGGTTTTCTGATCGGACGATCGGTGCACAGCGAGAGGGAGGCCATCGAAGTCGCGGGGACCGGTGTGGATTATCTGATTCTCGGAACGATCTTTCCGACCGCCAGCAAGCCTGCGGCGGGAGTGACGCTGGGGCTGGAGCCCCTCGCCCGGACCGTCCGGGCGGTAGATATGCCGATTCTGGCGATTGGCGGGATTACCGCCGATAACGTGGGGAAAGTTGCTGCGGCCGGCGCGGCAGGGTTCGCGGCGATTGGCCTGTTCGCCGATTGGCCGCGCGAGCCGGTCGACGACGGGTCGGGCGCTGCGCTTCAGATTCTGTTGGCCGGCCTGCGCACCGTGTTCCGCGAAGCGCGAATTCATACCGAGCGATCGGTGGAACGGCTGTAGCTGCACTGTCCTTATGGATCCGGGTTACCGCTCTCCTTTTGTCGACCAGTTCCGCCGCGACGATACGCCCCGCGAGCTGAAAGTGCTGGCCGCGCAGGGTGGTCTTGCCGCCACCGCGCATGAGCAGCTGGCGCTGCTGCTGCTGCTCTCGGACGACCCGGACCGCGAAGTCGCCGCGACGGTGAACGCCACCATCAAGTCCATTCCCAGCGAACCGCTGCGCGCCTTCCTGGCCCGCGCGGACGCGCCTGCCGAGATGAAGGCGTTCTTCGCGGACATGGGCATCAGTGCCGCATCGCAACCAGCCGCCGACGCGGCAGCGCCGTTGCTGGATGACGACGAGGCAGACGAGGACGAAGACGAAGACGCGGGCACGAGCTCGAGCAGCACGGATAAGGCCGACCCGAAGCTCCTCTCCGGGCTGCCGATCAAAAAGAAGGTCAAGCTGGCCTTCAAAGGCACGCGGGAACAGCGCGCCCAGTTGATTCGGGATCCGAACAGGATCGTGGCCTCCGCCGTGCTGAGCAGCCCGAAGCTCACCGAGGCGGAAGTGGAGTCGTTCGCGAAGATGGCGAACGTGAGCGAGGAAGTCCTGCGTGTGATCGCGATGAATCGCACCTGGCTGAAGAACTACGGCGTCATGCTCGGACTGGTCAAGAATCCGAAGACGCCGCCCGCCATCTCGATGCAGCTCCTTCCGCGGATCACCGAGCGCGACATGAAAATGGTGGCGGTCGACCGCAACGTTCCCGAAGCCCTGCGCCTGGCGGCCCGCAAGTTCATCGTGAAGAGCCTCAAGTAGCGCGCTTCACCCGTTTCTTCTTCCAGTCGTTTCGCATCTCCGCCAGGCCCTCCATGAAGACCGTCGCACGCTGACGGTCTTCCGGGAGCCGGATGCTCTTGAGCAGGTCGATGGCGCGATCGAAGTCGCGGTCGATCGTCCCGGCGGTGGTCTTGAAATACAGCTGCCGGATTTCCGCGATGACCTCCGCGGGCGGCCGCTCGCCGGGCACTTCGTTGAGGATGATGCGCCGGCCCATCAGCGGGCCGCTCCGGCGCGGCGGTGGCGGCGCAGCGACGTGTTGAACGCGTCGAAGGGCCGGGTGTTGAGCACGTCCTTGGACTCCAGCCAGGCGCGGCGCGCGACGGTAACGCCCCAGCGCACGTTGCCGAGGGCGGCCGGGGAGTGCGCGTCGGTGTCGATCACGATGCCCACGCCGCGATCATGGGCGCGCCTGGCCAGGATGTCGTCCATGTCGAGCCGTTCGGGCTGGCAGTTGATCTCCACCGCGACACCGTGCCGCACCGCCGCCTCAAAGACGACGTCCATCTTCGCGCGGGATGGTTCGCGCCGAAGAATCCGGCGTCCGGTCGGATGGGCGAGGATGTCGACCCACGGACATTCCATCGCCCGCAACAGCCGGTCGGTCATTTGCGCTTCGTCCTGGTCGAAGCCGGAGTGGATCGAGGCGATCACGATATCGAGCTCCGCGAGGCAGTCGGCAGCGAGATCGAGCCGGCCGTCGGGCAGGATGTCGCACTCGATGCCGGCCAGGACTCGCAGCCCGTCGAGATCGTGCCGTCCGTTCAGCTCGCGGATCGCACGCGCATGCTCGAGCGCGCGGCGCTCGTCGAGCCCGTTGGCCATTGCCAGCGCCTTGCTGTGATCAGTGATGGCGATGTATTCGAGACCCGTATCGCGCGCCGCGCGAGCCATCGTCCACGGGTCCGCCCGGCCGTCCGTGGCGGTCGTGTGCATGTGGAGATCGCCGCGCAGGTCCTGTTGGGTAAGGAGGTGGGGAAGCGTCCGGGCCTCGGCTGCCGCGATCTCTCCGCGGTTCTCACGAAGCTCCGGCGGCACATAGGCGAGGCCAAGCGCTTCATAGATGCCTTCTTCGGTCTCGCCGGCGACGAGCGTGTCGTCGGGCACCCGATACAAGCCGTACTCGTTCAGCTTGAAGCCACGCTGGATGGCTCGGTCCCGCAGGACGATGTTGTGAGCCTTCGATCCGGTGAAATACTGGAGCGCCGCCCCCGCGCTCGGGCCCGACACCAGCCGGAGATCCGCCTGGAATCCACCCCAGAGCATGACGCTTGACTTGGTTCCGCCGTGCGCCAGCACGCGCTCGACCTGCTTGTAACTTGTAAAGGTGTCCATGAGGCTGTCGGGTGCGCCGGCAGCCAGGATGTCCAGGTCGCCGCAGGTCTCGCAGCCACGACGCAGGCTGCCGACCATGGCGATCGCGGCTGACGGTGCCGCGTCACGAAGCGATGCCACCAGCGAAGCCGCCGTGTCGTACGCCTCGGCGATCAGCCGCCGGCCGGCGACCCTGGTCCGCTCCTCGAGCGCGCGCAGGATCTGGGCTTCCTTCTTTGCGCCCATGCCCTTGAGCGTTCGCAGGCGTCCTTCGCGCCCGGCCGCCTCGAGATCGTCGAGCGTGCGGATGCCGAGTTGGTGATAAAGCAGCGCCACCGTCTTCGGGCCCACGCCCTGGAGGTGGAGGAGATCGAGGATGGTCGGCGGAAACTCCTGAAGAAGATCCTGGTGATACGCGATCACGCCGGAGTCCACGAGCTCGCCAATCTTGGCCGCCAGATCCTTGCCGATGCCGGGCAGCGCCAGTCGTTCGGCAGGGGCGAGTGTCGCGATGCGATCGGGATGGTGGGCGACCGTCTCCGATGCGTTGCGATACGCGCGAATCTTGAACGGATTCTCGTTCTTGATCTCGAGCAGGTCACCGATCTCTGCGAGCAGGCGCGCGATTGCGAGGTTGTCCATCAGGAGCGGGCGCGGCGAGGCCGCGGCCGGCATCAACACTATCTTTTATAATGCGTCGATGTCGATTCGGGACCTACGCCGGCATGCGGGTCAGATCGCGCTTGCCGGATTCGCGGGGCACAGCGTCCCTGCCGATCTCCGCGCGCTCGCCAGGGAATTCGACCTCGGCGGCATCATCCTGTTCGCACGGAACGTCGAGTCTCCCGAGCAGGTCGCCGAGATCTCGCGGGAGGCGCAGTCGCTGGCCGGTGAGCTGCCGCTGTGGGTCAGCGTGGATCAAGAGGGCGGCCGGGTCGCGCGCCTGCGGTCCCCGTTCACCATCTGGCCGGCCATGCAGACCCTCGGCCGGAGCGGTGATGACGCGCTTGCCGCCCGCTTCGCGAGGGCGCTGGCCGCCGAGCTCCGGGCCGTCGGCGTGTCGCTCGATTTCACCCCGGTCCTCGACATCCTCACGAATCCCGCCAACCCGGCGATCGGCGACCGCGCGCTCGCGACGACGCCCGAGGACGTCGCGCGGCTCGGAGCAGTGATCATCGAGACCTTGCAATCGGAGGGAATTGCCGCCTGTGGCAAGCACTTTCCCGGTCATGGCGACACCAGCACCGATTCTCATCACGAGTTGCCGCTGATCGAGCATCCCCCGGATCGACTCGACGCGGTGGAGCTGGTTCCTTTCAAGAAGGCGATCGCAGTCGGCGTCGCCGGCATCATGACGGCGCACATCCTGGTTCCGGCAATCGATGAAGAGCGCCCGGGAACGCTGTCGCCTGCCATCGTGACCGCGTTGCTGAAGCAGAAACTCGGATTCCAGGGCATGGTCTTCACCGACGACATCGGGATGAAAGCGATCAGCGCGCGGTATTCGACTGCGGAGGCGACCGTCCGGGCGGTGGGCGCCGGGTGCGACGCGGTGTTGATGTGCGGCGACTCGCAGGAACCCCACTTCGAGGCGCTCGAGGCAGTCATCCACGCGGTCGAAGACGGAACGCTGCCCGTGTCGCGCGTCGAGGATGCGCTCGCGCGCCATCGCCGCGTGAAGGAGCGCTTCCTGGCGCCGCCGCAATCGCGCCCGCTGGATGGCCGGGCCCTCCGCACGCTTCTCGGACGCGACGAGCACCAGGCGGTCGCGGCGGAAATGGCGCGTTTTGCGTCCTGATGTGAAGCCGCGCGCGGTCCGCGCCGGCGACCGCGTCGCCATCGTGGCTCCCGCCAGCGCTTTCGCCCGCGATCAGTTCGATGCCGGCGTCCTCGAGCTGCGCCAGCTCGGTTTCGAGCCGGTCTACTCCGAGGACGTCTTCGCCAGGACGGAGTACCTGGCGGGTCCGGCAGCGGTCCGGGTCAGGGACTTTCTTGCCGCGTGGACCGATCCAACGATCGCCGCGGTGATCGCCGCGCGAGGCGGCTACGGAAGCGTCCATTTGCTGCCGTTCCTCGATCCGGCAGTGATACGGGCGCATGCCAAGGTCTTCGTCGGCTACAGCGACAACACCTCGCTGCTGACCTGGGTCAATCAGGCCTGCGGCCTGGTCGCGTTTCACGGACCGATGGTCGAGGGACGGTTTGCACGCGGCAGCAACGGATACGATCGGGAGTCGTTCCTGCGCGCCGTGACGCGCCCGGAGCCGATCGGCGAGGTCCCGCTGGACGGCGTCGAAACCCTCGCACCGGGTGAAGCGGGCGGGACCCTGGTCGGTGGCACCCTGACGCAACTCGTCGCCTCGCTCGGCACTCCCTTCGCGTTCGACCCGCCGCCCGGGTGCGTCCTGTTCCTCGATGACGTGGCAGAGCGCCCGTACAAGCTGGATCGAATGCTGACGCAGCTGCGGCTCAGCGGGATTCTCGGCCGGGCCGCCGGCATTGTGTTCAACGCGTTGCCCAAGTGCGACGAGCCGGGCGGCACTCCAACCGCGCGAGATACGGTGCGGCTCGTGCTCGCGGACTTTCCGGGGCCGATCCTCTATGGCCTGCCGTCGGGCCACACCGACGGGCCGGGGTTGACCCTCCCGTTCGGCGTCACCGCCCGCATCGTCGCCGGCGCAAATCCATCGGTCATCATCGAAGAGGCGGCTGTTCAGTGAACGGGAAGACACGAATTCACCTCATCGGAGTGTGCGGCACGGCAATGGCGACGCTGGCGGCGCTTCTCAAGAACCGCGGCTACGACGTCCGGGGATCCGACCAGAACGTCTATCCGCCGATGAGCGACTTCCTGCGGGAGCAGGGCATCACGACGCTCCAGGGCTATCGCCCGGAGCACATCAGCGCGGACATCGACCTGGTCGTGGTCGGCAACGCGATTTCGCGTGGCAACCCCGAGCTCGAAGAGGTGCTCGATCGAAAGATCCGCTACTGCTCGCTGCCCGAGGCGGTCCGCGATCATTTTCTCTGGGGAGCACGGTCGATCGTCATCGCAGGTACGCATGGCAAAACCACGACGACTTCGCTCACCGGGTGGCTCCTGGCTGACGGCGGCGCGGATCCGAACGTGTTCATCGGCGGCATCGCCGAGAACTTCGAGAGCAGCTACCGGATCGGCGGCGGTCGCGAGTTCGTCATCGAGGGGGACGAGTACGACAGCGCCTTTTTCGACAAGACCGCCAAGTTCCTCAAGTACCTGCCTGACATCGCGGTGATCAACAACATCGAGTTCGATCATGCGGATATCTACGCGGATCTCGCGGCAATCCGCGTGGCTTTTCAACGGTTCGTCAACCTGATTCCGCGCCGCGGCCTGCTGCTCCTCGGTGCTGACAACGCCGAGGCGGCAGCGCTCGCCACTCGCGCACACTGCCGCGTGGAGACGTTTGGAATCTCGGATGACGCCGATTGGCAGGCCCACGATCTCCAGATCCAGGGAACTACGACGATCTTCGGCGTGCGGCGGCGAGGAGAACCGATTGGCGCTTTCGAGCTCCCGCTGCTCGGCGCATTCAACGTCCGGAATGCGCTCGCCGCACTCGCCGTTGGCGCCGCGGTCGGGCTGAACACCGACACGTTGAGGGCCGCGCTCCGGACGTTCAAGGGCGTGCGCCGCCGTATGGAGCTGCGGGGCACGACGGCCGGTGTTTCGGTGTACGACGATTTCGCTCATCACCCGACGGCGATCGCCGAGACGCTGGCCGGCATGCGGACCGCGTTCCCGAACCGGCGACTGTGGGCGATCTTCGAGCCGCGCTCGGCGACCTCGTGCCGCCGGATCTTTCAGTCCGACTTCGCGCGTGCGTTGTCGGCGGCGGACACCGTCGTGCTCCCCGCGGTCTTTCGCTCAAACCTCCCGGAGGATCAGCGCCTCTCTGCCGAGCAGCTCGTGGCCGATCTGAAGGCAGCAGAGGTGGACGCCCGCTACATCCCGCAGGTTGATGAGATTGTGACGACCGTCGCCAAAGAGAGCCGCGAAGGCGATCTGGTCGTGATCATGTCGAACGGGGGGTTCGACGACATCCACCAGAAGTTGCTGAGGGCTCTCGAAGCACGTGTGCGGCGGTGAACGAGGGCTCCCCGGTCACGCTCGTGCGGGTGGCGGCGGCAGGCGATTCCGCGCTGGTCGCCGAGTTCCCGGGCCGTATCGACCCCGAGATCAACGAGCGCGCGAGCGCGCTGGCCCAGAGGCTCCGCTGGCGGTGGGGCGGGATCCTGCGCGACGTGGTCGTGGGCTATTGCACAGTGACCGTCTATTTCGACCCGTTGCGTGTAGACGCGCCGTGGCTGGAATCGGAGATCCACGCGGCTGCAGGGCCATCGAGGCAGGCGATGCGGGCCGGCAAGGCGGTTATCGAGATCCCGGTCTGCTACGAGGGCGATCTCGCACCCGACCTCGCCGACGTGGCTGCGTTCGGTGGATGTTCGACCGAAGAGGTCGTGGCGCTTCACACCGGTCGCATCTACAGGGTCTACATGGTGGGCTTCATTCCAGGGTTTGCATATCTCGCTGAAGTCGATTCCCGGATCGCGGCGCCTCGCCGCGCGACGCCGCGCACGGCGGTACCCGCCGGCGCGGTCGCCATCGCCGGCGGCCAGACCGGAATCTATCCAGCGGTGACGCCCGGAGGCTGGAACATCATCGGCCGCACCGCGCGCAAGCCTTTCGATCCGACACGGTCGGACCCGTTCCTCTTCGAAGTGGGAGCCGAGGTACGGTTCCGGGCGGTCAGCCGGGCGGAGTTCGAACAGGGCGTGGCGTGATGATGTCGCTGATCGTCGTGCGGCCAGGGATGCTCACAACGGTGCAGGACCTGGGGCGATGGGGTCACCAGGCGAATGGCGTTCCCGTGGCCGGTCCCATGGATTCGTACTCGCATCGTCTCGCCAATCGGCAGGTTGGCAACGACGCGGACGCAGCCGCGCTGGAGATTACGCTGGTCGGGCCGGAGCTCGACGCCGACGGCGACGTCCTGTGCGCGGTGTGCGGCGCGCACTTCGAGATCACGGCCGGAGGACGACCGGTGGCTCTCAACCGGACTTTCGAGCTTCACCGGGGCGAGCGCTTGAAGTTCGGCCAGCGCTTCACCGGAGCGCGCGCAACGCTCGCGGTTCGGGGTGGTTTCGATCTGCCGGCCGTGCTGGCCAGTCGCTCCACGAGCCTGATCAGCAGCATGGGCCCGCTCGGGGGACGCGCGGTCACGGCCGGAACTATTCTTTCGGTCGGCGCTGCCCGCGCCGCCCCGCCGTCGAGCGCGGCGTGCCTGCCGTTGCGGCTGCCCGAAGGCGGAGTGCGGCTTCACGCCATTCCAGGGCCGCATCAGGCGCTCTTCGAACCGGAGGCGCTCGACATGTTCTTCAGCGCCCGTTTCACAGTCTCCCCGAGCTCGAATCGCATGGGATATCGGCTGGAAGGGCCCGTACTGGCTCACGGCCCGAACGCCGACATCCTCTCGGACGCGACGCCGATCGGATCGGTGCAGGTGCCGAAGTCCGGCCAGCCGATTCTCTTGATGGCCGATCGGCAGACGACCGGCGGTTATCCAAAGATCGCGACCGTGATTGGAGCCGATCTGCCGCTGGCCGGTCAGCTCGCTCCCGGTGACTGGGTCAGCTTCGCCCCGTGCACGCGGAAGGAGGCGCTCGAGGCGCTCCACCGTCTCGAGCGACGCCTGGCGGGACACGCCGCATGACGCGGTTCGTGGAGGCCCTGCGCCAGGCCTTCGGCGATCGCGTTCAGCCTAGCGAGCTGCTCGCTCCGCTCACGACTTTCAAGATCGGCGGCCCCGCCGATGTCCTGGTCACCCTCGATCGAGCGGACGAATTGAAACGGGCAGTGATGCTTGCGCGAGACCAGGGTGTTCCAGTCACGGTGATCGGCGGCGGATCGAACCTGCTGATCGCGGACCACGGGATTCGCGGCCTGGTGATCCGGATGCGCGGCGGAGAGGTTCGTCAGCTCGACCCTGGACGGATTCGCGCCGATGCAGGCGTCACGATCAATGGTCTCGTCCGCTGGACGATTGCTCACGGCCTGGCGGGTCTTGAAGCGTGGGCCGGCACCCCGGGGACCGTGGGTGGCGCCATCTATGGCAACGCGCACTTCCAGGGGCGCAACATCAGCGATTTCGTGGATGCGGTGTGCCTCATGAGCCGCGAAGGACGGATCTCCGACGCGTCTGTGGCCGACATGGAATTCGCGTACGACTACAGCCGTCTGCACCGGACCGGCGAAATCGTCGTCTCGGCGGATTTTCGAGTCATCTCCGGCGACCCCGATCGTCTGCGCGCGACTGCGCGCGAGTCGCTTGGCTACCGCAAGCGGACGCAGCCGCTAGCCAACGCCAGCGCGGGGTGCATCTTTCAGAACCCGCGGCCGGAGCGGGATACGCTGCCAGCCGAGATTCCCTGGTCGGCTGGTGCGCTGGTCGATCGCGCCGGGTTGAAGGGTGCTCGGGAAGGGCAGGCCCGCGTGTCGCCGACGCACGGCAACTTCATCGTGAACGAAGGAAGCGCGTCGGCGGGCGAGGTTCGCGAGCTGATCGAGCGGTGCAAGCGCGACGTGTATCAGAAGTTCGGCGTGCAGCTGCGGGAAGAGATCGTTTCGATGGGGTTCGGGACGGAGGATTGATGGCCACGTTGCGGATCGAGGGAGGCCGGCGACTGTCCGGCGCGGTCACGGTCGAAGGTAACAAGAACGCCGCGCTGCCGCTCATCGCGGCCTGCCTCCTGACCGAGGAAGAGTGCGTGCTCGAGAACGTCCCTCGGATCCGGGACGTCGAGGTGCTGCTGCGGATCATCGCGGGTCTTGGTGCGATGGTGAAGGGTGCCGGCACTTCCACGTTGCGGATTCAATGCAAGGCCGTGACGACCGAACGGCCCGATCCCGTGCTGGTGGGAAAGCTGCGCGGGTCGGTGCTCCTGCTCGGGCCGCTGCTCGCGAGGAGGGGCGCGGCCAGGCTCGCGCCTCCCGGCGGCGATTTTCCCACCCGGCGCACGATCAGTACCCACCTGCAGGCGCTGCTGGCGCTTGGCGCCGTGCTCGTGGATGAGCCCGGCCACGCGCTCGACGCCCCCGATGGACTGACCGGCGCGTCGTTCTATCTGGATGAGGCCTCGGTCACCGGGACCGAGACGGCAGTGCTCGCCGCCGCCGCCGCCCGAGGACGCACCGAAATTCGTCATGCCGCGATGGAGCCGCACGTCGTCGAGCTCTGCGAGTTCCTTCGTTCGATGGGCGTGGCCATTGAAGGAATCGGAACGTCGACGATCCGCGTCGAGGGCGCGGCCCGGTGCAAAGGCGCAACCCACCGGCTGAAAGGAGACTACATCGAGGCCGGGAGCTGGGGCGTGGTGGCGGCGATCACGGGCGGTGAGATCACCGTGTCCGGCGCGCGCGAGCAGGACATGGAAGTCATCGCCGCGCCGTTGCGGCAGATGAACCTGCAGTGCACGCATGAGGGTGAGCGGTTCACTGTCGGGCCGTCGACGCTGACCGCGACACGCCGGATCACGACCGGGCTCTGGCCCGGGTTTCCGAGCGACATGGTCAGCCTCGTCACGGTGCTGGCGACACAGGCGGATGGCCGCACCCTGGTGCACGACTGGTTGTACGAACTGCGTTTGTTCGCACTCGAGCAGCTCAGCGCGATGCGCGCCGACCTGTTTCTCTGCGATCCGCACCGGATCATCGTCAGCGGGCCGAAGAAACTGCGCGGCCGCCTTCTCGATGCACGTGACCTGCGCTCGGGCATGGCGCTGATCGCCGCCGCGCTCGCGGCCGAGGGCGAGAGCCGCGTCACGCCGGTCGAGACAGTCGAGCGCGGGTATGCATCCCTGGTCGAGAGGTTGCGGTCGTTGGGGGCAAGCGTGGAGCGGGAGGAATAACGTGGATCACTCTCGCACGAACGTCTCGCCATTCCACGTCAGACGGCATTCACCGGCCTCCACGGTCGCGGGCGCGACGCGGATGCGGCCGCGCAGTTCGTGCCGTGCCGCCTCCGGGAAGCCATTGATGAAGAGCGGGACACCGCGGAGCGTCGACGGTAAACCATAGACGGCCCACGACGAGCAGTCGGGTGTGGTTCTGCCGGCCGCCGCAACCAGCCTGTCCCGCGCGCGGCCCGCATCCGTCCAGATCTTCATGTGCAGGCTCGTCACTGCGAACCACACGACGAGCAGGCTGCCAAAGAGCGGAACGAGCACGGCGTCGCGCTTGTGGCTGGCCGTCTCGAAGACAACCGTCAGAATCAGTACCCAGCCCACCTGCGCCAGATACAGATAGCGCGAGCCCAGCAGGTCGTCGTCAATGTAGAAGTACGACAGCACCGGCGCGACGGCCGCGAGCACCATCACGCCGCCGACGAGTGCGACTCGAAATCCGACGGCCTGCCAGTCCCACCTGCCCGACGCAAGGCGCAACGAGACCACGACCAGGGTCACGAATCCGATTGCCAGCGCAGGGGCCCGGTAAGCTTCCTCCTCCCGCAACGGCACGACCAGCGTGGCGAACGGCCGCACCAGCAGCTCCTTGATCCCGTAGCGGGTGAGATCGACGCCATAGCTCGCGGGCACCGGCAGCAGCGCGAGCCGGATGGCGATGAATCCCGCGACCACCGCGAGCGAGACTGCCGCTGCCTTCCATATTCTGTGGCGTGTGTCGAGCAACTCCGGGCCCGCGCCGATGGCCGCCGCCAGCAGCGGCGCGGCGATCGCGGTCTCTTTCGTGAGCAGCCCTCCGAGCAGCGCCACCATTGCGACGCCGCCCTTCCACCAGACCCGCTCCTCGTCCGTGATGAGCACGAGATACAACAGCACGAAGGTCGTCATCAGAACGTCCTGCAGGCCGGACGGCCATGCGACGGCCTCGAGACCCGAAGGCAGCAGGACGAACAGCCCGCCAGCAGCCAGGCCGCTCCACCGATCGCGCAGCAGCCGTTGTGCGAGCAGTGCAACGAGTGCCGCGTTGAGGCCGTGCAAAATGATGTTCACGGCGTGGAGCAGGAGGGCAGACATTCCGGTCACGGCGAGCATCGGTCGCCAGACCAGAAAGATGACCGGGCGGAACAGCTCGCGCCAGACGGTCAGCTGTCCTTCACGCGACGCGTCGACGATGACGTAGTCATCCGCGAAGAGGCCGGCGGACAACAGGGGCCAGTAGATGATGAGCGACACGGCGACAAACGCCGCAATCTGAAGTGCCGGCCTGATTCGCCGCTGTGCTTTCTCGGGAGACGGAGCGGCGGCCGCTCCTGCTCGTCGCGTCACAACAAGCGGTACCAACAGCAGCACGAACAGGAACGCGGCCGATTCGAGGTGGTGACGCCTGGTACTCCCGATCCCGAGATAGAACGCGCAGACGCGGACCAGGAGGTAAAGCGCGGACGCCCAGGAGAGTCCAGCGACGGCGCGCCGCAAGCGACGCTTAGACTCCGCCTCCACCCTTCTTGACGGGCGGTGGCGGGGGAGGAGGCGGCGGAAGAATGGGCGAGACGGTTCCGGGCAGCGTGCCCTTCAGCGGATCAGGCGTGATCGACCCTGGCTGTCGCGGCTGAGGAAACCCCGGCGCTGGCGGCTCGGCGAGCGGATCGAGCTCGCGGTCGCGCGGCGTGGCGGCCGGCAGCTCCGGCGCTGGTGGCGCGGCGACGTCGCGTCCCAGCCTGAACGGACGGAGATCCGCTTCCGTGAGATCCAGTACGCGGACGATGTGCGGCGTCAGCGTCAGCACGATGTCCGACTCGTGGACCTCCTTGCGATTGTTGGCGAAGAGCCGGCCGATGATCGGCAGGTCGCCGAGGCCCGCCAGCCCGGTCATGACCGTTCGCTCCTCGTCGCGGATCAGGCCCGCCAGCATGTTGGTTTCGCCGTCCTTGAGCCGGATGGTCGTGGTGATCTCGCGGTTGCCGAACGTGGGCAGGTTGTTCAGGGAACCGGAGATGTTGCTCAGCGTGACCTTCAGCGCCAGCGTCACCTCATCGTCGTGATGGGTGCGCGGCGTGATGTCGATGTTGACGCCGATGGGCTCGTAGACGAACGATGTAATCGGCTGCTGGTTGATGCCGCCGGTGGCAATCGGCGCGAACGTCGTCACCGGGATCGGCACCCGTTCGCCGAAGCGTGCCTGCGCGGCCACGCCTTCCGACGTTCGAAGCTGCGGGTTGGCCAGCGTTCGGGTCGCCGTGTCGCTCTTGAGCAGACGGTAGTACAGGGCAGGCAGACCCGTGACAAAGATCTGAGAAGAGTTGAGGTGCGCCAGATCTTCGAGCGTCATGCCGGCGCGATTCGGGTCGAGTGTTCCAGAAATTCCACCCTCGCCACCGGGCGTGGCAAACTGCAGACCGTATTCTCGCAACCGGGTCCGATCGACTTCGAGGAGCTCGACGTCGATCACCAGCTCCGGCCGAGCCTTGTCGATCGCGGAGATCAACTTGGCCGCGGCCGCGATGCGCTCCGGCGTGTCCTTGAGAGAAATCGCGTTGACCGCGGTCGTTGGCGAGATCTGGCGCACGTCAACAACGATGCGGAGCAGATCGATGACCTCTTTCAGATCTGCGTTGCTGACGTAGAACGTCTGAACGACTTGCTCCTCGTATTCCCGGCGCTTGGCGGGGGTGTCCGGAACGATCGTGATCGTCCGTTGAGCCGTGACCCGATAAAAGGTGTGCGTCGCAGCGGTGAGCGAGCTGAGCGCGCCGGACAACGTGGTGTTGCGGAGATCCGCGGTCACCTTTTCTTCACGGAAAGCGGGGTCGAACACCACGTTCAGGTTGGCCCACTTCGCGATCGCCTGGAATATCAACCGGCTGCTGGTGCTGAAGGTCATGGAGTCGGGCAGCTTGACGCCATCCGGCAGCTCCAGGCCGATCGGTGCGAGCGTGCGCGAGCGCTCGATCAGCGCTTCGAGCTCGGTCTTGTCGCCGCGTTCCACGGCGACCTTGGTGCGAAGACGACGGCGCACTTCCCGCAGCTCGGCATCGGCGCTCGTGTTGGTCGGGTTCAGCTCCGTCGCGAGCTGCAACTCGAGGGCGGCCTCCTGGTAGCGCTCGGAAGCTGACAGTCGCCGGCCCCGTAGATAGTGCTCTTCGGAGGCGCGAATTCTGACCCGTTGCAGGGAGGTGCGGGCAGCGTGGTTATCGGGATTCTTCCGCAGGACGTTGGTGTACTCGACGACCGCGCGATCGAAATCCGACCGGCGCTCCGCCTGCTCGGCCAGTTTCATCGAGTTGCCGCTGGCGCAGGCGGAAACCCAGAGCAGGCCGCTCGCCAGGGCGACGGTCAGCGCGCGCCGTGCGTCAAGGGGTCTTGCCACTGCTGATGACCTCGGTGCCACGCGGGATGGTGAACTGGAACATCTTATCGGCTAATCCGACGTTTTCCTTGAAGTTACTGAAGGAGAACGCCGATCGGCCCCCCTGGGCATCGGCGGCGGTCAGGCCCACGATCTGAAGAGTGTGGCGGTCGGCCGCCACCTCGAGCCAGTCGTATTCCGCCTGCCGGGTCTTGGGATCCAGCCGCAGGCGGTAGGTGTTTTCGGTCCCGCCTTCTGCCCATTTGACGTTGAAATCCCGGACGATGTCGCCTTTTCCCATCAGGAACAGGACCGCGCTGGTGGCCTCGTCCTGGGCCGGGACCGGGTTCTTCATGACCTGCTTGTCGGCAGGAAAGTAAAGGAACATCGTGTGACCGTCGGAGACGAACAGCTTCTTCTCCGGCGACGTGTAGTCCCACCGCATCCTGCCTGGCTTTTTGACGTAGACGGTGCCGCTTTCGGACGCCTTGCGGCGCAGCACCCCCCCTTCATACGTCTGGATGAACGACGCGGAGAAATCCTTGATGGCGTCGTATTTCCGCTGGAGGGCAACGCCGACATCGCCGGCCGGGGGCCGGGCGATGGGGGTGGAAACAGGCTGGGAGGGCAGACGGCTCTGCGCCGCGGCGGTCAGGGTCCAGGTGAGAAGCGCCACCGCCGCCAGTGACAGGTGTACCCGGAAAATCGAGAGATTCGCGCCGTGCCGCATGTGTAGGGTCGGTCTCCAGACCGGACCGCGGGCATCGCGCTGGTCTGGCCATTTGGACGCTGACTGGCAGTGTACTACCGTCGCGTCCCGCGTTTTGCGTCTATGAAGGTCCGGACTTCGGACAAGGGACGCGCGTTCAGAACGTGGCGCGCTTCGACCCAGCCTCGCCGGGCGGTCCCCAGACCGAGCCGCATCTGCCGATCGAGAAGCGACGCCCGGTGGCAGTCGCTGTCGATGGCGACAGTCGCCCCGGCGGCGACAGCGGCCCGGGCATGGTCGCCGTCCAGGTCCAGATGACTCGGCGCGCCATCGATTTCCAGGGCGGTCCCGGTTTCGGCGGCCGCCGCGAATATCGCGGGAAAGTCGAGATCGTATCCGGGATCGCGTCCGACGAGCCGGTTCGCGGGGTGCGTGACGATCGTGACGAGCGGATGTCTGATCGCTCCAAGACAGCGGCGTGTGAGCCGCACCGCATCGTGGCCCGCGCGGTCGTGCAGCGATGCCAGGACAATGTCCAGGGACGCAAGGACGATGTCGTCGAAGTCGAGCCGCCCGTTCGGCATGATGTCCACCTCGATGCCGTGAAGGATCGCCATCGACGGCACCGTCTCTTGAATGCGCGCGATGTCGTCACGCTGCCGCGCCAGCGCGTCGACCGTCACCGTTCGCGACGCGGCGGCGCGTGCCGAGTGGTCAGTGATCGCGATGTACTCGTAGCCGAGCGCTGCGGCGGTGTGGACCATTGCCGACAAGCTGTCGCGGCCGTCGCTGTAGATCGTGTGCATGTGCAGGTCGCCACGGATGTCCGATCGCGTCACCAGACGCGGCAGGGATCCCGAGGCGGCTGCTTCGACTTCGCCGGAAGCCTGGCGGAGCTCCGGCGCGATCCACGCGAGGCCTGCGCGTGAGTAGACCTCCTCTTCGCGGGCAAAGACGCCGCTCGCAGGGTGGCTCGAACGAATCGCCGCGACGTGCGCCGCGGAACCCGTCGCGAGGTGGAGCGCCGAGCCGTACTCGTCGCGCGTGACAATGCGGACGTCGATTTCGGCCTGCTGATACCGGACCAGGGCGCGCCGGCCGGTCCGGTGGACGGCGCACTGGATCATCGGAATCGCGGAGATGCGCTCCAACGCTGACCGCGGATCCGGCGCGGATCCGACAATCACGAGACTCTCGACGATCGGTTCGAACCTGCGGACATCCCCGGCCGGAACGAGGCCTTCGACTTCGGGACAGGCTGCGGCGATGAGGAGGATCAGGTTCTCTGCGAAATCAAGCGCGCGCCCGAGTGGCTGCCGGAGATGCTCGCGTGAGATCGCGGCAACGGCCCGGCGCAGGTTTGCCTCGTTGGCTTGAAGATGTGTGGCGATCCGGCCGTCTTCGAGCGCCGTTTCCAGGTCATTCAGGGTGACGATGCCGAGCCGGGCAAGCGCAGCGGCTTTGTCGGTATCGACGCTGCGAAGTTCCACGAGCCGATGCAGCAGCCAGGGGATGGAGTCAGGACCGACGTCGGCCATGTCGGGTCCGTCGAGCACGATTTCGCGAAGCTTCCAGTGTAGCGAGGAAGGCAGGGTGGTGAGATCGGCCAGCGCGTCCCTGTGGACGAGATCGGTGAGTCGACGCGCTTCGGATGAGCCCAGTCGGTCCAGGTCGCCGGCGAGCCGTCGCCAGGCGGTCGCCTCTTCGGCCGCGCCGCGAATCTCGGCGTAATCGCCCAGCCGGCGGAGGAGGTGAGAGAACGCCGAAGGGGTCACCCGGCAGCTACAGCAGCGCGGCGGTTCACCGCACCGATGGGTCGCACGCAGGGTGTCATTCCGCTATTGTCCGCAGCCGAGCGGTATGCGGTCAACCGCCGGTCACGCCGCAGCCCGCAGGGCGGAGGCGGCCCGCTCAGCTCAGCGCGCTTCGTGCTCGTGCTGATGCACGAGCCAGCCCGGCGAACGTCGGCCGCACAGCACGCAGCGCAGGAACATCGAGCCCTTTTCACACCCGACTGCGTAGTCGTGTCCGCTCACGTAGCAGGCGATCCATCTCCACATAATTGACCTCGCTGGTATTACGAAACGAGCAGGCGGGGGGCAAGGGAGATGCCAGCGTGCGGCGCGGGGAGCGCGAGGAGATTGTTTGGCAGTTACGAGGATCGCTGTTGAAAAACCGGAAATGACTCTTGGACACGCGCCCAAAAAGCGTCCGTGGATCACGAAAACGTCAGGGTTTGCTCATGTCGATGCTGATCGCCGCGGGCGCATTTCCTTTCACGGTGACGGTGACCTTGCGCTCTCCGAACTGCGGGTGGCGGAACGTCACCTCACGAACGCCGAGCGGCAGCTGCAGGTTCGCGATCGGGGTGTCGCCAACTTTCCGTCCCTCGATCCAGACCTCCGCCCACGGAGAGGCGTTGAGGTTGACCTGGCCGCGCGGGTCAATGCTGATCGACTTGACCTCTCCCGGTTCGATCTCGACCGTCTGCGCCGAGGAGTACCCGAGCTCGCGGTTCACGAGCGTGAGGTCGTGCTTCCCGGGGCTCAGCAAAATCCGGGACTCTTCGGTCGTGCCAATCACCCGGCCACCTTCGATCACTTCCAGAACGAACGGCGCGTAGATCCCGACCCATCCAGAGAAGATCGGGACGTCGAGCTTCGTCGTGCGGCCGGCTTCGATCCGGATCGTGCGCTTGACCGACCCGGAAGGCGTGACGAACGTCACGGTGTGGCGGCCTGCGGGGATCCCGTCGAGCGCTACCGGTGATTCGCCCGCGGCTTTCCCGTCAATGAGGATTCGCGCTCCGGCAGGCTGGGTCTCGACCTCGAGCCGGCCGGTGTTCGCGACCACGCTCCCGACCACAGGCCGTCCAGCCTGGGCACCTGACGGCGCGGGCGACGGGCTCGTCGAGGCAGGAGCTGTCGCCGCTCCTTCGGTGGGCTCGCCCTTCGCCGGCAGGTAGACCTTCCCGCCGACGATTGCCGCGACCATGATGACGGCCGCGGCCGCCGCGAGCTTCCACGGAAAACCGGTCGGCTCGCTGGATTGAGAAGCCGCGGGCGAGCTCGAATAGATATCGGCAACGGGATCGGGTGCGCGCGTTGGTCGAGGTCGCGGTGCATCCTTCAACCTGGGTGCGGACAGCTGCGGCGTCACCGGTACTGGCGATGCCGGTTTGACGGTTGGAGGCGTCCACGCCGGCGGAGTGTCGTAGCTCGGCGCAACCGATCCCACGGTGCGCGAGAAGACAGGCTCGACCGGCGTGGGGGCCGGCGTCGCGGGTGGCGGCACATAGAGCGGTACTGGCGGCGGAGCCAGAATCGGCGCGGGTGGCGGTGGCGTGTAGACAGGTGCCGGCGGCGGTGTGTAGATCGGCGGCGGCGGTGCCAGCTGCGGCTCTGATGCGAACGTTGGTGAGTCCGGCAGCACCGGCTCGAACGCCGCAGCGCGATCGGGCGCGACCAGCCAGGATCCGCTGGCCGGCTTCTTCGGCTCCGGAGCAGGGGGCGGCGGCGGGGGCGGCGGCAGCGGTTCAGGTGCGGGCGGCTTCGCGTGGATCACGGCCGGCGCATCTGATTCAGAGACAGATCGGAGCTTGTCCTTGCGCGCGCGCACCGATCGCGTGGCGCGCTTGGCGCGCCGCCAGCGGAGCGCCAGGCCGGACACCGGTTCGTCGGTCGAGGACGGATCGTCCGGATCGGAGGGTTCGACGCTGGCCACTGGATCAAGAGCGGCCGGTGGCGCGGCTGCAACTTCGGCCACAGGCTCCGCGGTCTGGCCGGCGGGAGCCGTCGTTTCCCGGGCGCCCTCAGGTCGCACCGGCTCCCGTTGGCTGATCGAATCGGCTTCGATCGGCGTCGGGACGATTCTTGGTTCGACGACAATCTGCTCGACGATCCTCTCTTCAATGGATCTCTGTTCGACCCTCTCTTCAACGGGTCTCTGTTCGACGACCTTTGGTTCAATGACGGGTGGTGCGGCCGCAGGCGGGGCGAATGGCCGCTCGACGATCTCCGGTTCGACCCGTCGCGGTTCGAATACCGGGGGCGGCGCCGAGCGTGGCGCTGCCGATGCGGCAGCAAGCTGCACCCAGTCGACAGCTTCGTCATCGACAGTACCTGCCGCCTGCGCCTCGTCGATCTCGATCGCAACGCCGGAGGTCATGTCGTAGGGAGTGGGTTCGACGAGGCTGTCGAGGTCGAGCTCCGCTTCGACACTGCTGTTCAGGTCGGGCTCGGTGTTTTCCGGCGCGACGATGTTACTACGTGCGCCGAAGTCGTAACTCTCGATCGCGGCGGCGACATCGTCGTATTGCGGCTCGGCGCCGCTGCCCGGCGTCGGAGACTCCATCTGCTCGATGAATTCGACGAGCGCTCGACGGCAGGCCTGCGCCCCGAGCTCGTTCGCCAGCTGCCGTGCGTCGAACAGCGCGTCGTCGGCGGTCTTGTAACGGTTCGGCGAGACGCGGGGCAGCGCGCGCTCCAGGAAGTTGCGGAAGCCTTCGGCAAATGCGGCCGTGCTCCGGATCTGCGCGATCTCGACGACTTCACGAAGTACACCCGACAAGCCGGACAGGTATTCGTCAGCCCGCAGCGGCCGGCCGACGATCAGCATCACCGCTCCAAGCGCGGCCTGCGCGATGTCGGCGCGCTCGTCCAGTCGTGGTGCGCCTGGCGATGTGGCGATGCCGAACTCCAGCCACAGCTTGCTGCGGCTGTAGCGCAGGTGTGTCAGCGCATCGGCGTAGATTCCATCGAGCAGGACGATCTGTCCGGCCGGTGTGAGGACCGTGCGCGAGGGAGTGATGGTGCCGTGCGCGAATCCGACGGCGGCGTGGAGACCGCACAGCGCCGGAAGGATGTCGAGCAGGAATCCGAGCGCGGCATCGACGCCGGGCGCATGTCCGAGCTCGGCGGACGTCTCGAGGAGGTCGGAAAGGCGGCTACCCGGAACGAACTCGGATACGACCACGACTCCGCCGACCTCACGGTCGATCGTTCTTGGCCGGGCGAGACGCTCGTCTTCGAGGCTGCCAAGGCGTTCGACCCGGTCGCGCAGGATTGGTTCGAACGCCACGAGCTCCGGGCGGAGCACGAGCCGTTCGAGCATCACGCCCTCTTCGCGATCGAATGCCAGGATGCGCCGGCCGAGTCCGTCGGCGAAGCCCGACGACGTTGTCGAAGTCGCTTGCGCCGACAGCGCTGATGAGGGGGCGGCCATTCGCGGGGTCCTTGCGCGATTGCAACCCACGCTCCAGTCCTGACAAATTCGGGGTTTCCGCTAAGTCGTGATGCGCGTGGAGGTTGACTGCGGTTTGGTGGTCATCCGGCGAGTCCGCACGTGACCAGACCGTAACCCACTCGACAACTCTGTAATGTCCGTGCGAATGTCACGAGCGTTCGACCCGCACACGACAGGTGAATTTGTCGCGGAGACGCTCAGTTCGTAAACGGTCCGCGCCAGCCGTCGGGAAGAATCTCCGGTCCACCGACCTGGGCCCACGAGTCCGCCCTCAGTCGCGCCTCGACGCTGGCGACGCGCGCCTCGAAGGCTGAGTGATCGCGGAAGCGTTCCGTTTCAAGCGGCCGATTTGCCCAACCGATTTCGAGGACGTATTCGCCTGACGCGTTGTCGAATCGAGTTTCCACTTGCACGGCTTCGTGGCCGCGCGCAAAAAACCAAACCATCGAACCTTCCCGGTTTCTGGGGGAGCACTTCATTGTACCGTCGCCGATGCAGAATCGTGTCGGTTAGGACGGTAAGATTTGCGGAGGGTGGGACGAATGACGAAACCCCGCATTCAGGTGGGGTGGCGGACTCGATGGTCGAGATAGCTCAGGCCACCCATGCCGTCCATGAATGAGCGGCCGTCCTTTCTTCATTCGAGCGCGGTTGGTTCACTCATACCGAAGCGCCAGCATCGGGTCGACGCGGCTCGCGCGCCGTGCGGGTAGCCAGCCCGAGGCCAGCACCACGGCTGCGAGAACCGCCGCAGCGCCTCCGAGCGTGACCAGGTCGCCACCGCGAATCCCATAGAGCTGCGAATCCACGTAGCGGCCGAGCGCGAACGCGAGGACGCTGCCCAGACCAATGCCGACGACGGCCATGCCGGCCGCGCCGCGCAGGACCATCCGAACCACGGCGGCGCGGTCGGCGCCAAGCGCCATGCGCAGGCCGATCTCACGGGTGCGTCGGACGACGGCGAACGTCATCACGCCGTACAGCCCGATGGCCCCGAGCAAGGTCGCCAGCAACCCGAACGAGAGCGACAGCGACGCGACGAGCCGTTCCGGCCGCAGCAGGCGATCGATTTGTTCGTCGAGAGTGATGTAGCCGATGACCGGCAGGTTTGCGTCCAGGCGGCGCACTACCTCCTCGATGGAGCGCCGCAGTCGACTCGGATCGACGGCCCCCCGCACCATGAAGAACGAGTTGTTGAGGACGTCGAACTGGGTGTAGGGCAGATAGAACGTCGGCCTGGGCGCGTCGCGGAGGTTGTTGAGCCGGGCGTCCTTTGCGACACCCACGATCTCGTGCTGAAACCGTTTCTGGCCGCCGAAGTCGAAAGTGATGGTCCGGCCTACGGGATCGACTGTGGGCAGGTACCGCTTCATGAAGGTTTCGCTCACGATGGCCACGCGACGGGAGCCGGCCGTATCCGCGTCCGAGAAGTCCCGCCCCCGCAGCAGCGGAGTGCCTACCATCACAAAGTAGCCTGGCGCCACCACGGTGGCCCCGGCGCGGGCGCGGGAATCCCGGTTCGAATAGCCCTCGACGTCCAGACCAAAACCGATCAGGGCATTGTCGAGCAGCGGCGCCACGGCCAGCGTGGCCGCGTCCACGCCAGCCAGCGCTCGAATTGCGTCGAGCGCCTGACCGAAGACTGCCACGCACTGCTGCGGATCGTACCCGGCGGCGCCAGGATTCAATTGAAATTGCACGAGGCGATCAGTCTGGAATCCGGTGTCGGCATGGCGAAGGTTGTAGACGGTCCGGCCGAACAGGCCCGCGGCCGTCACGAGCACGAGGCTCAGCGCAAGTTGTGCCACGACGAGCACCCGACGGACACGCAGCTGGCCGCCGATCTCGGCCGCGACGCCGGCACGCAGCGCGGGCCACACCGCCGGACGGGTCGTCAGCAGCGCCGGCACCAGCCCGACCAGCACCGTCGTCGCTCCGGCCACCGCGACCGTGAAGATCAGCACACGCGTGTCCAGGAACGTCGTCACGAGTTCCAGCCGGTTCGCGGCTTCGCCCATCTCGCCGAGCAGCCCGCGCACGGTGACGTCGGCGACGATGACGGCGGCCACCGCGCCGAGGGAGACAATTACCGCGCTTTCGATCAGCAGCTGCCTCACGACGCGACTGCGCGACGCGCCGATCGCCAATCGGATGGAGATCTCCTTCATCCGCGCCGACGCTCGTGCGATTTGCAGGCTGGCGATGTTTGCGCAGGTAATCGCGAGCAGGAGGATGGTCATCGCCATGACGGCCGAGAGGGGGGTTCTGAGATCTCGCCGTAAGGCGGACGTTCCGCGATGCCCGTCCTCCAGCACGATCCGGCCCTGCCTCCAGCGATCATTCGAAGGCTGACGGGCGGCCATCGCCGCCACGTCCTGCTCGAGCTCGGTGAGGTACAACGGTCGAAGCTGCGCCTCCGCCTGCGCGCGACCGCCGCCGCCTTCGAGCCGTCCGTAAACGTTGAAGATATAGGCCGTCCGTGAATCGAGCGCTCCGCGGTAGTTCACCACCTGGGGCAGCATCATGGCGGGGACGAAGAGATCGACCGTGCCGCCGACCTCCAGTCCGTTGAAATGGCGGTCGGCGATGCCGACGACGCTGAAGGGGTGCCCCCCGATGCGAACGTCGCGGCCAACGATCTCCGGCCGCATGCCGAAGCGTTCGACCCAGAACCCATAGCTCAACACGACGACCGGATGGCCGCCTCGCGTTCGGTCGTCCGTCTCTGAGAGCAGCCGGCCGATCACCGGCCGTACGCCGAGCACGTCGAAGTAATTCCCGCTGACGATGCTCGCGGTCGCGCGCTCGGTGGCACCATCGATGGTCAGGTTCACGCCGTCGGTCCGCTCGGCGATCAGGCCGGAGAAGACACGCTGGGCGTCGCGAAGGCCACGGTATGCCGGGTACGACCAGGTGAGGTTTCCGGTGGTCCAGCCGTTGCGCAGGCCATCGGGGTTCAGCAGAACCAGCTCGCGCGGGCGGTCGACTGGCAGTGACTCGAGCAGCAGCGTATCGATGATGCTGAAGATCGCAGTGTTCGCGCCGATCCCGAGCGCCAGCGTCAGGACCACCACGGCAGTGAACAGGGGCTGCGCGAGGAGCCGACGGCACGCGTAGCGAACGTCCAGCCAGAGATCAGCCACCGTGAGCCACCTGCCTCGTGTCTCCCGGGCGTGATCGTCCAGCCGGTCCGACCAGCGACCGAGCTGCCCGCGGGCGTGAGGTCGATCGACATCCGTCAGCGTCGCGGCAAGCTGTGGCCAGTCGGTGACCTGCGCGCGAGCGTAGGCGTCGGCCTCGGCATCCGTCATGCCGCCGGCGATGGCTTCGCGATAGAAGTCTTCGAGCTGCGACGAGAGCTCGCGCAGAATACGGGCTTCGCGTTCGCGGGCGAGCGCAGGCAGCGACAGATGCGTGCGGACGTAGTGGTCCCAGTCACGCACGGGAGGGCCCCATCACCGCTTTCACGGTGTCGATGAAGGCTTCCCAGGTCCTGCGCTGTTCGACCAGCTTTCGCCGTCCGTCGGGCGTGAGCCGGTAGAAGCAGCGTCGTCGCTCACCCGGCTTCTCGATCCAGCGACCCTTGATCCAGCCCCGGTTTTCGAGGCGGAGCAGCGTCGGGTAGAGCGTGGGAAGGGCGAACGTCAGCCGCCCGCCCGAACGCGCCTGGATCAGCTTGCCGATCTCATAGCCATGGCGAGGCCGGGCCTCGAGCAGCGACAGGATCAGCATCTCGCTGCTCCCTTTTTTCAGTTCTGCGCTGAACACTGTGGTAAGGCTCCCTATATATAGCGAGCCTAAGCATAGGCCGCGCGGTGCGGCGGTGGCAAGAACTATCGAGGAGGGTACCAGTTGGCGCCGCGGTCCGCACCCGAACAGACCCGCCGACGCGAGTCTCTATTCAGCGCGGAGAGCGGCGACCGGATCCAGGCGTGCGGCGCGCCGCGCGGGAATGAGCACGGCCGCGATCGTGAGCACCAGGAAAAACATCGCGACCGATGCGGCAACCAGCGGATCAGATTCGGTCACTCCGAAGAGCAACGCCCGCAGCCATCGGCTCGCCATGATGCCCGTGGGAATACCGATTGCGACACCGATCGCGGTGAGGGTAATGCTTTCGCGGAGTACCATCCGCTGCACTGCGCCGGGCGTGGCCCCGACGGCGACGCGCACGCCGATCTCGCGCCTGCGGCGTACAACGGCGTAGGCGAAGAGGCTGTAGACCCCGACGAACGCGAGGAGCGCCGCCAGTGTGGCCACCGGCATCGCGAGTGTCGCGCCCATTCGCTCGTTGACCGCGTTTCGTTGCAGCCGTTGGTCGAGCGTGGTGATGCTGTACGCGTATTCGCGGCCCATGCTCCGCAACGTGTCCTGCATCGGATCGAGGAGGCGCCACGGATCGCCAGAGGCTGCGATCGCGAGCGTGGAGTAGAAGCCATAAGGGCCCAACTGCGTCGCGACACCATAGAACACAGGCGGCGCCGGCGAGCGCAGATTGCCGAGCGATGCATCGCCGACCACCCCCACGATTTCGACGTTCCGGAACTGCGGGTCGGCGCCAAACGCAAACCAGACGTGTTTCCCGATGACGTCGCCGCCGAGCGCACGCGCCAGACTCGCGCTCACGACCGCCACACGCGGTACTTGTGGCGTGTCGGACCAGCGCGGTCCACGCCCCTGCAGGATCGGAATGCCGATCGTTTCGAAAAATCCCGGTGACACGACGTCGAACTGCGCGGTAAGGTCACCCGGCGCCGTCCCGACGAACCCAATCGGCACCCGGCCCACGTCGTCGCTGACGACGTTGCCGAATGCGCGGGCGTAGCCGACGGACCGCACGCCGGGCAGGGCAGCGAGGCGCTCCAGGAGCAGCGGGTAATAGTTGAGGCCGTTGTCGAACGCGCGATCGCGGTAGGCACCAGGAAGCGGACGCAGTCGCGCGCTGAGGATCTCGGTCCCGTCGAAGCCAGGGTGGTTGTGAAACAGGAGGTCGAGCGAACGGATCAGCAGGCCGGCGCCCATCAGCAGCGCGACTGACAGCGCGACCTGTACGACGAGCAATACGCGGGCCGGCCGCGATGTCGCGGCGACAGTGCGATCAGTGTAGAGCTGGAGCGTCCCGCGGCGGGTCGCCAGCCACACCGGGAGGAGGCTGGCCAGAAGCCCCGTGCCCAGCCCAGCCAGCGCCGTCACGAACAACACACGCGCGTCGGGCGCGACGTTGAGCGTGGGCTGCAGTCCGCCGAAGGGGAGCGCCGATGCGATCGGCTTCACCGCGACCCACGCCACGCCGATCCCAAGAAGCGTCCCGGCGCCGGCGACCACCAGAATCTCGAGCGCCAGTTGCCTCGCCAGCCGCAGGCGGCTGGCACCGAGCGCGGCTCGCACCGCGAGCTCGCCGCCGCGCGCGACCACACGCGAGAGTGCCAGGCCTCCGACATTGACGCACGCGAGCAGCAGCAAACCCACCGTCAGCGCGCTGCCAATCCACAACGGTTGTTCATAGCGGATTCTCAGGCCCGAGAAGCCGGTGCCCACCGCGTCCACGCGGATCGTGACGTCGCGGAGGTTGCGTTGCTCGGCAGGCGACAGGGTGGTCGGAACGACGCGCTCCATCATCCCCGGCCACCGGGTCACGAGCTCCGCGCGCGCGGCCTCGAGTGTCACGCCGGGACGGAGCCGGCCCAGGATGTAACTGGCCAGCAGTCGATTGGCCGGACTGGGAATCACCGTTCCAAACGGCGCGATGATGTCTACGCCGTCGTCCACGCGCAAACCGCGGAAGCCGCGCGGCATCACTCCGATGACCGTCACCGAGTCGCCGTCAGTTCGGAAGCTGCGGCCGACGACGTCCGAATCGCCTCCGAACACCTTCTGCCAGAAGTCATAGCCGATGACCACCACGCGTACGCCTGGCCGGCTGGCTGGAGCTTCTTCCGCTGTGAACACGCGTCCTAGCAGCGGCGGGACGCCAATGGTCGCCAGGCACTGGTGCGTCACGATTTCAACCGCGGCATAGACGGGAATCCCGTTCGCTTCCATGCCGACCGCACTGCTGCCGTACGCGCACACCTCCTCGAGCGGTCCGTCCTGGAGCAGGTCGGCCAGCGGCGCCAGCGTCGACGTGCGCTGACCCTGCGCACTGAGCGGCCACACCCCGATGAGGCCGCCCGGGTCTTTGATTGGCGCCGCCGCAACACGAGCGCGTTGAGCGCGCTGAACACCGCCGCGCTCACGCCGATCCCGAGCGCGAGTGTCAACGTCGCGCCGAATGTGAACGTCCGCGAGCGCCGCAGATGGTGCATGGCGTGCCGGAGATCCTGACGGAAGGCCTCGAACATGGTTCTACTCCGCTCGAAGGGTCATCGCCGCGACAAGTGTCAGCACGTTGGCTGCTGTGATGGCAGAGAGGATACCGCGGTCGACGGGTGGCCGCGCAGAATGGCAGTCGATCGCCCCGTGATTGGGCAATGATTCTCTGGACCGATTCATGGTGCCTGATCGCCTCCGCAGTCCGGGTACGGAAGCGCACACGGTTGTGCCGCGATCCGTTAGGGCGTAGTATCGCGACCCTCCAGCCGCTCCAGTCGGATTCAACAAGGAGTTCATCATGTCCTGGATGACGACCCCGATCCGCCGCACCGGAACCGTCTTGGTTGCGGGCGTGCTTCTCCTGCTCGTCGGAACGACAACGGTTCGAGCCCGGGGCGAAAACCCGTTCGACGTCATCCAGGCGAAGCTCGACGCGATTCTCGAAGCGGTCAGCCCCGCGCCAGGTCCAAGTGTTCTCTCCACCGGCAGCCTGACGGTGACGGTCGGCGACACCGCATGGTGTTTCGTGACCAATGTCGGTGCGGAGCCGATCTCGGTCACATCACGCGTGGTCGATTCAACGGGAGCGGTATTGGCGACGACCTCGGACGCCAGCCTGCAGCCCGGACGGATGGGGGGCACAGGCTACGACCAGAACTTCTGTTTCTGCCGTTGCGAGTTCACCATTGGCGGCTCGCCGCGCGACGTCCGCGCCACGATGGCGGTGGGGCCCGGCGACGCCACTCGCGCCGTGCTCGATGCCAGGTGACTGGCGGAGGCAACAGGGACTCCGAACACCTGGTCCTCGCCGGCTGGCAGCAAGCGGATCGCGTTGCCGTCACCGCTTTGGTAGTTCAAGACGGGGCTCCTTGAGCTCCGGCTTGGTGAACGAAAAGTGGTGGTGGGCGATCCGCCACCGTCCATCCTCGCGCCTGTACACGGCGGTGACATTCCAGCGCGTCTCCGTGGGGCGGCCGTCAGGACGCCGGCCGTGGCTGACCAGGTTGTAGGTGAAAACTGCCAGGTCTCCCTCCTGGTCGACACGCGGCGCGATCATTTCGTAGCGATCGACCTTGATCTTTCCCTTGAGTGGCTCTAACAGCTTCTTCAGGGCCCCAAGGCCATCGACGCGCTTCTCCTGCATTGGATCGAAGTAAGTCGCGTCCGACGAGTACAGCTCGAGGTAGCCGGACGGATCGCCGCGGCCCCACCGATCGAGCGCGCTGCGTTCGAGCGCGATGATGGTATCGGCTCCGACGCCCCTTGCTTGCTGCCCGAACGTCACGGGGGTTCCGAACACTATCAGCACGACGGCAATTCTGGCTTGTCGATACATGCACGTGCCTCCATGGTGCTCCAGAATCTAGGATCGACCTCCGGTGACGAGATAGGAGAAATGGAACCGGCGTGCTATACAGACATCGTGCGGGAACCCGTTGCGCTGTACCGGGAGTTCCTTCCGTGTGAGGCGCTGCGGGCGCATGTCTCCGCCATCTTCTCGTTCGCGCCTGCGCATGTCTGCACAGCGCCACATCGTGCGGTCCTCCGCGAGGTGGCATTTCAGGAGGCGACGTTCTGCTCCCCCCAGTTTGCCGACGGGCACGTCTCGATGGTGTTCGAGCTCGGACGGACGTGCGACGGCGATGGGCGCTGGGCTGCCGATTCGACCGCCCTCCGCGGAACCGTGAACGGGCCGATGAGTGGCGTCGGACGTACCGAAGGCAGCGATCGGCCCGAGATGATCGGCATTTATTTTCGGCCGGCCGGGGTCGCGCCGTTTCTTCGCATCGCCATCTCGGACCTCGCCGACAGGGCCGTCATGGTCGAAGCCCTGTGGGGGACACCTGGTTCGCGCGTCGCTGGCGAGCTCTGTGGACTGGCTGAGGGGGACCGCATCGCCCACGTCGAATCCGCGCTTCTCGCACGCCTCGGAATCGGTCGCTGGAGAACAGGAACCGTCGATGTCGCACGGTTGGCGGCACACGTGATGCGTCGACGAGGGCGAGTCACCGTCGAAGGATTGGCGCATGCTGCGGGAGTGTCACGTCAACATCTGACACGTGAGTTCCGCGCGCAGCTCGGCATCGGTCCCAAGCTGTATACGCGGATCGCTCGTTTTCAGTCGGGGCTGGTGTACGCGGGCTGCCGCGACAGGGTTGCCTGGGCCGACGCTGCCGTCGAGATGGGCTATGCCGATCAGTCGCACATGATCGCCGAGTTCCGGCAGTTCAGCGCATTGACGCCTGCGGCACTCGCCAGCCGCGAGTGGTTTCATCCATTCATCGAGCGTGCGCGGGATCAGGCTTCTCGATACTCGCAGGTTGGGAGTCCGGCCTGCCGTCCAAGAAGGTTCACGCGCATCGAGCCGCTGGATTCAGAACGAGGGCATTCGATGGCGGAGGAAGTGTGATGTCTGGCCGAGCTGCCCGTTTGATCGTCGCTTCGGGTCTGGCCCTCTGGGTCGCGACCGGAGTGGAGGCACAGACCGTTGTCACTCCGCTGTTTCCCGGCATCACGCACATCAAGCGAACGGAGCAGTACCCGCCGTTCCAGTGTCCAGGGTGCCCCGCCCCGACGCCGAACCCGCGCCTGGCGCGGATGAACATCCTGCTCATCGACCTGACGTCGCCCGCAGTCCGCTTCAAACTGACACCGCCCGGAGAGAGCCTGCCGGCGGTCGCGCCTGGCTCGACCACACCGAACTGGCCGGTCGTCCCCTTCGAGGTGGTCCGGCAGCGGACGCTCGACTTCCTCAACAGCTCGCACGCGCAGGCGGGCATCAACGTCCACTTCTTTGCGCCGTTCCCGGTGCCCGGCGGGTCAACGCAGGGCGCGTATGCGTACGTGATCGGTCTCGCCGCCTCGCGCGGGAAGATCTACTCGGGCTTCGAGGCGCCCATCCAGAGCTACGCCATCGTCACCGACTCGCCCGGCCTCAATATCGACA